>SMTZ1_10005131_pt1 | contig 17939 bp, 13 predicted proteins | sample DeeMarSWOR136_30_FD_25667 | JGI IMG/M metagenome (IMG submission 25667)
ATACTCCGGCGGCTTCCACTTGCTGGCTTTGATCAGCGCGTCCCACCCCTGCTGCTTTGCCTGCTGCCGATAGCCGACAACCACGTCCCAGTTCATCAGTTGAAAATTCGCCGTTGTCAGGCATTGGGCCAGCAGCACGCGGATCGTGTCCTCGTCCAGGTTGACGACGCTGGAGACAAACGCCTTCCTGGGAAATCCCTTGACCCCGTCGGCCGACGCTGCCGAAGAGGCGCCCCCGACCACCAGGACCGCCAGGCAGCAAAAAGCCGCTCTTCGCAAAGACGCGGGAAAAAGGATCCTGAGCAGATTCATGGCTTCTTTCCTTTCTTATCAGTTGTCTTCCTTAATATATTTGCTAAATGTTCTTGCGCTCTATCAGACATAAATTGTACCTACTCTTGGTCTGTTTTCTTATTCGGGAAATTGAGAATTAATTTATCACCCTTTAGGACAAGAATTTTTATATCTCTAAGATATCGAACATAGGCACGAATTCTCTCTATTGAGATTGGTCTATCGGATCGTTTAAGGTAAAATTTAGGCAGATTTTTTTTATGAACATCCTCGGCTATTTCGCCAATAGCCATTTCTATGCCCTGCGGGAGAGATAATACAATAGATTCAATTCGACGAAGTATACGTGAATAAAGTCTTCCATCTGGCTTTAATTCTATTGTTTTCAGCCTTCTTTCCCCTCCTACAAAATACTTTATAGGCCTATGCATTTAACTCAGGTAACAACATCCTATGGCGCATATAATGAGAAATTTACCACTAGATGTTGTGATAACCTGAATCGAGTGCATAGGCCTAATACTTTATTTATTTCCTTTTTTTGCTAGCCACGGATCTTTCACCACTTTCCTTAATTTCCAACCGCTGACAGTCTGAAATGAGAGTACCACAATTATAACAGCGGGATCAATGGTCACAAAATCGCAACAATTCCTTAAAAATGATCCCTAGCCTTAAAATAGACTTTTCTCTCAAAATCGATAGATAGCAACCACAGAGGCCCCTCAGAAATATTCCCCTTGCTCTTCGGCTGCCATCAAGAGTTCGTGTTGGGCAATATGAGGTGGAGGCGGCCGCTCAGCTTCAAAGGTGAGTTTGAGGTGAGAGATAATTTTGTCGATAACTTTATAATCTTCTATGAAAGAGATGATTCGCATCTGTTCTCCGCATTCAGGACACAGTTGGGGGGCAACTTCATATAATCGATTTATTTTGTTTTTTTTCTTTACTTTTCTTCCTGAAATGAATAATTTTGTTATGTTAAACATGGGTGTTACCGTCGAGAATCCTTCAAGGATCAAAGAGGCTGAGGTTATAGTCGCTATCCCGTCCTATAATGAAGCCGACAGCATCGCTTATCCGACTAGAATTGCCAGCGAGGGTCTGGTCGAGTATTTTCCCGATAAAAAGTCGGTCATCATCAACGTCGACAACGGCTCTCCAGACGGGACGAAGGATGTTTTTCTCACCACCCCCACGCTCGTTCCGAAGATCTACATTTCGACCCCAAAAGGAGTCAAGGGAAAGGGCAGCAATTTAAGGAATTTGTTCGAAGCTGTGGTCGAGCTTCATGCCGAAGCAGCCGTGGTCATCGATGCGGATTTGAAGAGTATAACACCCCATTGGATCCAATACCTCGCGGAACCTTTGTTCACAGGCTTCAATTATGTCTCTCCGATCTATGTCCGCCACAAATACGATGGTTCAATAACGAACCATATCGCCTACCCGCTGCTCAGGACGCTCTACGGTCCCCGGGTGCGCCAGCCCATCGGGGGAGATTTTGGCTTCTCCAGAAGCTTGGCCCAGGCTTTCCTGTTGGAGAGGACCTGGAACGAAAGCATCGCCAATTTCGGAATAGATATCTGGATGACTACGGTGGCCATTGCCCGGAGGTTTAAAGTCTGCCAAACTTTTTTGGGGTCCCCCAAATCTCACCGAGCCAAGGATCCGGCTGCTCATCTTGGCCCTATGTTCACTCAGGTCATCATGACTATTTTTGACTTGATGGTTGAGTTCGAATATTTATGGAAAGACATAAAAGAGAGCTGGCCGAGCAGCATTTTTGGGTTCGGTCTTGGGGTTAGGGAGGATCCTCCCACAGTCGATGTGGATACGGATGCTCTGTATTCGAGTTACATCTCAGGGTTTGATAAGTACGAAGAAGTATGGAAAAAGATCATCCCCAAGGCAGAGCTGGATGCTGTCCGCGATACCAGAAAAATTGCCAAAGGACATTTTTATTATCCCAGCGATCTCTGGGCGAGGATCCTGTTCAACTTCGCCATCGCTTATCGAAACAAGGATATTGCCCATGAATTCATCATTGAATCGCTAATTCCGTTCTACCATTCGCGTATCCTGTCTTTTGTCAACAAGACGATCGATATGGATATTAAAGAGTGTGAAGAATATTTTGAGAGTGTGGTCAGAGTGTTCGAGGCTGAAAAATCTTACTTGATAAAACGCTGGGATGAAGAAAAAAGGAACCTGGGACATAAGTTGTTCAAATTTGAGTCTGAAGAATAGTTCTCTTCTGGAAGCTTCTCCAAATCCGCCAAGGAAAGCCGCATTTCATGGGCCTTGATTAGCTCACACGGGAAAACTATCAACCGGCGATGATCGGTATCTGTGTCAACAAGCGCAGCCTATCCATGCGGCCATCCTCCAGACTACTTGCCTTTTCTCCAGAACATGAAACTGCCAAGAACGGGAATATGGGAAAGTCGGGATTTTTTCATCGGGAAGATGCCTTCACTGACGCCCCTGACATCCTCGACTGTATAGAAGGCTTTAGGATTGAATCTCTGAATGATGTCGGTAACACTCGGAAAATCTTGCCGCTTGATTGTCATATAGATTACATTCACTTTTCCCATGCTGCCATTAGCCTCTAAACTCGTCACGCCATAGCCTTGAGATCTTAGATAGGCGATCAATTCCGCGGCATTTTTCTGAGTTATGATCCGTATGATCGAACTCCCGATAGCCAATCGTTTTTCTATCTGAAGGCCGATATAGGTCCCCATGGCAAAACCGGCTCCATAGGCAAAATAGCAGACCCAATTATTGAGATTCTGCATGATCACCCTGATGGCCAGCAGCCAAATGATGACTTCGAAGAAACCGATGAGGGGAGCGAGGTACTTCATTCCTCTCGAAACGAAAATGATCCGCATCGTCGCCAGACTGACGTCTGTTATTCTGGCCAGGAAGATGAGTAACGGCAGGATGATCCAGGTGAATATTTCAGAACTGAGGACTGATTCTATATTCATTATAGCTAGTTCCTTTCTTATTCCTTTGTTTCTTCTTTATGATTTATAAATCTGTAATCAACTTGGTTCAATATCGAGTCTGATTGAGTATTCTAATCTATTGGAATTGATATTTTTTGTCAAAAAATATTCTACACCCGCCGCAGAAATGTTATGGACGGGTAGAAAATTGTGTGATCAGATAAGAACTCGAATCCTAAAATCAGCATTATCTCGGTCGCTCAAGATTAAGCCATCTGGCCTGTTTTGACTATATAAGATTCGTATGTTATATCTTTTCAGGAGGAAAGAGAAAGAAATTGTGTTGAAGATGACAAAAATGTCTCGGGAGGAGATATGAAATTTCACACAGCCCTGCGGGGATGGGCCAACAGGCGTCTGGAAAAGATTGATCAGGCGGATATGGTTGTCGGCATCCCCTGCTTTAACAATGATGCGACTATAGAATATGTTATTGATATGGTGAGTGAAGGCGTGGCCCAATATTATCGTGATCTTAGGGTGGTCATCATCATCTCTGATGGCGGATCAACCGACGATTCGCGGGAGATTGCTAGAGAAAAAACGGTCTATCCCTTTATAGAAAAGATTGTCACCATCTATCGGGGAATTCCTGGTAAGGGAAGCGCACTACGCATGATTTTTGAATCAGCCTCTTTTCTGGAAGCTAAGGTTTGTCTCTTGTTTGATTCTGACTTGCGCAGCATAATCCCAGATTGGGTGAAGGCTCTGGCTGATCCTGTTTTAAGCCATGGTCATGACTTTGTGGCCCCTGTCTACAGCCGGTATAAATACGATGCGACTATCACCAACAATATCGCTTACAACTTGACCAGAGCTCTCTATGGAAAACGAGTCCGCCAGCCCATAGGGGGCGATTTTGGTCTTTCTCGGAAGATGATAGATTTCTATTTCCACTGTGGGAAAGATATCTGGATGACAGATATTGCCCGGTTCGGGATTGATATCTGGATGACAACAGCAGCTATAGTTGAGGGTAAGTCTATCTGTCAGGCTTATTTAGGGACTAAAGTGCATGATGCCAAAGACCCGCTTGAAAATTTAGGTCCGATGTTCAGGCAGGTGGTCTATCCGCTTTTTCAATTGATGGAAGAGAACTCAGATAAATGGAGAGAAATCCGAGGAAGTGAACCTGTGCCGACCTATGGAACTCTTCTTCAACAGGAACCCAAAGCCTTCGATGTGGATCTTCCTGGCATGATCACAAACTTCAAGGAGGGATTTAAGAACCTTTCGGTCTTTTGGGAAAGAATCATCAACCCGCAGAGTTTTGCGGTCCTTAAAGGTTTGACCAAAAAGAGAAAGAGTGAAAGCTTCCTGATGCCGACTGAAGACTGGACAAAGATTGTCTACGATTTCGCAGCCACCTTTCATCGGTGGAAGAGAGACAGAGGAAAGCTGGTTGAAATCATGCGTCCCCTCTATTACGCCCGGGTCGCCTCTTTCATCAACAGGACAAAGGAGATGGGCACCCTACAAGCAGAGCAGCTTATCGAGGAACAAGCTCAGACCTTTGAAACGTTGAAGCCTTATCTGCTGAGGAAATGGGAGAAAGAATAGGCCTCCAGAGATAAAAGAACCCGATGAAAAGATTAAATATACTATTCGCCTCCTCTGAAGTCACTCCTTTTGCCAAGACTGGTGGATTGGCCGATGTCTCAGCTTCACTGCCTGAGGCGATGGCCTCCTTGGATCATCAGGTTCGAGTGGTAATGCCCCTTTATCGTTCGGTGAAGGAGGGGAATTTCAACTTAAAAGAAGCAGGAGTCATAAAAATTCCTTCAGGAGAAGGAGGTTTACAGGATAAAGTTTTTTTTCTGGAGGAGAAACCCAATCTTCTGATCTATTTCATCAAGAACGATAAATTTTTTGACCGCAGCAGTTTGTATGGAACTTCTGAAGGAGATTACCCTGATAACGCAGACAGATTCATCTTCTTCAGCCGGGGAGTTCTCCATTTGGCTCAAATGATCGATTTCCAGCCTGATCTTATCCACTGCAACGACTGGCAGACAGGCTTGGTCCCTGTCTATCTGAGGACGGTGCACAAGGATGATCCGTTTTTCCGTGAAACAAAAATTCTCTTTACCATCCATAATCTTGCCTACCAGGGTCTCTTTCCTCCCAAAGATTACCTGGCTGCGAGCGGATTGCCCCCTGGTGTGTTTTCGGTAGAAGGGCTCGAATATTACGGCCAGATGAATTTCATGAAAGGAGGTATTGTCTTCTCCGACATCATTACCACCGTGAGCGAAAAATACGCTGAGGAGATCAGAACTCCAGAATATAGCTATGGGTTGGATGGTGTTCTTCAGAGTCGAAGCTCGGATGTATATGGAGTTTTGAATGGAGTCGATTATGGCGCTTGGTCTCCTGAAACTGATCCCCACATCGCGGCCAACTACAGCCAGGGCAATCTGTCAGGGAAGAGGAAATGCAAGGATGATTTGAGGAACATTTTCGATCTGACCGGAGGACAAAATGTTCCCATCATCGGAATGATTTCCCGGCTTGCCGACCAGAAGGGATTTGACCTGCTGTTTAAGGCTGTGGGTGAATTGTTAAAAATGGACCTGGCTTTGGTATTGTTGGGAACAGGGGATAAAAAATACGAAGACCTTTTCGCTGAGCTGGGAAAGAAACACAAAGGGCGCTTCGGAGTGAAGGTCGCTTTTGATAATGTCCTTGCCCATAAGATCGAGGCGGGATCGGATATGTTTCTCATGCCTTCTCGCTACGAACCCTGTGGGCTCAATCAGATGTACAGCCTTAAGTATGGTACTATCCCTGTCGTCAGAGCAACAGGCGGCTTGGACGATACAATAAAGGATTTTAATCCTGAAACAGGGGAAGGAAATGGATTTAAATTTGTGGAGTATTCGTCTCTGGCTTTGGTGGAGAAAATCAAAAAGGCTTTAGCCATATTCCAGAATAAGAAGCTCTGGGAAAATTTGGTGAAAAACGCCATGAAGGAGGATTTCTCCTGGAAGAAATCTGCCCTCAGGTATGAAGAGATATACAGAATAGCTCAGGCCAGGAGGACTATTACGAACGTAAAAAATGATGTGATAATCTAAGGTCGGCGCTGGGGCCGCACATATTTTGTCATGTCATTTATTGCGTCGGGATTAAATGAAGCCTGTCAGAAGAAGACAGCAGTACAGATTGAGGAACAAGAAAAAATGGCTAAAGTAATCCACGGGCCTACTCTTTTAAGCGATCAGGATATCTATCTATTCAAAGAAGGGAATCATTTCCGTCTGTATGAGAAATTGGGTTCCCATAAGATAAACGTTGATGGCCAGGAAGGGATGCATTTTGCTGTCTGGGCACCCAATGCTAAGCAGGTCTCGGTTATCGGAGATTTCAACGGCTGGAACCGCAAAACTCACCCCCTGGCTGTGAGATGGGATGGCTCTGGCATCTGGGAAGGCTTCATTCCCGGTTTAGAGAAGGGGGCCCTGTACAAGTATCATATTATTTCCCAAAAGCGGCAGTATGCAGTGGATAAGGGAGACCCCTTTTCTTTCAGGTGGGAGATATCGCCTCGTACGGCTTCTGTGACCTGGGACCTGGATTATGAGTGGAAGGATAGTAAATGGATGAAGAACCGGCATGGACACAATGCCTCAGATTCACCTTTGTCTGTCTACGAGGTTCACCTCGGCTCCTGGCGGCGGGCACCAGAGGAGAAGAATCGATTCTTGAATTATAGAGAAATGGCTGGTCATCTCGTTAAGTATATCAAAGAAATGGGCTTTACCCATGTGGAATTCTTGCCGGTGATGGAACATCCTTTTTACGGGTCATGGGGTTATCAGGTTGTTGGTTATTTTGCCCCTACCAGCCGCTACGGGACACCTCAGGATTTGATGTATCTCGTCGATCAGCTTCATCAGAACGGCATCGGAGTGATTCTGGACTGGGTTCCTTCTCATTTTCCATCCGACGAGCATGGCTTGGTCTATTTTGACGGAACTCACCTTTATGAGCATCGGGATCCCCGCAGAGGATTTCATCCAGAATGGAAAAGCTATATTTTTAACTATGGAAGGAATGAAGTTAAAAACTTTCTTATCAGCAATGCCATCTTCTGGCTGGACAAATATCATGGGGATGGCCTTCGGGTGGATGCGGTGGCCTCCATGCTGTACTTGGATTATTCAAGGAAGGAAGGGGAGTGGGTTCCCAATCCCTATGGAGGACGGGAGAACATCGAAGCCATCTCTTTTATCAAGAGATTCAACGAAGTGGTCTATGGTGAATATCCTGATGTCCAGACTATCGCCGAAGAATCAACAGCTTGGCCTATGGTGACCCGGCCGGTTTATCTAGGTGGACTGGGTTTCGGGAAAAAATGGAACATGGGTTGGATGCATGACACATTGGAATATTTTTCTAAAGATCCGGTTTTTCGCAAATACAATCATAATCAATTGACCTTCAGCCTCTGGTATGCCTTTTCTGAAAATTTCATCCTTCCTCTCTCTCATGATGAGGTAGTTTATGGAAAGGGCTCTCTTCTGGAGAAGATGCCTGGAGATGATTGGCAGAAATTTGCTAACCTGCGCCTCCTGCTGGGATTCATGTACACCCATCCGGGCAAGAAGATTCTTTTCATGGGCGGAGAGTTTGGTCAGAGGCGAGAATGGGTTCATGAGGAGAGTCTGGAGTGGAATCTTTTGCAGGGTCACCCCCATCAAGGAGTGCGGCGCTGGGTAAGGGACCTCAATCATTTCTACAAGAAAGAGCGGGCTTTGTACGAAGTTGATTTTGATCCCCACGGCTTTGAATGGATAGATTTCAGCGACTGGGAAAAGAGCGTTGTCTGCTTTCTCAGAAAAGGGAAAAATCCCGTTGACTTGGTGCTCGTGGTTTGCAACCTGACGCCTGTTCCTCGCCATAATTACAGGGTGGGTGTCTCCCACAGCGGTTTCTGGGAGGAAGCGCTCAACAGCGATGCCAAAGAATATGGAGGCAGTGGACTAGGAAATATGGGTAGAGTGGAATCCAATCCTGTGCCATTTCATGGAAAGGATCATTCTCTCTCCTTGACCTTGCCTCCTCTGAGCATAGTTGTTTTTAAGAGAGAAGAGTAGAAAGGGCACAGGCATCTTTTCTTATTGCCTCCGTATTATTATTTTTTGATGGGTCTTGAGGGTGTGATATAATGATCGTGTCTTTCCAACAAAGAAACGGCTTTCCAATAAAAGAATATAAAAAATATATAGTTTGAGAGGAGAGGATCCCATGAAAGAAAAAGTTGGAGAAACCGCAGGGAAAATCTGGAAGCTTTTGAGAAAAAAAGGCGAGGTCCCAATATCTCAACTGCCCAAATTGATGGACGAGAAGGCAGTCATCGTTAATCAAGCTCTTGGTTGGCTTGCTCGTGAAGACAAGATAAATTATCGTTCAGTAGCGAATAAGACCTATGTTTCTCTGGCAGAATCTGAAAGTAAGTGATTAAGATTACCAGCAAGACAGATTTTGAAGACCGGACCGGATAGACCGAAACAAGATAGGAAAAGAAGTAAAAAATTGATTTTTTCCCTCATTTGAAGAAAGATCATCTTCATCTTTCTGTGAATAAGTTAAGTTCCTCATCAGATAAGAGAGTGGAGAGGGAATGAGTCGGTATATCTGCATTCATGGTCATTTTTATCAGCCTCCCCGAGAGAATCCTTGGCTTGAGGAAGTGGAAATACAGGACTCGGCTTACCCTTTTCACGATTGGAACGAACGCATCAACGCCGAATGTTACGGCCCCAACACAGCCTCCCGAATTCTAGATTCTGAAAAAAGGATCATAGATATTGTCAACAATTATTCACAAATCAGCTTCAATTTCGGCCCCACTTTGCTCTCCTGGCTGGAAAGGAAAGATCCTGAGGTGTACGAAGCGATCAGAGAGGCAGATCGAGAAAGTCTACACAGGTTCTCTGGCCACGGTGCGGCCCTAGCCCAACCCTATAATCATATGATCATGCCCCTGGCCAGCACCAGGGATAAGCGAACCCAAGTGATCTGGGGAATGAGAGATTTTGAGCATCGCTTTGGAAGGAAGCCGGAAGGCATGTGGATTCCAGAGACAGCCGCTGATCTGGAGACATTAGAGATCATGGCTGAACAGGGAATAGAATTCACAGTTCTCGCTCCTCATCAGGCCAAGAAGATGAGAAAAGTCGATTCCAAACAATGGACTGATCTGAGTCAGAGGAACATCGATCCTAAAAAGCCTTATCTCTGTCGGCTCCCGTCCGGAAAAAGCATCAATATCTTTTTCTACGACAGCCCAATATCTCATGATGTCGCTTTTGGAGATGTTTTGAAAAATGGTGAACTTTTTGCCAAAAGAATGATCAATGCCTTCACCGAAGGAAAAGGAAATTCTCAAATCGTTCATATCGCTACAGATGGAGAAAGCTACGGCCATCACCACCGGTTCGGAGACATGGCTTTGGCCTACTGCCTTCATCATCTAAAATCCCATGACTTGGCTCAGATCACCATCTACGGGGAGTATTTAGAAAGATTCCCTTCTCAGCATGAGGTTGAGATTGTGGAGGAGAGTTCATGGAGCTGTGTTCACGGGATAGAGAGATGGAGGAACGATTGCGGGTGTCATACGGGAAAGCATGAAGGATGGAAACAAATATGGAGGGCTCCTTTGCGAGAAGCCATGGATTGGCTCAGGGATAAGCTCGTCCCCCTTTATGAGAGGGAATTAGGGGCTATTCTGGAACATCCATGGCAGGCAAGGGAAGATTATATCGAAGTCATCAGGGACAGATCCCGGCAGAATGTGGAGTCATTTTTATCTCGGCATTCTTCCCATGAACTCACCGAGCAGGAGAAGATCAAGGCTCTCAAGCTCCTTGAATTGCAGAGAAATGCTCTGCTTATGTTCACCAGTTGTGGCTGGTTCTTTGATGATATCACTAGGATTGAAACCATTCAGGTGATCCAGTACGCGGCGCGGGCCATCCAGCTCGCCAGAGAAATTACTGGAGAAGATTACGAGCCTGATTATGTCAGGATTCTGGATAAAGCGCCCAGCAATCTTGGAGACATTAAGACTGGGGCTCAGGTTTATGAGATGTTCGTGAAACCAGCTGTCTTGGACTTGATCAGGGTTGGAGTTCATTATGCGGTCTCTTCATTGTTCGAGGAGTATCCTGAGACCATAAAAATTGACTGTTACACAGCTAAAAGTGAAACCTATGATATCTTGGAAGCCGGAAAGCAAAAACTGGCTATCGGAAGAACCTGCCTTCATTCAGAGATTACCTTGGAGGAGGAGGACATCAGTTTCGCTATCTTTCATCTCGGAGACCACAATCTCATCGGGGGGGCGCGCAGGTACTCTGGTGATGAATCTTTCTTGCTGATGGAGGAAGAGATAAAAGATTCTTTTACCAAAAGCGATATTCCGGGAATAATAAACCTGATAGACAAGCACTTCGGCACCCATAATTATTCTCTCCAGCATCTGTTCAGGGACGAAAAGCGGCAAGTGATGAATCAGATCCTTGATTCTGCGCTTCAGGAGTTAGAAGGCTATTTCCGTCAGATATATGAACATCATTATCCGGCCATGAAGGCGATGAAGGAGATGAAAATCCCTTTGCCCAAGGCTCTTTCAACGCCCGTAGAGTTTATCCTGAATACCGATCTTCGCAAACTTCTGGAGAGTGAAACCATTGAGCTGGAAAAGATTCAGAAGTCAGTGGATGAATTAAAGACATGGTCTTTCGAGCCTGACCAGACTCTGCTCAGCTTTGTCGCCTATCGAAAAATAGACCTTCTGATGAAAACACTGACCCAGAAGCCGGAAGATCTATCTCTGCTTAAAACCATAGAGGAGTTATTCAGGATTGCGCATGATTTATCCTTGCAGTTGAACCTGTGGAAGAGCCAGAATATGTATTTCTTCCTCACCAAAAAGCATTACCAGGAATTCAGAAACAAGGCAGAGAACGGGGATCGGGAAGCTCAAAAATGGATCAGACATATCCAGAATATCGGAAATTATCTCGGAGTTAAGGCTGTTGGTGTGGATTCCTGATGCCCCTATCGGATTCAAATCCAACAAGGAGAAAGCGTGAACAGACTGGGAAGCGGGATTCTTCTTCATATCACTTCTCTCCCTTCTTCCTATGGAATTGGAGATTTTGGTCCTTGGGCATACAGGTTTGTGGATTTTCTCTCCCAGACAAAACAGAGTTACTGGCAGATTCTTCCGTTGAATCCCACAGATCCCGCTTTCGGTAATTCCCCTTATCACAGCATCTCCGCCTTCGCCTTTAATTCGTTGCTCATCAGTCCAGATCTCTTGGTGGAAAGGCATTTTCTGGATAAATCTGATGTGGCTGGGATCCCAGAATTTCACCAACAGGAAATCGACTTCAGGACTGTTATCGCCTATAAAAAGAATCTTTTCGGTAAGGCTTACGAGCGTTTTAAAAAGCAACGCAGAGATGAACACTATGAGAAGTTTTGTGAAGAAAATTCTCATTGGCTGGACGATTTTACTCTGTTCATGGTGCTCAAATCACATTTCCAGGAGAAGGTCTGGAGCGATTGGCCTGAAGAGGTACGGGACAGGCACCCAAAGATCTTGATAACTCTCAGGAGAAAGCTTCAATCGGAAATAGAGAAAGTGAAATTTCTTCAATACATCTTCCATCAGCAGTGGGAGTTTCTCAAAGACTATTCCAATCAGAAAAAGATTTATATCATCGGCGACATCCCCATCTATGTGGATTATGACAGTGCGGATGTCTGGTCTCATCCTGAAATGTTCAAGCTGGACCAGCAAAAAAAGCCCTATGTTGTTGCGGGTGTCCCGCCGGATTATTTCAGTGAAACAGGGCAGCTTTGGGGAAATCCTATTTACAGATGGGATGTTCTGCAGGAGAACGGCTACAAATGGTGGATCCAGAGGCTGGAGCAGAACTTGAAGCTGTTTGATACAGTCAGGATCGACCACTTTCGGGGTTTTGTAGGTTATTGGGAGGTTCCGTCCGACGAGAAGACAGCCATCAACGGCCGCTGGGTAGACGCTCCTGCCGTTGATTTTTTTAATCAACTGAAAAAAAGGTTTTACCACTTGCCCATCATTGCTGAAGATTTAGGGACCATCACTCCTGATGTCAGAGAAGTCATGAAGCTTTTTTCCTTTCCGGGGATGAAGGTGCTTCTTTTTGCCTTCGGTGAAGATGATCCCTTGCATCCTTATTTGCCCCACACCTACGAGAAGAACTGTGTGGTTTATACAGGTACCCACGACAACAACACAGTCAGGGGTTGGTTCGATAGAGAAGCCAGACCCGATGAAAAAAAGAGGCTGTTTCGTTATCTGAAAAAGCAAACCTCAAAACAGGAGATCCATTGGGAATTGATCAGGCTGGCTATGATGTCAGTGGCCAACATGGTTATTATCCCCATGCAGGATGTCTTGGGATTGGGGGAGGAGGCAAGGATGAACCGGCCGGCTACAGCGACAAACAATTGGCGATGGAGACTCCTGTCTGAGCAGCTAACATCGCCATTGGCTGAAAAGCTTTTAGGAATGACTGAATTGAGTGGAAGAGCTGAAGAAATTTAATATTAACGTAATAATTCGCGTTACATCCTCTCTTAGGCGGCCTGAAGCCGCCCTCAGCCCCCGAACCCCTAGGGAACCAGTCCCGTCGGTTCCCCCCGTCGGAAAACCGAATCCCGGAAGGGGGTCCAGGGGGAGTTATCCCCCTGGTCGCAGGCCGGAGGCCGAGAAGGGGAGGCAGCGAGTCTTCGAGCGTTGGAAGGGGACTCAAAGTCCCCTCCAAGCCATCGGGGCCCCCCTCCGCTACGGGCCATATTTACTGCGTTTATATTAGTCCGCCTTCATCTCCCGTAAATACTGAGCTGCATCCTCAGGGATACTCGGATTTATGTAAAAGCCACTTCCCCATTCAAAACCCGCAATCCTGACCAAGCGGGGAATGATCTCTAGATGCCAATGATAATCATATTTCAGGGTCACCCATTGGTCAGATAATTTCGGCTTGGCCTCAGTGTTGGGCGAGGTGTTGAGGACATAATTATACGGCGGATCTTGGAGTACTGTCTTTAGGCGGAAAAGGATGTCCTTCAGAAAAGGAGAAAAAATTTCCAGTTGCTCATCGCCAATCTCGGCAAAGCTGTAGTTGTGATCCACTGGTGCAATAAAGAGTTCGAAGGGAAAACGCGAGGCATAGGGAGTAAAAGCGATGAAACCGTTCGCCAGGGAAACGATCCTGTTCTTGGTTTCGATCTCCTGCTGGATGAGGTCGCAGATGAGGCACCGCTCTTTCTTTTCGTAGTGACTTTTAGCCGCTTCGAGCTTAATCCTGACATTGCGTGGAACGATCGGAGTGGCTATCAATTGGGAATGATGATGGGCCAAAGAGGCGCCGGCCCTTTTTCCGTGGTTCTTGAAGATCAACACGTATTTAAGTCGTGGATCCTTGAACAGGTCTCTGAGCCTTTCCCGATAGGCCACAAGAACCCATTTGATGTGTTCTGGCGGAAGGTCGGCGATGGTTACATCATGCTGCGGTGTTTCTATGATGACCTCATGCGCGCCTGTTCCTTCAATCCTGTCGTAGTAGCCAACTCCAATTCTTTTTCCTTGGGGTGTGATGCTTAGGGCCGGAAATTTGTTTGGAACGACTCTGACTTTCCAGCCGGGAGAATTGGGAGATGTGGGTTGGTCTCTTTTGGCCCATATCTCTGGAGGAGTTTCAGACTCGTGACCTTCGCAGAAAGGGCAAATCTTGACATGGTTGTACTTTGTCCTGTCTTGCAGATCTGAAGGTCTGGTTGCTCTTTCTGTGGCGATGATAACCCAACGCTGCTGTAAAGGGTCAAACCTGAGTTCTGGCATCCATCTCTCCTTTTTTAATTCATATTACCGTTTCTTCAGGAAGGACGGCATTCTTGGGGACGACGATGATTCCATCCCGAATGACATAGTGTTCCGAAGTTTCGTCATTAACTCCCCGGGCATTGATCAGCTTAACTCGATTTCCGATGCGGGCATTCTTGTCGATGATAGCTTTTCGGATCTCACAGTTGCTGCCTATCCCCACGTTTGGGATACCCTGTTTTTTATTTCGTGTAATCTCCTCTTCTGATTCATAAAGATCAGCGCCCATTATGAAGGAATGTTCGATAGCCGAATTATCCCCTATCCAAGAGCGGATTCCGATTATGGAATGGCTAATCCTTGAATGATTGATAATACTGCCTTCACACAAGATCGAATTTTTAATCTCGGAGGATAAAATTTTGGATCCAGGGAGAAAACGAGCATGGCTGAAAATAGGTCTTTCTTCATCATAAAAATTGAACTTAGGGAGAGGATTCGCTAAGTCCATATTGACTTCATAGAAGCTCCGAATGGTACCTATATCTTTCCAATAGCCATCGAAAAAGTAGGCATGGACTTTTTTTTTCCTGATGGCGTACGGGATGACATCTCTCCCGAAATCTTCGAAATCGGTATTTTCCAGAAGCTCCCTGAGGATCCTCCAGTTAAAGAGATAAACACCCATAGAAGCAAGATGGGTCCTTCCAGCGGCATCCATCTGGAATTGATGGAAGACTTCTTCGGGAGCTCTGGTGCTCTCGAGCTGAGCTGGCTGCTTGGGTTTTTCGTAGAAAGCTGTTATTTGAGCATCCTTGTCGACTTGCATCACTCCGAAAGCAGAGGCCTGATCATACCCGACAGGATTAACAGATATGCTGATGTCTGCTTTCATCTCCAAGTGAAAATTAATAAATTTGCGGTAGTCCATCCTGTAAATATGATCACCAGAAAGAATGAGCACGAGATCCCCTTCTGTTCTGAAGAACCTCAGGTTTTGCCTGACCGCATCGGCTGTTCCTTGATACCAAATAGGGCTTTCGAGCGTCTGTTGGGCGGATAGAATGGTCACGAAATCTTTGGAGAAGTTGTCAAAATGGTAGGTCAAGAAAATATGACGATGCAGGGACTCACTGCTGTACTGAGTCAGGATGAAAATCTTCTTCAAATCTGAGTGGATACAATTGCTGAGAGGGATATCGATAAGCCGGAATCTCCCTGCGATAGGAACCGCTGGCTTACTCCGTTTTTTTGTTAAAGGATAGAGCCGTTTGCCCTGACCGCCAGCCAGGATGATCGTGACGACTTTTCCCAATATATCCTGCCTCTCCAGCTCGCTTGAGTGTAGAGAAGAATTTAATGGAAACGCAGAGAAATGTAAAGGATAAAAAACTGGACAGCCTAGCGGAGATTCGTCCGCGAGAAGCTCAGGGTCAATAAGTGAGCTTTTTTCTTAGCTGTTTTCCTCTTCGACCACGGCCTGCAACCTTTCCAGGAAATCAGAGATGGCCGAGGTAACCCTGTTCCAGTTGGGTATGAGCGGTGAGTAAAGGGGATTATCCAGGAATTCCTTCCCGGCGATTTGAATGGCTTTGGTGAAGGCTTCGACCATGATCGTTTCTTGGTGACGATCGAAAAAAAGTCCGTTGATAGCGGCGTCATCATGGTACTGCTTTATCGTGTCTTGGGCAGTGCGGAGGTAATTGACCACCAAGGTGTTAAATAGACTTTCGCTTAAAGGAGCCCCTTCTATGGCCAAATTTCTAAAAATGGCCTTGGCAATATCAATGGACATTTTCATCAATCCTGTTTTTGGATTTTCTGCAGACAGAGGCTGATGTTTATGCTCGTAGGTTTCACAGAGCTCCACCTGGCAGATTCTTTTTAATGAGCAATTCCGATAGACTTCAGACAGTGTTTCCACCTCTATTCCCCAATCCCCAGGGATTCGGTTAATACGGGCAAGGTCAGCGCTCATCGAGAATTCTCCAGCCAGTGGGTATCTGAAACTATCTAGGTAAACGAGCAGAGGCAAAAATCCTAGTAGCTTCTCTAAGCTTCTTATGAGAGGCGTGACGAAGAGGCGGGTCACGCGTCCATGCATACGGTCAGTCACTCGGGCATAGTAACCTTTGCAGAAAGCATAGTCGATATTCGGTGATGCCACAGGATAACATAGTCTCCCGAGGAGTTCTCGGGAATAATTAACGATATCGCAATCATGCAAAGCAATGACTTTGCTCTCATCTCGAGATAAAATGTATCCATAAGCTGTCCAACAGGACCTGCCTTTACCATCTTCGCCTACATAAAGGCCATTCTCCTCTAGAAGTTCATAGAGTTTCCCTACTCCAGGACCGGTATTCCAGATAACTCGTGTTCTTTGAGGAAAAGACGAAAAAAAATCTTTTGCTTTAATAAATTGTTCTCTGTTAGTTCGTCCCATAGTGACAACAATCTCATTGAGATAAGGCACTTTTTTTGTCTCTTCGACAATCTGCTTAATAGCAGGGGCTTCTAATTCTGAGTAAGTGGAGGGAAGCACCAAGGCAATAGGGCGATGGCGATTGAATTCTGTGAGTTCACGATCCATCCGCTCAAGGTCAACATTGCCGAGGCGGTGAAAAGTGGCGACCACACCGGTTTGATAAAAATCAGCCATTCGGCCCTCCTTCCAGAGGATTTTTTATTATGATAGCTTATTTAAGATTTTTAAGATAGTCTCGTGCCAGCCTGCTGGACCTATTCCTTCAGCAAGGATGAGGTTATCGAGAGTGACTGAGGGATCGTAATGTCCATCAGGCTTTTGAACCAAAACAGGATAATCAACCATCTTCAACATCGGTAGGTCATTCTGGCTGTCCCCAAGAGCGATTGTTTTCAAATGTTTATTTTTTTCCCCATAGATATCTCTCAGTAGCCTGACCGCCTTTCCTTTGTCATTATTCCCTATCAGATGGTAAAAGCGACCTCCTCTGGTTATTTGGAGGTTTGAATAACTGGCTATTTCCTTGACTTCATCAACAGCATTCTCATCCTTCAGGATAAAAGGTTCGTCATATTCTCTTCTTTTCGCCAAGTTGGCTTGTTGTAAAGAAAGGTTGCAAAGATCTGATACCTCCTGGGGGGAAAGATCACCAAAACCCTTAATCTTTCCTGGGAAGCGTTCTTTTATCTGATTAAGGACTGCCCGAATTTCGTCGTAGGGGGTCCCCAGTTCAATAATAAAATATTCAGGATCTTCCTTCGTATAAGAGAAAGGATGTAAGAAGTAGCCTTTGGGGATAAAAACAGCGCCTCCATTTTCCGAGATGAACGGGTCCGTGTTGGCTAGCTCCAATCTTACCTTTTCGATTTCAGCTCGGGTTTTGCTGGTACAGATTATGAGTGGGATATCTTTCTCAACCAGTACTTTTAGGGCAGGAATGGCTGCTTCAAAAGAATAAGTATGATGGTCCAGAAGAGTTCCATCTAGATCAGTAAATATCAGCACTTTTAAGTTTCCATTCATGACAGATTAAGAGAAGGACACATGTGTATTTTTATCCTCCGTTGATCTCCCTCGGCTTTTATTGATTTTAAATCACCAGGATTATTTTCTCAAATGTTTCTGTGCTCACTTAAGCATCCCTATTTTCGTGAGAAGGGTGAGGGTGGGGGGTCGTCAGCACGCTGATTTCCCCAGCGAGGAAATCAGCTCCCGTTCGGACTTCGCTCTCCTCTCCCTTCGGGAGAGG
>SMTZ1_10002663_pt1 | contig 17935 bp, 17 predicted proteins | sample DeeMarSWOR136_30_FD_25667 | JGI IMG/M metagenome (IMG submission 25667)
GTGCCATGGAAGCAGCGATGACCAATATCCAGACTGGCGAAGGGCTGGGAGGCGGCACCTTTTTCGACTTTGAAACCTATACACGGTTTGCCATCACTTACCTGCCCTTTGCCTTAATCGGCGGAATATACCTGGCAGCGAAAAAACACTGGAACAGTGTTTTCTTTTTCCTGATTATCAGTGCCATTATTGTTATCGCTCAGCTATTTTTCTTCAACAGGTTCATTATCCCGCTGGATATTGCCGTGATTATCCTGGCGGCGGTGGGCATTGACTACACCCTGCTTAACAGGAAACGCACCTGGAAAGCTGTCGGGGCAGTCGCGGGTATTCTTCTCCTGACGACAGCTATTATACCGACGATACATTCTGTAAATGAATCCGAGCCGCTAATCACCGAGGAACAACTACAGGCGGTGGAGTGGCTGAAAGAGAATACCGGGGAGAACGCCTACGTACTGGCAACCACCAACGACGCTCCCTGGGTTCTCGGGTGGAGTGACAGGAGAGTCATCGCCCCCGGACTATTTGAATGGGACCTATATGAAAAAGAGGAATGGGACGCTTTCTTCAGTACGGACGACCCGGAAACGGCGAAGCAATTCCTGGAGAGGTATGACGACCCCTTATATATCTATTATTCCGTTAACGAGGATAATTATCTGGGGCTGGAGAAATTCGAGGGAAAATATTTCCAGATAGTATATAATAATGGAGCGATAATCTATCAATATCGCGAAGGCGGCTTCTGATGACAGCAGTTGATGTATTAAGGCTGATATTCGGCGGACTGTTCGTCCTGTTTATACCCGGACTAGCTTGGAGCTATGTTTTCTTCCTGAGAAAGAATATCGACTGGATAGAGAGGATAGCTCTATCGTTCGGGCTATCGATAGCTCTGGTGCCGCTGAGCGTATTCTGGCTGAACTGGCTTTTCGATATGAAAATCACGCTGCTGAGTACCTTGCTGACGGTATGCGGTCTGGTGGTGATTGCCGCCGTTTTGATACTGGCCAGAAAATACGGCTGGGCAAACAGCACCTTCAATAAGCTTAAAACAGCGTTTTCACGCTCGCAAAAGAGTCAGAATTCTTAATTCCGGCCCGTGTTCACTTTATAGAATCCTGAAACAACCAGGTCGAGAGATAACGTTCACCGGTATCGGGCAAAATCACTACGATATGTTTATCCTTGTTTTCCGTTCTTGCGGCAATCTTTAACGCCGCCCAGACAGCCGCCCCGGAAGATATGCCAGCCAGTATACCTTCCGTTCTGGCCAGCCTTCTTGCCGTTTTTCCGGCATCGTCATTGCTGACGGTTACTATTTCATCAATCAGGTCGGTTCTCAATATATCGGGCACAAAATTAGCCCCGATACCCTGTATCTTGTGAGACCCGGCTCTTCCTTCGGAGAGGAGAGGCGCATCCGCCGGGTCCACGGCAACGGCTTTAAAACCTGGCTTTCTCGACTTAATGACCTCGGCGACCCCGGTTATAGTCCCGCCGGTACCCACACCACTGACCAGAATATCCACCCTGCCTTGGGTATCACGCCATATCTCCTCGGCGGTGGTGAGTCGATGTATCTCCGGATTAGCCGGGTTTTTAAACTGCCCTGGCATGTAGTAATTGGGGTTCTCAGCCACCAGCTCTTCAGCTTTTTTTACCGCGCCCGCCATACCTTCGGCCCCGGGTGTCAGCACGAACTCGGCACCGAAAACCGACATTAGCTGCCTGCGTTCCACCGACATAGTATCGGGCATGGTGAGGATAAGACGGTAGTCCCTGACAGCACAGATGAAAGCTAGAGCGATCCCGGTATTACCGCTGGTGGGCTCGACGATAACCGTGTCTTTTTTTATCAGGCCCTTCTCTTCGGCATCGACAATCATGGCCACGCCAATCCTGTCTTTGACACTGCCCACCGGATTAAACGATTCCAGCTTGGCAATTACCTCCGCTCTTGAGTCCCTGGCGATACGGTTCAACCTGACCAAGGGCGTATTACCGATAAGCTCGCTGGCATCTTCGGCGATACCTCTAGTGAGTACCGGAATCTCTATATTCTTATAATGCAACCTGTCTACTCTCCCGATTGGCTTCGACATTTCCAGACCTCTTTCATAGTCATCAATAATGGCACACTCTTAAGTTGACTAATTTAATCAACATATTTGAAAATTATCACTCTTTAGAACAAATGTCAATAGCGAGTCAGGCATAGGAAAAATTGATATTGCAGCGCGGGTGAGAGTACAATCTAGTACAGCCAAACGGCTTTTCAAGGAGGAAACGTCTCATGAGAGCTGCCTTTATCGTTGCCCCGCGGAAATTCGAGATAAGAGAAGTCGAGACGCCGAAAATCAAAGATCACGAAATGCTGGTGAAGATTGAGGCCTGCGGCGTCTGCTCCAGCGACATGTCCGGCTACCTCGATTCCGGCAGCGAGGCGATGAAACAGCGGATGCCCTTCCCGAGACAGGCCGGCCACGAGCCTTCGGGGACGGTGGCGGAGGTGGGCAAGAACGTAACAGGGTACAAGGTGGGCGACAGGATAACGGGATTTTTCTCGGGCGCCTGCTACGCCGAATACGCCGTCTGCGACCCATCCGACAAACTGGGACGCGGGCACGGGACTATCATCGAGAAAATACCCGACGGGATACCGTTCGAGCATGCTCTGGGCGAGCCCCTGATGAGCCTGGTTTCCATCGCCAGGACCGCCACGCCGGAAATGGGCGACTACGTATTCCAGGTCGGTTGCGGTTTCATGGGGCTTGGTGTCATTGCCGGCGTTGCCCACTCCAAACTGAGGGAATATATCGTTGCCGACCTCGATGACAACCGGCTGAAAATGGCGAGGGAACTGGGCGCTACCGTCACGCTTAATCCCGGAAAAGACGATGTCGTTGCCGAAGTGATGAAAATAACCGGAGGTCGCGGTGTCGACGTAGGTATTGAAGTCGTCGGGCATCCGCCCGGCATTAAAATGGTCGGTGATGTCATCAAGAACAACCGCGCCAAGCTAATCCTGGTGGGTTGGCACCAGGTGCCGGATACCTACGAGCTGGTAAGCTGGATAAAGTCGCCCATTATTTACAGTCCGCAGGGCATCGGCATGTCCACCGACCACCAGAGTGAGCTTACCCGCGCCATGTGGGCGCTGCAAAAAGGGATTTATCCCATGGATAAACTGGTCACGCACCGTTATAAACTGGAAGATATCGGACAGGCCTTTGAGGATAATCTCAACCGGGTACCGGGATATATCAAGGGTGTGGTAATGCCCTGGCTTTAAAAACAGGTGTTTAAGAGGGGCACAGCCCCTCTTTTCTTCCTTCCCCCTCTCCCATAAAGGAGAGGGGGACACAGGGAGTGAGGTAGAAAACAAATAAGGAGGTAACCATGAAACTAGGCAGATTCATCGTCGATACTCATGTCCATTCACAACGTCACGCGGCGGGCAAGGCGTTGAAAGGCTCCAAAGACTACGACAACCTGGGTAAGGTCATGGGGCAGATGGAGGCCTACGACAATTCGCCGCGACTCCTTTACGACATGGAGTGCTACGGCGTGGACATGTGCATCATAGAGCCGGCTTTCGGGATGACCAATCCCAACAACGTCGACCAAGTCAAGAGGTATCCCGACAAGTTCGCCGCCTCATGCTGGCCGAAGGAATACCAAGATAAATGCGCCGCCGGTGAGGAAGAATGGACAATCGAGGGCTTCTGCGATGCCTTAGCCGATTTGCTTAAAACCGGGAACTTCGTGGGCATCGGCGAGATGGTGTTAATACCGATGCGTAAACCGAAGGAAGGCCAGCCACCACGCTTCCAGACCGAGGAGGAGATAATTAAGAACTGCCTCAAGGTCATGGAGGTATGCCGAGCCTATAAAGTGCCCATGCGTTATCATACCGGCACCCCGGGCGGGTACGCCATTGCCTACCACGGGGCACAGTTCACCTACAACCCGCTGTGGGTACATACACTGGCCGTCGCCATGCCGGACGTACCGATAATCCTGGAGCATGCCGGCATCGAGGGAGGCTGGTGGGAGTGGTTCTACGAGTGCTGCCTGCACGTAGCCGCCTCTCACAAGAATATCTATCTGGAAACGGGACGCTGGTGGACGGAACTTTATTACAAAGCCCTCAACGACCCTTCAGTAGGCGCTGAGAAGCTACTATGGGGTACTGATTGGGGCGCCAGCCTACCCGTCTATTCGCAACTCAACCGCTATCCTCCCGGATATACGCGTCAGGACCTCAAGCAAGGTATACCGCGTCACCAGGTGGACATCTGGGGCTGGAGCCTGAAGCAGATACAGCGACTCGACATCAACCAAGACGATATGAACCTGATACTGGGTGGCAATGCCGTACGGCTCTACAACCTGAGGACTCCGGGCGGGCTTACCCGTATGTTCAAGTTCGTGGATTAAGGTGTATGGTTAATCCTTCCCTATCGGCGTACGCTTGCCGCCCACCCAGATACGCCTAGGGTCGACTCTTTCACGGAGGACGCGTATCTCTTCATCTGTAGGTGGTGTGGTATCAGTAAGGTCAGCGGCGACTTTAATGTCCCAGCCTACTTCCTCTTTAACCTTTTCTAGGGTTGCCCCCACGCTGCTGTTTACGGATTTCACGACCATTTCACCGTTCTCAAAGGTGTAGCAGGCGAGGTCGGTGATAACCATAGCCGGACCGGTACCAGGCAATAATCCTGCCTTTTCCCGACTCCCGAGAGTGCCGTCGATATAGCCAGGACAGGTAATAAAATCCACCTTTCCCGGAAAGCGTCGCTGGCTCTGCCGCAGCATGGTAATCGTCCGCCGGCAGAAGCTCATCACGTCGTTAGCGCCACCGCTCCCCGCCCAGCGGTGCGACGGTCTGTAATAATCACCGACGCAGGTATCGTTAACATTGCCGTACCTGTCTACCTGGCCGGCACCGATAAAACCGGTGGTAATGTGCCCGGCCTGCCCGAGACTGCTGACGTAGAACAGACCGGTCAACTGGTCGGACATGAACTGGACACCCAGAGTATCCGTAGCCCGCGGTAATTCAAAGCCGGTCGTGCGGACGATGCCGTTTTCGATGATAATCGTGCACTCCGGTGCATGGGTATATTTCGCCAGCAGCGCTGAGAGAAAGGGAAGCCCCAGACCCACATAGACAACATCGTCCGGCCTTATCTGGTGGGCACCGGCCACCACCATCTGGGCGGCGGCGGTATATTTGTCATTTTCGTCGTTCCGGATAATCACAATACTCCTAATATCCCGTGATAATCGGATCGCTTTCAACTGCATTTATTCTAAAATTTTCAAAATAACCGGGCGGTTTTATTTCCGCTTTCCTTTTCAGGTGTTCATCCCAGTCTTTCAAACCATATACTAGTTCTTTTACATACGATTCGTAGTTTTCTTTGGGGCCGGTATCGAAATAATACCCCCACATATCGCCGCTATAGCAGCCCGCCAGGTGCATAGGATGAGCACCGAACGGTTGCTCGACGACGGCACTGACTCTGAAACTGGGTATAATAGTACGGTTGGGGTCGCGGCGGATGACATCGGCATCCACAATCTTCTCCGTGGTAACGATGACCTTTTTACTGGCATTGATACCCTCCACGTCAACCCCCATCGTCCCCCACTTCTGGGCGTTACCTTCGGCATCGCACCTCTGGACGTGGATGATGCCCACATCGGGATTAACTGCCCGCACTGCGCCGAGGTACTCTCCGGTAAAGGGACACTTTACTGAAGTGATGTTTTTATTATACTTTGGCATGTCCGAGCCGATTTCGCTCCGGGTGGGTATAAAGGGTATTCCCATCTGACCGGCCAGGAGTACCAGGCTGATGCCGAAATGAGAGTATTCTTCGAAGACCGGCAGTCGACCGGCATCTCTGGCTTTAACGACTGCATAGGAGCGTTCGTCCTGGTTGGTATATCCGGTAAGCACTCTGTCCACTAGTCCTTCGCCGATGAGAAGATTGGCGGTGGCGACGAGGACACTCACCAGGGTCAGGCGGTCAATTTTCTGGCGTACGATTTCATGAACAGCCGCCGCAGGCTCACCGTGCTGCATACCGGAAAGAAAAAGAGTATCACCGGCTGTGACAAACCGCGATATCGCCTTGTGCATCGTCATTACTTTATTCATCAAACCAGATTCCTTTCAGAAAGAAATGGTGAAAACCGGCAAGAATACCGGCCGGATTGATTGCAACAGCAGTTAACCACAATTACCCCACATTTTCGCACGCAAATTTGAAATTTTCAACAATCAATACACTCCTCGAGCGAGGAGACGCACAGGTTTGACATCACCATTGACCAGAAGTTACACTTTGACTGTCGACAACTTTTTTTACTGTTTTCAAATTACCGGTAATAAGGAGCTATCATGTCGCAAATTAATCCAGACCCGATATTCAAGAGTGAAGATTTTCACCATGTCGGTGTCATCGTTAAAGACATGGATAGGACCATCGCCTGCCTGGAGGCAATCGGCATCGGACCCTTCGGTCTGATGGGCGACCGCAAATGGGTGGATATTCCCTTCAAGGGCGAGCTGCATGGCAAACCCGCCGAGTGGAAGGTAAAAATCAGCAGCGCAAAAGTCGGCGGTACGGAGATAGAACTACTCCAGCCCTCGGGAGGCGAGTCGGCCCTGCAGGAATTCCTCGACGAACACGGCGAGGGCGTCCATCACATCGCCTACCTCTCCGACGATGTCCGCGGCGAGATGGACAAAATGCTGGCGCAGGGAGCGGAACTCCTGACCTGCGCCAATCTCGATGCCCGGGGTTTCGCCTACTTTAAAACCGGCGAGGGCGGCGTCGTTATCGAGATACGGCACCGATAAGTTCTTCCAGTAAAAATTCGAAGGAGAAATTAACGTATGAAAGCAGCGGTAATCAGGGGTATAGGAAATATTAACGTCGAGGAATACCCAGAACCGGGATGCGGACCGGATGAAGTCAAGATAAAGGTAGCCTACTGCGGTATCTGCGGCACCGACCCCGAGAACCTGGAGGGGAGGTTCGGGCTGATACCTCCCGAGATGCTGGAAAAACCGCGGGTTCTCGGGCACGAAGCCTCGGGAACAATAGTGGAGGTCGGCAGCAACATCAAGCAGTATAAGGTGGGACAGAGAGTTGCCTGCGATTTCCGCAGTACCTGCGGTACCTGCTATTACTGCCGCAACAAGATGCAGAATTTCTGCCGGAACAGCCTCCATGCTTCGCCGTCTTTCGCCGAGTACGCCACCTATCCCGAAAGCGCCATCTATGCCCTGCCGGACGATATCAGCCTGGAAATCGGCGCCATGCTGGAACCGGTGTCCGTGGCCGTACATGCCACCGACCTGGCCAATATTTACCCGGGAAGCTCGATAGCCATATCCGGGGCGGGGCCCATCGGTCTTTTGTGCATGGAGATAGCTATCAGAAGCGGCGCCACGCGGGTACTTGTCTCGGAGCCGATTGCCGAAAAAAGGGCCTTAGCCAGGAAGCTGGGGGCGGACGTAGTAGTCGACCCTTTCAACGAAGACCTCCAAAAAATCGGCAAGGAGCTTACCGACGGCAGGGGCTTCGACAGCGTTATCGAAGCCAGCGGCAGCGTCCAGGCAGCCCGGGACACCATCTACCTGGCGGATAACTGCGGCACCATCCTCTGGGCGGCCGTCTATCCCAAAGACTGTGAAATCGCCGTGCCGGCCTTCCTGATGTACGCCAAGGAGCTGACCATCCGCTCGACGTTCGTTTCACCTTACTGCTTTCCCAGAGCGTTGAACCTGCTTTCCAAACTCGAACTCAAACCTCTCATCACTCATATCATGCCCCTGGACGACATCAGGGAAGCCTTCGAAATTCATAAACAGGGCAAATCGGTAAAAATTCTCATCAAACCCTAGAAAAATGTAAAAAGGCAATAGTAGTTAGTAACTACACACGATTCATATTTATCACGAGGAGAATATGTTATGGCTGATCCAAAAGAAGTAAAGCGCCTTGAAGAACTGGCTTATGAGATGCGCAAGAAACTGATTAATCTGTGCGGTGCCTACGACGGCGTGGTGCACATCGGGGGAGACCTTTCGATGACAGATTTACTCATCGGGCTCTACCACCACGGCATGAGAGTCGACCCCTCAGACATAAAATCACCGACGAGAGACAGGTTCCTCCTGAGCAAGGGACACGGCGCGGTATGCATGTATATTGCCATGTGCCTGAGAGGCTATTTCGATTATGACGAGATTGTAAAAACCTATGGCCGACTGGACAGCGCTTACGGGATGCACCCCTGCAAGATACAGCTTCCCGGGGTGGAATGTTCGACCGGCTCTCTCGGGCAAGGCCTTGCCATCGCCGTGGGACTGGCTTTTTCCGCCAGACAGAGAAAGGAAGCACACCGCGTCTTCTGCATGATGGGCGACGGAGAGACCTGCGAGGGCGAGGTCTGGGAAGCAGCGAACACCGCGGGTTCATATAAACTGGGAAATTTAGTCGGTATTATTGATAGAAATAAGCAATTGATGACCAGTTTCGACGGCGATTACATGCGCCTCGAGCCTTACGCGGACAAATGGAGGGCTTTCAACTGGGACGTGGTCGAACTGGACGGGCACGACATGGGCCAGATTATTGATGCCCTCGATAATCTGCCGCCGATAACCAACGAAAAACCGACGGTGCTCATAGCCTCAACAATCAAGGGCAAAGGGGTCTCCTTCATGGAGAAGAATGTCGGCTGGCATGCCGGGGCATTGAGCAAGGAAGATACGGAAAAAGCCATCGCGGATATCGAAGCCGATTATGCCGGGGAAAGGAGTGCCGCCTGATGAAAATGACATTTAACTTCGGTAGTTTTTTATCGGCAAGGTCAGTTGTCGGTGAAACATTGCATGAACTGGGTCAAAAGCATAACAATGTCTGGGCTTTAACGGCTGATACCGGTGGCGCACTGGCAACATTTAAAAAGGATTTCCCGGACAGGTTTATTGATACCGGCGTCGCCGAGCAGAATTGCGCCGGCATTGCCGCCGGACTGGCTCTTGAAGGCAATATTCCCTTTATCGCGGGGATGATTCCGTTCATGACCATGCGCGCCTGCGAACAGAACCGCACCGCCATTTGCTACCAGGACCTACCGGTACGCTTCATCGGAACCGGCGGTGGACTGACCTCCGGCGGCGGCTCAACCCATAACGCGATGGAAGATATATCCATCATGAAGTCGCTGGTCAATATGACGGTCCTGTCTATCGGCGACCCGAATATGATACGCGATATCATGATTCTGAGTATGGACTATCCACACCCGCTCTATATCCGACTTGCCCAAGGCAAGAAGGACCGCATGCTCTACGAGCCGGGCACACGCACGTATAAAATCGGCGAGGGTATCACCGCCCGTGATGGCAAGGATGCCACCATAATCGCTCACGGAGAAATGGTCTACGTAGCCCTTGAAGCCGCCAAAACACTGGCAGCCGAGGGAATCGAAGTACGCGTTATCGACATGTATTCCATCAAACCCCTGAATAAAAACCTGCTCCTGAAGGCGGTCAAGGAGACCCGGAACATCGTGGTCCTCGAGGACCATCTCATGGAAGGCGGGCTGGCAAGTGTAATCGCCGACGCGTTCGTGGACGGTAACATTTACCCCGAAAATTTCAAACGCCTCGGCATTCCGCAGGTATTCGCCGGCTTTGGCAGCGGTGAAGAACTGCGTAAAAAATACGGTTATGATGACACCGCCACGGTGGCCGTTATAAAGCAAATGCTTAAATAAGGAGGTACCGTAAAATGGCCAAGATGAAGTATGCTGACTGCCTAGTGCAGAAACCCAGCCCCTTCCCGCTGGAACTGCAAAGAAAGGGAGGCAGTACAACCAAAAACCCGGTGCCGGGAGTTAAAGCTACTCATTTGATGACAACAGACGAGAGCGTTCAGGCAGGGTTTTTTACAGTGGACTGCACCTGGCTCTGGAGCGGTGCCGCCAGCGGACCGGTCGGCGAACCCCATACCCACGGTTTCTCTCACCTTCTGGGCTTTATCGGCGGCCATCCGGACGACCCCCAGGACCTCGGCGGGGAAATCACCCTCTGGCTGGACGGCAATCAAGAAGTTTTCAACCGTAATGCTCTGGTTTTCGTGCCCGCCGGTGTCGTACATGGCCCTATTTTATTCAAGAAAATCAACCGGCCTGTATTCTTCATCACCATCGCCATGACCGGTAAATACTCCCGCACCGCGGCCGAGCAACCTGATACTTCCAGAAAAAAGAAATACTCGATAATCGACCATACCAAGGAGAGGTTCTCCGTGGCTGCCGGTGCCAGGACCGAAGTGCCTCCACCAACGCCGCCTCCCCATCCCTCCACCACCAAAGGCGCCCGTATTCTGCATATCGAAGAGGATATGGTCAAGGGTGCGTTCTACGTTGATTTCGTCTGGATTTTCGAGGGTACCGGAGGAGCGCCGGCGCCGGAACACACTCACGATTGGCCGGAGCTTATCGCCATGGCAGGAGCCGACCCAACACATCCGCACGACCTCGGCGGTAAGATGAGTATCGTCCTCGAAGACGAGACACATTACACCGATAAAAGCACCCTCGTCTGCATCCCGAAACATACCAGACACTGTCCGTGGCTGTTCCACGACATCAAGAGACCGACCCTGGTATTTTCCGCGGGACCGCAGGGGATGTATACGGGGTCACATAAGAAAGATTAAAGCTATTACACTGGAAAATAAAGGGGGCTACCGCTAAAGCGGCAGCCCTATCTTTTTCTTTTTAAGGTAGCTTTATTTTTTTTAGCCTTGGCCTTTATTTTAGATGTAGTCTTTGATGTCTTAGGTATTTTTACCTTGGTACTTGCCTTATTCATCGTAGATGCTTTTAACTTAATTTTTGTGTTTATTTTCTTAGGTGTTTTAGCTTTAACAATTGCCCTCTTTTTAGTAGATGTTTTTAACTTAGCTTTAATCTTTGGTTTACGGATTATTCCAGCTCTAGTAGTTTCTTTTGTCTTTGTTGGTGTTTTTAGCTTTGGGATTTTCATTTGTTGTATTGCTGATTGTTCTATTATCCATATTGTTATTTTATTTGTTTCACACAAGGAGCGAAAGCTCTTCCATTGCTCTATATCATGTTTTATCAACTCATTGTATAATTTTTTCGGAATAGCTATTACAGGAATAACATTATTTCTTGGATCTTTAGGAGTATACTTAAAAGCTGTTTCATATATTTGATATACTCCTTTCATCAAATCTTTAGAATTTACCTTTATCTCACAAAAGTAAATAGTCTTTGTTTTTGAATCATAGCCCCATGCGTCAGTAATTCTCCCTGATACAAATTTTCGCTCTTTACCAGCCTCTATGCAGAATCTTTTTAAATGACTTGCTACTCTATTTACACATGTAGTATGATATGTACTACGTTCAGAATAGCCCCAGTACACAATATCCCTCCCTAAAATCTTCTATCCCTTTATCGGCTCCAGCCCTGCTTCCAGACGCGCATCGTTGATGTGAATCAGCACTGCCTTCTCAATCGGCATGCAGGTAAACCCGAAGTCCTCCCTGGCTCGCTGACCGCTGACTTTCCAGGGCAAGCCCACCTTACCCTCGGGGTCCATCGTCGCGCGGTCACCAAATGAAATACTGGCATCGGGTATATACTTCTTCACCGCCTCGGCCAGGTCTCTGGCGCTCTGGGGTGGGCCGCCGACATTATAGACGGGATGAGGTGATGAAGGAGCCTTGATGAGTATTCTGGCGAATTCAGCGATATCATCTGCCGCAAACAGAGAAGACAGACCTCTGCCATCTCCTTCCATGGAAAACGGCTTGCCGACCGCGCAGAGCGACGGCATGTCCGACCAGAATTGCGCCGGCGAACGCCCGCCGTGTCCGTAGCCGATGGTAGGTCTGACACCCGTGATGCTCATGCCGAATTGCGACGAGTAGTCCGCCGCCATAATCTCGGCGTATTTTTTACACACGGCGTAAGAATGAGTCGGATTAGTCTGGTCATCCTCGGTCACCTCACGGTCGCCGTACATAGCCTGAGGCCCGTAAACCGTCTCCGAGCTGGCGTAGACAACCCGCTTCACTCCCATAATCTTGGCGGCTTCGAACATGTTGCTCATACCGAGAACATTGACCCTAGTCTGGAGACGGGGGTCAATCCTGGCACCGCCGCCCACCATAATGAAAGCCCAATTGATTACCCTGTCGATGGAATGGAGCCTCATTACATTAAGGATGTCTTCTATCTGGGAAACGTTGCCGCGCACGAAATGAAATTTATCAGCATTACCTGCCAGTGACTTCAATATCCATTCCGGGGGCGCCATCAGATCCATGGATACCACGATAGAGATTTCAGGGTCTTTACAAAGGGCAACCGATGTCTTTCTCCCGAACATTCCGCTACCGCCCAGCACGAGTACTTTCATAACATGCCTCCTGATAAATAAGCTATTGAAAAGCTAAAAGATTATAGCACCTTTTGACAAGCTTACGCACAGGGACTAAACTATGTCAGAATGAGATAAATCAGTCCGTTCAACGTGATGCAAGCCCGTCATGTCTGTGGAGGTCCTCATGCTTTTAGAAGATAAGGCCGCCATCGTTATCGGATGTTATTATGAACAAGGATAGATATGAGCTTCGTCAATCAGAATAATATCAAGCTCTATACCGTAGCCGTAATACTGGTAATCCTAGCTGGCATCGGGATTTTTATCTCGGCCTTCCTGGCCGCAGACATACAACTGCGGGTAGCCCTAGGACTGGGTGGAGTCGCGCTCTTTTCTCTCGGCGTTATTATCATCAAACTCACCCGCGATACCAGAAAAGCGCAGGAAAAACTGGACACCATTATCGCCAGGCTGGAAGAGCTCCATCAGGAAATACAGAAAAAAGAAGAGTCGGGAAAATCGGGGATCGCCATCGCCGATATTATCAGTTCCGGCCTGAAATTTTACTCCGAATACAAGGACAGGGACAAGAAGAAGGAATGATATCCTGGAAGTCCCCGATCCTAAATAGATGACACTGCAATCCACAAACAACAGGCTCAACCAAGGAGGTCACCGATGGGAAAACTCGATGATAAAGTGGCGCTGGTAACCGGTGCCAGCCGTACTATCGGTAAGGCTATCGCCATCGCCCTGGCTAAAGAGGGCGCCAGGCTGGTACTGGCGGCGCGTACCCTGGATAAATTAAAAGATACGGCTAGTCTAATCAAAGAATCTGGTTCTGCAGCGCTCGTGGTACCCACCGACGTGCGCAGTGAAGAACAGATAGAAAATCTGTTTAAAAAGACCGTGGAACACTACGGCCGTCTCGACATCCTGGTCAATAATGCCGGTATTTTCGGTGCCGCCCCGTTTGAGCAATTCCCCACGGAGACCTGGGACGATGTCATCGCCACCAACCTGCGTGCCGCCTTCCTGTGCAGCCGGACCGCCTTCAGGATTATGAAAGCGCAGGGCGGCGGTAGAATTATTATTATCGGCAGTGTCTCGGCGTCCCGCGTACGGGCCGAGACCGTCTCCTACAATTGCGCCAAGTTCGGCCTGGTCGGGCTGACCCAGACGATTGCTCTGGAAGGCCGCAACCACAATATCAACTGCGGCATTCTTCATCCCGGCGTGGTAATTCGCGATGACATGCCGGAACATATAAAAAATGATAAGAATATAGCCTCGATGTCCCCGGAAGAAGTCGCTGACGCTGCCGTTTTTATGGCATGCCAGCCGCCTCATATTAACGTGCTGGAGCTTATCCAGTTACCTACGACCCAGCCGTACCTGGGCAGGGGATAAAGCGGAGTTCTATACGTTAGTATTGATTACTATCCTGGCATCGAGAGCCACGATGCTTTTTCCCGAAGCTACCAAGGGATTAAGGTCCAGTTCCTCTATTTGAGGATTACTCTCGATGAAATCGGATATCTCTACTATTATCTCTTCAAGTCGAGAGATGTCAACCGGCTTCTGCCCGCTGTAGCCCTGTAATAATGCGTAACCCTTGATTTCCCTGACCATCTCAGCGGCATCCAGCCTGGAAACGGGAACGAGCCGAAAAGCCACGTCTTTTAAGACTTCCACCAGTATGCCGCCGAGTCCGAACATGATTACCGGACCGAACTGCAGGTCCCGGTTCATGCCGATAATTATTTCGACACCGGGGGGCGCCATCTTCTGCACGGACAATCCTTCTATTCCGGCTCCGGGCTGTTTTTGTTTTACGGAAGACATCATTTCGCGGTAAGCCCGTCCGACCTGTGTGGCACTGGACAGCCCCAGAACGACCCCGCCGATATCGCTTTTATGCACGATATCCGGCGAGACTATTTTCATCACGACCGGGAAACCGATTTCCTTACTCAGCGAAATAGCTTCCTTCTTCGTCCTCGCCAGACGGGTCTCGATAACCGGTATCCCCACTTTCCTGAGAAGGTCTTTAGCTTCGACTTCCGTCAATAGTTTTGTTTGCTGTTGTTCAGGAACTGGCAGGCTTTCTTGCTCTTTACCAGCATCTCCACGAACTGCCACGTTCTTTCTATCCTCGAGATACTTGCTGTACCATGCCAGCGAACGTACTATCCTGGCGGCCCGCCTCGAGTGGGTGTACTCTGTGAGTTTTGGTGTTGAAGTAGAAGGAGCATCGTCTCTTTCCGGCGGAAGACTGAATGTCAGCCGGTTAATAAATACCATGGGCTTGTTACGTTTCTTTATTTCCCTGTCCAGTATTTTGAGGTTCTTTTCATTCTCTTCCTGCATGGCGCGTAGCTGCTCAGGTTTGATATCATCAATCGGGCCGCGTATCGTCATCACCGGCGGCTGCAGCGAAATCACGCAGTCCACATTGTTATCCGCTAAAAGTATGCTCAGGCAGGATATGATGGTGTTATCGCCCGGCATCGGCCGCACGCCCACAAGGTCGATGGGGTTACCGTGAGACCACCGCGGCGGCAGGACGGCGCCCAGCTTTTTCAGGGTCGCCGATTCCAATGTAGTTATCTTCAAACCCTCTTTCTCGCATATCTCGGCAGCCACCACGCCGAATCCGCCACCCATCGTTAGTATGGCTACCCTGTTACCCCGGGGTAAGGGCAGGTTAAGCAGAGCCTGGACCATATCGCAGAGTTCCCCTTCGTCTTCAGCCCTGATTACCCCGGCCTGCTTGAAGGCTGCCGTATAAACCTCATCCGAACCTGCCAGTGCCCCGGTATGAGACCTGGCCGCTTTAGCCGCTTCTCCGGTGGTGCCCGACTTCATGGCGACAATCGGTTTTCGTGCCGTTATCTCTCTGGCCAGATTATAGAAGCGCCTGCCTTCTCTAAGCCCCTCGATATAGGCAGCGATTATCCTGGTATCATCATCACTTGCGATGTATTCCAGGTAGTCCTCGAGGTGTAAATCGGCTTCGTTACCGGTACTGACCATTTTACTGAGCCCGATGCCCCTTCCGGCGGCGGTCTGCATGATACTGGCGCCGAGAGTCCCACTCTGACTCAGCAGCGCCAGAGGTCCCGCGGGAATCATTCCGGCAGGTCCGGCGCTGGCGACGTGCGAGTGCAAATCGGCATGGCCGATGCAATTGGGACCGACAAAGTGAATCCCCGCCTTTCTGGCGATGGCTACCACTTCGGCCTGCAACCTAGTGCCTTCCTCATCCACCTCGGCGAACCCCGCCGAGACAATCACCGCGGCTTTCACCCCTTTCTCGGCACACTGCCAGAAGACCCGAGGTACAATAGCGGCAGGTACCACGATTATCGCCAGGTCGACTGCATCTTCAATATCAAGGATTGTATCGTGGCATTTTATCCCGAAAACTTCGGAGGCATTGGGATTGACAGCATAAACGCGTCTCCCTGCTTTTACCCTGGCCGATGCCGCAGCCGCTCTTATGGCGTCCAGTCCCCAAGAACCGGGGACATCCTTGGCGCCGATAACGGCTATAGAGTCGGCGTTAAAGAGCGCTTTCCAGAAGGCATCTCGGGGCGTTAGTGGTTTGTTTTGAGAACTCATCGGGCTACCTTTATTATAGGCAGAATTCTATTTATATTGAAAGCTGGGGAGAATATCTTTACCTTCCCGTCGCCCATTAAGAAAAAGAGGGGTCTCTACCCTCTCTTAAACACCCCCCTTTTCTCTACCCCCTTAAACAGGGGATAGGCCGTAACACCCACCCCTCTGCCCGTTCGGTTTTTTGGCCTACTTCTCTTTGGCGGATATATAGTTAGAGGATTCCGACGCCTCGTTGGGGTCGAAGTTCTTCTTTATTTTCCTCAATAAATAATGGTAATTATGGACTTCCGGTCCATATGTATCGTGGAGGGCATCGCTCCAGACATGGTGCGGCACCCCGAAACGACCCCTGATGGCGGTAATATTAGCTTCACGATTGAGCATTCCCTGGACATTCATAATGTGGTCGGGACCAGCCGGATTGTAACGTATAAGAATCTCACCGTGGCCGGTATGACCGTGCTCTATGGACTGTATGAACGGGTGGATATAGTCGTCCATGATAAGGCCCCGGTCGATGAGCTGCTGTTTAAGATTGGAGGTATGCAGGATATAGCGGGTCATCAGCGGGAAAACGTCCGAGCCGCCGACCGTCCCACCACCCCAGCCGGTAGCGCGCGAAGTCTCACGGATGGAGCCGGTGATTCTCACGAACCTCCATAGGAATCCGGCGCCCATTACCGGGTCTTCAACATCCTTGAGTGACATGGCATCGGTCTCTTTCATTATCTGTTCCAGCGCGCCTTTCTTATAGGTAAAATCGTTGGCGGAGTTGCCGATGATAATCAGCAGAAACCCCGGACCCTGCACCTGATCAGCGAACTTCGCTAGATAGTCGAGGTCTTCCTGGTTATCGGTAGCGATGTTGGAAGCCATCATGGCGGCGTTAAAGCCCATCAGTGTGTATCCTATTTCCGCCTCTCCCACCCTTTTAACGGCTTCAATAGTTACATCAATGTCCTTGAAAGACAGGTACCTTATCATGAAATTTGGTGGCATCTCCGGGTGACGGTACTGCGGGGAAACGCCCTCTACGGGAAATACCGCCGGACCAGGCCAGTGGTATATCTTGACGGCTCCGGCAGTGAAGACACCCAGTCCCGCTAGAGGCGTGGTGTTACCGCGTATTATACCCCTTAAAGACGGCCCCGGACCATCGCCGCAGAACCAGTCGCCGTGAGAACCGAACGAGCCCAGCCTGACGATTTCACCGTCGCCGGTCACCCACTCCACCGCCAGCATATTCCTCTCGGTATAGCTGCCGCTCTGGCTCATGTGCCCCAGTCCGACGTGAGACGCCAGCGGCATCACCGAGCAGTTCGCCCCGGCACCGCACTGATTACAGGTCAGACCGCGTTTCATCAGTTCCGACTGCAACTGCGCACCGATAACGTAAGGCTCGACGGCGGCGTACATGCCCTTTTCATTTATCTCCAAAATACGGTTCATGCGTCGGAGGTCTATCTTGATGCAGTTCGGAGCGACGGGGTCGCAGTAGAGCCAGCCGGTACTCGATGCCTTATATTGTACTCCATACTTATTGCAGAGTTTAACGATAGTCTGGACCTCCCGGGTACTGGCGGGAAGAGTTATAGCCTCGAATCGGGGAATATAGGTTACATTTTCCGGCATCGTCTTCTTGCGGATAGGAAAAGAGTACGACTCCGTAATAACGGGGTCATCAGAAACATTTTCCGTCCCCAGTATGTCTTCCAGTCTTTTATAGAAATCCTTGCCTAAAGCCATGTTTCCTGACCTCCTTTATACCGCTTTCTCCACTAGCTCGACGACATCATAAACCTTGAGCTTGCTGCCGGTCTCCTGAATAGCCTTTACGAAATTCTGCTCACACCA
>SMTZ1_10002664_pt1 | contig 17934 bp, 16 predicted proteins | sample DeeMarSWOR136_30_FD_25667 | JGI IMG/M metagenome (IMG submission 25667)
TAGATGCTTTAGAATTAAATATGAGCTGTCCACATGCAAAAGGTTATGGACTTGAAATTGGTTCAGATCCAAAATTAGTAAAAGATATAACCTCTAAAGTAAAACAGTCAGTAGATATACCTGTCTTTGTAAAACTATCACCAAATTTAACAAATATAATTGATATAGCAAAATCAGCTGAAGCAGGAAATGCCGATGCAATAGTTGCTATAAATACATTAAAAGCCATGAAAATAGATCTTGAATTAAAAATACCTGTTTTATCAAATAGAATTGGAGGATACTCAGGTAAAGCAATAAAACCTGTTGGTATTAGATGCGTATATGATATATCAAAAAATGTTGATATACCTGTAATAGGAGTAGGTGGAATTACAACCGGAGAAGATGCAATTGAATATTTTATGGCAGGAGCATCAGCGCTCCAGATAGGATCTGGAATTTATTATAGAGGTATTGAAATTTTTAAAATAATATGTTATGAAATAGAAAAATGGATGAAAGACCATGGTTATAAAGATTTAACAGAAATAATTGGAGTAGCACATATATGAATTACCCAAAAATTACAAAAATTATCAAAACAACAAAAGAAAACTTATCTGTTAAAACAATAAAATTTCAATATCCAACTAAAGTAGAACCAGGTCAATTTTTTATGATATGGATTCCAGGTATTGATGAAATACCAATGAGTGTTTCTTATATAGAAAACGACATTAAAGGAATTACTTTCAAAAAAGTTGGTGATGCAACAAAAACATTATTTGCATTAAAAGAAGGAGATAAAATTGGTGTTAGGGGTCCATATGGAAATGGCTTTAAAATAGAGGGAAAAAATATTCTTTTAGTTGCTGGTGGAACTGGTATTGCAATGATTGCACCTGTTGCAGAAGAACTTATTAAAAAAAAAATATCAACAACAATTATTTTAGGGGCAAAAAACAAAGAAGAACTTTTTTTTGAAAATAGACTTAATAAATCTAAATTAAAAATATATCTTGCTACAGATGATGGCTCAAAAGGATTTAGAGGTTTAGCAACTGATCTAGCAAATAATCTAATTCAGAAAAATAAATTTGATAATGTATTTACATGTGGACCTGAGGTAATGATGAAAAAATTGTATGATATTTGTTTAAATATTTCTTTCCAAGCATCATTAGAAAGATATATGAAATGTGGTATTGGTATCTGTGGACAATGTTGTATTGGCCAGGGTTTAAGAGTTTGCAAAGAGGGACCTATTTTTGATAAAAAAATGTTAAAAAACATAAAAGATTTTGGTGTTTTTAAAAGAAATGCTTCTGGAATAAAAATAAAATTTTAGGGAACTTTAGGAGGATATTAAATGAGTGTTTATTACGACGAAATTAAAATTAACACAAAAGGTGAAGTTGATATAATAAATATTACTGAAGATGCCCAAAATGTTGTTTATAAGTCAAAAATAAAAAATGGAATTGCCTGTATTTTCGTACCAGGATCAACTGGATGTATTACAACTATAGAATATGAGCCTGGTTTAAAAAAGGATTTCCCAAAAATACTTGAAAAAATAGCATCAAAAAAGAATTACTATGCTCATCATGAAACATGGCATGATGATAATGGACACTCACATGTAAGAGCAAGTCTAATTGGACCAAGTATAACAATACCAATAAAAGAAGGAAAACTTCTACATGGAACCTGGCAGCAAATAGTTTTTATAGAACTAGATACAACATCACGAAAAAGAAATATCATAGTTCAAATTGTTGGAGAATAAAAATCACCATTTGTTATAATGAATTCTAGACTCATTATATCTTTTTTCTCTAGGTTTTTCTTCAGCTGGATATCCAATTGAAATCAAAGAGATGGGAATTACATTCTCAGGTATATTTAACAGTTTTCTTAATCCGTTTATTCGTTCTAATCTTGGGTATACTCCAAGCCAAACAGCACCTAAACCAATAGCTTGAACAGCAATTAATATATTTTCAGTAGCAGCAGAACAATCTTGTATTCCCATGCCTTTATGTGTTTCTAAGTTTTTATCCAAACAAATCAAAATTCCTAAACTAGCTTCTTTTAACATCTGAGCATGATTGTGAAATGTTGGTATTTTAATAAGAATTTGAGTATCTGTAATTACTATGAAATGCCAAGGTTGTTGGTTACCAGCAGATGGTGCTGACATAGCAACCTCAAGTAATTTTTTAATCAATTTCTTAGAAATAGATTTTTTTGCATATTTACGAATACTACGTCGGGATAAAATCGCATCTATTGCATCCATAACTAATCACCAATAAAGTGTAATAAAAAATTGTTTTAATAAAATTATTTAAAAATTTTACAAATTCATAAAATCAAAAGAAATAAAACTTGCTTTTTCACCACCATAAACTATGTTTATTTTAGGTTTAAATGAAAAACTATGAATCTCTATTTTTAAGGATTTGAATTCTATTTCTTTATTTATTTCACCGCTTAATTTAATGTTTTTTTCTTTCCAAAATTTAATGATACCAAATTTTTGTTGTTTAATGATTATTTTTTCACCTATAGAAGAATATAAAGTTATAGTGATTTTATTAATTGGAGCAAATAATGGTTTTTCAAGATATAATGTTAAACTCCATATACATTTATTTAAACAAATAGGTTCTTCTAAATTATAAATAAAAGAATTTATCTTATCCTCAAAAAATATAGGTTTTTCTGCTATAAGTCCATTAAAATTAAGATAAAATTTATACTCTCCTGGATAAACCTTAATTTGATGGGTTGTAGCAATTAAAGTTCCTTTATTATCTTTTATTAATAAAATAACAGGATAGATAAGTGGATATTCAATAAAATAATTATTTTCAAGTTCATATGAATGACTTACTTTAATTCCTTCAACATTTTCTCCATCACCAAAATTCCAGGAATATAAAACAATCTTTCCATCTAAATCAAATGAGTTTGAAGCATCAAATTCGATGTTCTCTCCAAAATATGCTTTATTGGGAGCAATAATTTTTGCAATAGGAGGTAAATTATTTGATATATCAGAATTTTCAGTGGATTCAGATTTATTTAAACAACCTGAAAGTATAATAAATAATATTATTGAAATCGTTAAAATAGAGATGATTTTTTTACTCAAATAAATTCTCCAAATTATTTTATATCTTCCTTATAAATAGAAACGTAATATAAGAATATTAATAACAAAATATTAATATATTACGAAACTTACATTTATATATTAATATATTATAAAGATTTAATAAATATGGGACACAAATGCAAAATAATAAACTAATGATAGTTTACATAATAATAATTTTACTTTTATCACCAGTGTTAACTATATCTGTTTCATCTGAGGAAAATTCAATTCCCAATTGGAATAATAATTGGTCCTCTCGACAAGAAATTCTTTTACCTATTTTATCTGAAATTCATCGAGCAAGGTATCAACCAATAGATTTGCTTATTGAGTTTAATGAATTGTGCTGGGCAAGAAATGAGATTGAACATTCAATAAGAGTTGTTTGCTGGGATGAAAAAGCATGGCATGAGCTTGAATCGCAAATTTACGATTTTGAAAGAATAAATACAAATCATATTAAAAGCTGTAGAATTGTCTTTCTAATACCTGAATTTGCTTTAGGTAAAGAAAGATATTTTATTTATTATGATAAAAATGAAAAATCACCACCTAATTATGTAAATCATGTTGATGTTGAAGATGCATATTATTATTTTGAACCAATCACAGGAATTGCTGCAGAAGGGGATTATTATAAGATAAGTGAAGATGGCTATTGTACATATGGTGTTGGCCAAAAAGGTCAAGTTTTTGAAAGAAGTTTAGCACAAACTGTTTTAAGTATGAAACCTGGCTCAAAAGAATTTGATGTAAGTAATTCTGATACAATAGTATCCTTTGGATTTATCTATAATATTGGACCTGATGATAAAGATCAAATTTCTTCAGATCAGGTTCTATTATCAAAGAAAATTAGTATAGATGGGAATTTGATGGTTGAGTTTGAAATAGTTAGTCAATCAAAAGGAAAAGAACTTCAAACAGCAGTTATTTACAGATATTATTATTGTCAAAGTTTTAATAAACGTATATTTACCCATGTTAAACATCAAGTTTTTCAGGATTGTATTGTAGAAGGGCAGAAAAATATAGATGGTATCTATGGTACTTTATTATCTTTTAATTCAAAAAATAGTAGAGTAAAAAAATTGCAATTTGGTGAAATTTTCCCATATCTACATATTTTCACTGAAAATAACCAAATTAAAGAATATAAAATGAATACCAATCCTGATTCTAAAGAACGTGAATGGATAATATCATATACTGATGATTGTGACTTAGGTAAAGATGCATGGATATCATATGATGAAGGAGAGGATGGCAAGGCAATTGGAATATTATTTCCATCAAACATTGATATAACTAAAAATGGAAAAGATGAAAGAGATGGAATCCAAGTAAAAGCCGGAGAAAAAGAATATTTAAATGCTTTGGGTACTGAAATTGATTATGCTGGTGTGGTTTTTGGTAGAAACTCCTATGAAAAAGGAGCTAAACATGATTTAATTATTAATAAGGGTCTATTAGTAGAATTTGATGCAGAAATATTTACTTCAGAAAAACAAGGATATACTGGGGTAATTAGAGAAAGTGAATATTTTAGAACATTAATTAAATATAGAAATATTGGTGGTTCTATTTCTTCTGGCGAAGACAAAAATATTTACACATTAACAGTTAAACCAAGATTTTGCGGTAGAATATTATCATATCCAATTTTTAGTAACATATCCGAAATAACAAGTGAATTATATAAAGGAGATGAATTAGTTTCAGAAGGTATTGTAAATAAGCCATTATTAGGATTACCTACAATAAAATTCGTAAAACTTGCTCCTGGAGATTATGTTTTAAAAATTTATAAAAAATTTTTTAATCGAAATAAAAAAATAATTGCTATTGAACCAGTTACAATTAAAGGGGACAAAGAAATTGATGTTATATGTTCTTGGCAAAAAAATATAATAATTATAACAAAAGATCAATATAATAAAAGAGTTGAAGATATTAGTTTGAATATTTATAAAGAAAATAAAATTATTATAACTAATCTTACAAAAAGTGATACAGATACGCAGATTTATTTTCCTTTTATGACTGAAGAATATATATTAAAAGCTTATTATAAAGGCTTTATAGTTTATAATGATAAAATACCAAAAAGAGTTAAAAATGTTGAGATAAATTTACAATTATATGATTTGAAGGTTTATGTTATTGATAAATTAGGTTTAAATCCAGGGGTTGAAATAAAACCTTTTTTAACAAGTTCTAATATGGCTGATTCCATAGATATCATAGCTGATGAAAATAAATCAGGTTACTTTATTTTTAAAAATTTACCACCTGCTGAATATAAACTATTTATTTCATATGGTAGATTTTTTGATGATGTTTATATAAAAATTCCAAATAGCTTAAATCAAGTTAATATAAATTTTTCAGCATTTTATGATTTAAGTGTCAAACTATATGATTTAAAAGGAAACTCTATTTCAGAAAATAAACTAAAATTTGATATAAAAAGAGATGGAAAAACAATTTTTGAATCTGCTTCTCCAGATAGAATTTTTTCTTTACCACCAGCAATATACACATTTTATGTATACTCTGAAGATAATTTAATTGGAATAAAATCCTTAGAGTTTACAAATGATAAAAACATAAATATTGTTACAGATTTAAAGCCAATTTTACCAATTATTGTAACAGCGTTTACAATAATATTTATCATAGAAATTTTGGTTTTATATGTTTTTAGAAAGTTTTCTTTAAATACTTTTTTAAAATTATTTGCACTATCTCTAGTTATTATTTCAATATTCCAACCTTGGTGGACCTTATCTGCAATCAGCAAAGATTCAACTGCAACAAAAACCACAGATATGTTTATTGTTCCTCAAACAATGATAGAAAGTATAACTTATCAAGGTCAAACATATCGAGAGATTGCCACTTTACCAGAAATGTTTACTAATTTTGTTGGAATTCTTCTAATAGTTATAATATCAGGAATAATTTTACTTTGTTGTAGTTTCATACCAAATATAGTTTTAAAAAGAAGATTTTTTTTCGCATTAATTTTTATTAGTATATTATTTGTTCTTATAGTTACTCTTGCATTTTCTTTTGGTATGTCTAAAATAACTGAAATTAGTTTAGGCAGTCTAATTGGTGAAGCTACACTAAATGTTCCTTTACCAAATGGTGAAAATGTTTATATGCAATCAAGTTGGGGATTAGGAATTGGCTTTTATTTATCTGTTATATCCGCTATAATATTAATTAGCGCAGGGATAATTGATTTTTTTAAAAAAAGAGTTAAAATTTAAAATATATAACAATATGAAATTTTTTATTTTGAAATATTCCTAAGTCTTTCTACCCCTTTTATTTCTTTAATTATATTATAAACTTCTTCTGGAACTAAGTTTTTCCATTGCGTATTTTTAGCAATTTTCATTCGAATTTCCTTCCCAGAGAATTTATTTTTTTCATATAATTTAGTTTTTTTTACTTTATATCCTTTTTCCGAAAACAAACGCATTGTCAAAGAATTATTTGATATTACGATATCAAAATCTGAAAAAATCGATAATATATGGTCAACCCATTTAGGAGGATTATGTATATCGGGAATCAGAATAATTTTATAATTTTTAATACCTATACTTTCTAATGATTTTTTTATCATCATTTTACGTTCTCCTGCTGTAAAAGGATTATCCTTAATGTTGCTATATTGAGAAGAACCAATTCCAATGATTATTTTCTTATATTCTTTGGATAATTTTTTTATAACTTCTAAATGTCCATTATGAAATGGCTGAAAACGACCAATAAATAAAGCGTTCATAAACTAACAAATATTGAATACAAACAACTATATAAAATATTAATTAAAAATAATTAATAACTATTATCTTTATATTTTTTCTGAGGGTGCTGTAATTTTTTTCTCTGATTCAAGCTCGACTTTTCCTGTTATTTTAAGAGGTTTTATATCTTTAAGTTTTTTAAGTAGCTTTTCTTTTCCTTCACCAGAAAAAATATTATCAATTACTTCATTTAAAGTCTCAACAGGAATTACTTTTATTTTATCTTTATATGTATCTTCGATTAGAACATCATTTAGATTAGATTTGGGAATAATTACTCTTTTTATTCCAGCTTTTACAGCAGCTTCAACCTTAGCCGTTGCACCACCAATTGGTAAAACAGTACCTCGAATACTTAAAGAACCCGTCATAGCTGTATCTTGTCTAACTGGTACACCTTCCATAGCAGAAATAACCGCGGTAATTACTGAAATACTAGCCGAATCTCCTTCAAGTCCTTCATAAGTTCCTATAAATTGAATATGAATATCATGTGCGGTTATGTCTCTTCCCATATACTTTTTAATAATTGCTGATACATTTAAAACAGATTCTCTTGCTATTTCACCAAGTTTTCCAGTGGCAATAACTTTTCCTTCGGACTCAGAACCCGAGGGGGTAACCTCTGCAACAATAGGCAGAACTAATCCAGAAAATTCACTCATGGAAGGATCTGCAGAATGCACAGCAAGACCATTAACAACACCAATCTCTTCTCCTTTTATTTTAAATGATCGATAATCTTGTCTTTGCTCTATAGCCCTATCAACAACTTGTTGTTCCAGAGATTTAGCAATTTTTTTTGCTTCTAATACATGTTTAACTGTAACAATTTTATCGTTTTTTTCAAATGCAACATCTCCTGCTGATCTAATTAATCCACCAAGTTCTCTTAATCTTAACGAAAGTTTTCCTTTTCTACCAGCGCGTCTTTGAGCTTCATGAATTATTTCACCAACAGCTTCTTTTTCAAAATGAGGAATCTTTTCATCTTTTTTTACTTCTTGTGCAACAAATCTAATAAGTTTTTTTCTATTGTCTTCATTATCATCCATTGCACTATTTAAATAAATTTCATAACCATATCCCCTAATTCTTGATCGCAGAGCAGGATGCATACCTCTTAATGCATCAAGATTACCAGCTGAAACAAGAATAAAATCACAGGGAACTGGTTCTGTTTTAACCATAGCACCAAAACTTCGTTCGGACTGACCGGTTATCTGGAATTTTTTTTCTTGAATAGCAGTTAGTAAATGTTGTTGAGAGGGTAAGTTTAATGTGTTAATTTCATCAATATATAAAACACCTTTATGAGCTTTATGAATAGCTCCAGATTCAACAAGTTGATGCGGAGGTGTTTCTAAACCTGCTGATTGAAATGGATCATGTCTAACATCTCCAAGAAGCGCACCAGAATGTGCTGCAGTTGCATCAATAAATGGAGGCATATCTAATTTTTCATGAGCCACTAAAACCTTTGGAACTTGCTGTAATTCTCTACGCTGCATCAATGCTCCTCGTGAAAATATTAAAAATATCATAAATGCAGCAAATAAACCAATAAAAGCCCATTGTATCTGTACTTTGTTAAAATCAAATGCGCCTTCTGACCATGCAGGTGCAAAGGCTGCAAAAATCGATAATATAACAATCATAAAAACAATTGTCATAATCATACTATTTTGTTGTTCTTTTTTCTTTTTTGCTTCTCGTCTTTGGGCTTTAATGATTTCTTGTGCTTTTCCTCCAGGAACTACTCTTATATGTGGAAGATTTGCATCATCATTATTTGGATAAGCAATAATATCTTCTAATTCTTCTTTTGGTAAAAATGCTGTCATAGCTCTTGCAACCATAGATTTTCCAGTACCTGGATCACCAATTAACATTACATGACGTTTTTGTTGAGCAGCTTTTCTTACAATATTTACTGCTTTATCTTGTCCTATTACCTGATCAAGAAGTAATTCCGGAACTTTAATCTCTTCTGTAGATTTAAAGTCCTGATTTTTAATCCAATCTTCAATTGGAGCCATCTCTCCTTTTTTTGCTTTCAGAGACGATGCTTTTTTTTGTTTTTTTTCTAACAATTTATTCACCATGATAGAAATGTATTTAATAATCCATGAACATTGATATTTAAATATTTCGCACTGTTGTATAATGGAATCCTATATCAACTTTTCTTTTATGATAAAAAACTAGAAATCTTTATAAGCCATCATTTATTTCAATGATACAATGATCTTCTAAGGTGGAGGAGAAGAAAATATGTCAAATGGAATTATGGGAAAAGTTGGAAGCTGGGCATTTATACTAGGTATTATAATAGCTCTAATCTTTGGATTATGGGAAGCAGTTCAAATAGAAGATAACACTTCATTTTTTGCAACAGATACTGGTGGAATTCTAGCTTGGATTTTAGCAATACTAGGAGTAATTGTAGGTATAATAGCTATTATGGGAAAAGGAACTATAACAAAAGGAGAGGTACCAGGGTTTCTATTAGCAGGAATAGGTTTAGTTGTTATGTATGGTGTATTTCAAGGAATTTCATTAAAACCATGGATTGGATCCTTGTTACACGGTATATCACTTAGTTTAGCTATATTTGTAGCACCAGCTGTTGGAATACTAGCTATAAAAGCAATTTGGGATATGGGTAAAGAAGTTTAAAAATTAAAAAATCCCATTTTTTTTTATTTTAATAAAAACCAAATTAAAATAGATAATACTCCTATTATCACAAAAACAATCCAGATTATATATGCTATTTTCATTCTTATAAGCCATTTTGCTTTTTTTTCAGGCGTGTCAAAAAATCTACCAATAATTGGGTCATCTTCTAATTTATCCATACTAAACCTTTTTTGATTCTAAAATGGCTTTAATTCTTTTTCTTCTGAAAAAATCCTCCCTTTCTCTTTCTTCTAGCTGCATTTCAATAAATTTCCGTGTTGAATAAAGCTTTGGTATTAAATTATTTTCTAAAACATTTACTCTTCTTTTTGTTTTCTCAATTTCAACAGTAAGTGATTTAACAATTGCTTCAAGATCAGCAAGTTCAATTAATTTTACTAAAAGTTTTGTAAATTCAGCATTTGCATCATCAAGCTTAGAGCATGTTTCAGAAAAACCATATACAGGTTTTATTTCAGTTTTAATGTTATTTGCATTCATTTTCGGAATTTTTACTCCCATTATATTTTCTGTTTCAAAATCTATTTCACCAATGTCTTTTATTAAATATGATGCTTCTTCTACTTTTTTTTCTCCAATTATCATTTGGGCTTGGATTAAAGATAAAAATGCCTTCTTAAATTCTTCATCAAGTTGTTTTAGCAAAGTATTTCTTTTATCAATAATACCAAAAAATTTTTCAACAAGTGCATCTCTTTTTTCTTCTAAAAGTTTATGACCTTTTTCAGCTAAAACTAATTTTTTTCTGATTTCTAGAAGATCCATTCTTGTAGGATTTATACCCTCAAGTATTTGCTCTGCCATAATTATTTACTCTTTTTTTCTTCAGGAAGATACTTTTTTATGTATTTTTCATCTATTTTTTTAAGCTCAGATCTAGGTAACATAGATAGCAGTTCCCAACCAATTGAAAGAGTTTGTTCGATACTTCTATCTTCATGTGATTCTTGTTTTACAAATTTTTGTTCAAACTCATCTGCAAATTTTAAAAATTTTTTATCTCTATCAGATAAAGCATCTTCTCCAATAATTGCCACAAGGTCTCTTAAATCGCAACCCTCAGCATAAGCAGCATATAATTGATTAGAAACACCTGCATGATCAGCCCTTGTTTTATCTTTTCCAATACCCCTATCCATTAATCTAGATAAACAGGGAAGAACTGAAACAGGTGGATATATATCCTTTTTATATAAACCTCTATTAAGTACAATTTGTCCTTCCGTAATATATCCAGTAAGATCAGGAATTGGATGTGTGATATCATCATCAGGCATAGTAAGTAACGGAATTTGGGTTATAGATCCTTTTTTACCCTTAATTCTACCAGCTCGCTCATAAATTGAAGCAAGATCAGTGTACATATAACCAGGATATCCACGACGTCCAGGAACTTCCTCTCTTGCTGCTGCAATTTCTCTTAATGCCTCAGCATAATTAGTAAGATCAGTTAGAATCACAAGAACTTGCATATTTAAATCAAAAGCTAGATATTCTGCACAAGTAAGAGCCATACGTGGTAAAATTAGTCTCTCAATAGTAGGATCATCTGCTAGATTTAAAAACACAGCAGCTCTTTCTAAAGCACCTGTATTTTCGAAATCTTTTATAAAAAGATTTGCTTCTTCAGCAGTAATACCCATTGCACAAAAAACAACAGCAAATTTTTCTTCTTTTCCAAGAACCTTTGCTTGTCTGGCAATTTGTGCAGCCATATCATTATGTGGTAAACCCGCACCTGAAAATATTGGTAATTTTTGACCTCTAACAAGTGTATTTAAACCATCAATTGTTGAAATTCCAGTTTGAATAAATTCACGAGGATATTCTCTAGCAAATGGATTTATTGGATTTCCATTTATATCACGTCTTTCATCTGGAATGATTGGAGGAGCATCATCAATAGGATTGCCTGTTCCATCAAAAATACGACCTAAAATATCTTTTGAAACACCAAGTTTCATTGTTTCTCCAATAAAACGAGCTGAGGTTTTTTTTGTATCAAGACCTTTTGTTCCTTCAAAAACCTGAACTATTGCCTTATCCATAAACGCTTCAAGAACTTGCCCCGTTCGTTCTTCACCAGTAGCTGTTTTTATTTTTACAACTTCGTTATAAGCAACATCTTTGATTCCTTCAACAATCATTAAAGGACCAGCAACTTGTGATACAGTTGTATATTCAATATCTTTATTACTCATCTTATTTTCCCCCCTTTATAAGATTAGTAACTTCTTTATCAATTTCTTTTTCAATTTCTTTGAATCTCTTATCAAAATCTTTATTTGAAATAGTTTTCATTCTTGCAAGATTTTCTCGCGACTTCATATTAATTATATCATCTATATGTACATTTTTTGAAACAACATCCTGAGCCAAATCTGAAAATTTAAGAATTAATCTTAACATTTCATATTGTTTTTTACCAGGACAAAAAGTATCTACTTCATGAAATGCACTTTGTTGTAAAAAATCCTCTCTAATCATTCTCGCACTTTCAAGTAAAGCTCTTTCTCGCGGAGGTAATGCATCTGGGCCAACTAATTTAATAATTTCCTGAAGCTCAGATTCTTTTTGAAGTAAAGCCATTGCTTTATTTCTAAATTTAAGCCATTCTTCACCTATTTCTTTTTTCCACCATGCTTGGATTTCATTAAGATACAATGAATAAGATTTTAACCAATTAATTGAAGGAAAATGTCTTTTATCTGCTAAATCTGCATCAAGTGCCCAAAAAACTTTTACAATTCGTAAAGTATTTTGAGCAACGGGTTCAGAAAAATCACCTCCAGGCGGAGAAACCGCACCCATAACTGATACTGATCCTTCCTTATCCTTACTACCTAAAAGTTTAACTCTTCCTGATCTTTCATAAAATTCAGCAAGTCTAGACGCAAGATAGGCAGGATATCCTTCTTCTCCAGGCATTTCCTCTAAACGACCTGATATTTCCCTCATTGCTTCTGCTAAACGAGAAGTACTATCAGCCATTAATGCAACATCATAACCCATATCTCTATAATATTCGGCTATAGTTATTCCTGTATAAACACTAGCATCTCTAGCTGCTACAGGCATATTAGAAGTATTAGCAATTAACACAGTTCGATTCATTAAAGGTTCGCCTGTTTTTGGATCTTCAAGCTCAGGAAATTCACGTAAAACATCAGTCATTTCATTTCCACGTTCTCCGCAACCAACATATATAACAACTTGTGCATCACTCCATTTAGCCAACTGATGAAGCATGACTGTTTTACCTGTTCCAAAACCACCTGGTATTGCAGCAGTTCCCCCTTTTGCAACTGGAAAAAAAGTATCAATAATACGTTGACCAGTAATTAAAGGCAAAGTTGGATCATATTTTTTTGCAACGGGTCTTGCTTTTCTAACGGGCCATTTTTGCATCATCTGCAATTTAATATCGCCTTTATCTGAAGAGATAATAGCAATATCATCCTCAATTGTATAATCCCCTTCTTTTTCTATAAAAAGAATTTTACCAGTTAAATCAGGAGGTATTATAATTTTATGTGTGATAATTGAAGTTTCTTTAACTTCGCCAATTACATCACATCCACATACTTTATCACCAGCTTTTAGTTTTGGTTTAAAATGCCACTTCTTTTTTCTATTAAGAGCTGGTGTTTCAACTCCTCTAGTTATAAATTCACCTGTTTTTTTTTCAATATCTGGTAATGGTCTTTGAATTCCATCATAAATATTTGTTAAAAGACCTGGGCCAAGCTCCACAGAAAGAGGCATATCTGTTAAAATAACTTTTTCACCCGGTTTTAATCCATTTGTGTCTTCATAAACCTGAATTATTGCATTATCTTTATCTAAACGAATTATTTCTCCAATTAGATTTTCATTTCCGACCCTTACAACATCGTACATTTTTGCTCCCCGCATACCATCGGCTTCAATTACTGGGCCTGAAATTCTAATTATTTTTGCTTGTTGTGATTCATTTGGCATATATTTTTACCTCCATTAAATTTTATTTTTTAATCTCAATACCAACTGCTTTTCTAATTAAATGTGTAACAAAATCTACATGTTCTTTTAATCTTCCATTTTTATCAGGAATTTCAACAATTATTGGGAGATTGTATCTTATTCGATAATCTTTTAAATATTTTCCAAGATTATCAGCTATTTTCTCTGTTATAAAAAGAATTCCAATATCATCTTTTTCGGATATTTCATTCCAAAGATCTCTTACATTTTTTTCTTTTTCAATATAAAGCTCATGAATACCTGCAAGTCTTAAACCGACAGCAGTATCACGATCACATAAGGCGGCTAATTTCATTAGCTAACCTCCATGATTAATAATGGTTTTATAATATCAGAAGAAAGATTCTCAACAATTCCTTTTAGAATTATTTTTAAATTTTTAATTTCAAATTCTTTTGAAACAAGAAATCTAATTGTTGGACCAATAGTAACATAATTCTGAATTGAAATATTTTTAACAAGTTTTAAGAAATGAGCATCTAAAGCATTTTCTAAAACTTGAACAGATCCTTTTGTATTATAATCCTCAATTGCATTTTTAAGTGATTCATAATAAGAAGTTCCTTCCAAACTAGAAATGACTTGTGATACAGATTCAGATTCAGAAATTTCTTTATACTTCCAAGGTGCTATTTCTCGACCTTCACCCAAGAAAAAATTTTTAATCAACTCATGATCAAAACCAAGTTGCTTTAATCTTAAAACATTTTTAATATTACCAACATCTAAAATAATACCAATATATTGATTCTTTGCTTTGTCGCATTTATATGGTACTTTTACCTTTTTAAGTTTATTAACAAAATATTTATCAATTGTTATATCAAGTTTGATATAGTCAATTGACTCATCTGAAAAAACCTTTAAAACTTCCAAATCAAAACCAAAAGTTTTTAGAATCTCAGGTAAATTTTGTTTTTCAGAGTCTTTTATTTTTTGTAAAAGATTTTTTGTATTTGAAAGAATTGCTTCATTAATTATATTTTCATTTATTTCTTTACCTTCTAATTTATTTTTAAGTACGTTTTTAATAAAATACGAATCCATTTTCTCAAGATATGCATTATAAAAATCATTCATTTTCTTGAAATTGTCCTTACGCATCATTTCAATTGTTTGAATAAAATTTTTATCAAGTGATTGCTGAACAGTATAAGTGTCATCCCCAGATACATCATAGTCCTTTATGGTTTTTAATTTATCCTTAAATTCTAAAAGATTTTTAACATCCAATATTTTATTTAGTTCACTCTCAGTTATAAATGGATTTCCTATTGCTTCGTATTTTGCATTAGGATAAACAAATGATGCATAGGTACTAAAAAAACGTAAGAATATAGCAACAGCTATAGTTATTATCATAGCTATTAAAACCCAGAACGGATAATCATATGGATTTAACACAATCTCAAGCAAATCTATCCACTCCATTTTTATGAAAAAAGTTGCTTTCCTACCTTAATTCTAATTTTATTTTTCTCCCGCCTAAGTATACCATCAAATGTATGATCAAGAATAACTCTACCATCAAAAGATTTAAGGATAACTCCGCCTGAAGTTTCAACGTTACCATCGATATTGATACCTAGTTCCTTTGCTATTTTTTTATCAGAATCTCTTGAAACCAATATAGCACATTTTCCTCCAAGTTTTTTTAATCCATCTTCTATTAGTTTTTTAACTATTTGCTCATATTCTTTATCTTTTAAAATAGATAATTTATGATGCGCCTTAGTAAAGCATTCTTCTATTAATTGTTCTCTTGCATTCATGATTTCTTTTTTTGTATCTTGATTTGCTTTTGAAATAAGAATTTTAATTAAATTTTCACCTTGTTTTTTTCCATTAGCAATTATTTTTTCTGATTCTAGTTTTGCTTCTTTTCTAGCATAATTGATAATATCAGAAGCTTGTTTCTGTGCTTCTTTTAATATATGTTTTACTTCATTTTCTGAATCTTTTTTAATTTGATTTATGATTTTTTCTATTGCCATATTTTTTCCATTCTATAATAATGCTAATCCAGTCATAAGAAGTATTCCAACAAGTAATCCAAAGATAGCAATAGTTTCGGTCATAACTGTATATATTATTCCTCTTGCTGCAACATCTGGATTTCTTGCAGTTGCAGAAATAGAAGAGCTTGCCACTTGACCTTGGTTTATAGCTGATAATCCTGTGAGTCCAACAACTAGTCCAATTCCAATAGCTGATAATCCAATCATTGGATTTGTTAAATCAGCTCTGCTTGCACCACCTAATAATCCTGCTCCCATCATTAACAAGATTGCTGTTAATAGACCATATACTGCTTGTGTCATTGGTAATACTTGAAAAACTAAACATTTCCCAAACAAATCTGGTTTTTCACCAGTTACTGCAACTGCAGATGATCCTGCTAACATTAGACCTGTTGCAGAACCTACTCCCGCTATACCCATAGCAAGTGCGCAACCTATTATAATCATCGACTGTGTCTCTCCTTCTACACCTTTTAATGGTTCTGCTGTTGCGACATCAACTGCTAGGATTAATGCCATAAATCCAAGTATTATTATCGCTGCTTTTTTCTTCATTTTTCCTTTTTTCATTTTTTTACCTCCTTATAAATTATACTTCTTTAATTTTAGTGTATTTTCTTTTTACAAAAAAGGGTTCAAATTTTTTTCCTCCTCCTTCATAAAACCTATTAAAAAATTCTACATATTGAAGTCTAAGCGAATGAACTCCAGCACCAAGAGTTTGCAGTCCAAGATTTGCTAAATGTGCAAAAACGAGTATAATTGGAGTAAATATAATTCCAACTACAGGTATCATTTGAGGAATTATTTCAGCCACAATATTAAAAGCAAGTGCCATACCTGTTGTTCCAAGACCAAGCGCAAGTAACCTTGCATATGATAACCAATCTCCAATATAACCTGTAATATCAAAAAATCCTAATGGACCAGCATGTATTATCCTTAGGATTATTCCAATAATTAAAAAAATAATTGATATATAAAATACATATGTATCTAATGTCCAAAGATGTAAAAGAAAAGAACCAATAATTAATCCCCCACCGATTTGTAGTGGTATCCATGAAACGTGTTTTGTTATTAATGTTTTAAAATCTTTATTTTTGTAAGATTGATAAATTGCTAAAATAATACCAAGATTTAGGTGAATTAAACCAAAAAATAGTGCTATTGTTAAAATCACTATAGGATCTCTTAAAGGATCAATTGGTAAATGTATATTTCCAATTGTCAAACTATAAAGTTTTTGATTTAGATCATTAAATACAAATCTTTGTATAAAATCCCCAAAAAAACTATTTGTCATAATACCAACAATTATAGTTGTTAAAGCAAGCCATATACCTAAAAAAGACCAATTTTTTATCGTTTCACTATATTTAGAAAATTTTAAATAACCAAAAATCGAAAGAATTAAAAGTAAAATACCATACCCTGCATCTCCAAGCATAATACCAAAAAATAATACAAAAAATATCCCCATAAAAATCATTGGATCTATTTCATTATATTTTGGAGTTGCAAACAAATCTATAAATGTTCTAAATGGTTTAGCCCATCCTGGCGTATTCAAGTGAATAGGAGGATTATCAGGATTTAATGAAGGTTTTTCAAAATCATATGAAATATAACCTTTTGATACATCTGAAATTGATTTTTTTAATGTATTTTCATTTTTTTCTAAAATCCAACCTTTAATAATATATGTAGAATTTGTTTTTGCAAAATTTTTAGTAACTTCTTTTTTTGTTCTCTCTATTTGAATCTCTTCTCTTAAAGCAAATAAATCTTCTAGTTTTTTATTAGCAAAAACACGTAATTCAGATATAATCTTTTTCTTTGTTTTTTCAATTTCTTTTTTTTCTTTTTGTAATGATTTTAGAAGTTCATTTGGTAAACCCGAAGTTACAGTAAAGCTAAATTCAGTAATATATTCTTTACATATTCTTTCAATTTTTTCTTTTTCAGAAATATGTGATACAATTAAAACAACCCACTCAATATTTTTTCTGCTTCCTAATTGCTGCGAAAAAATAACAGCGTTTTGTATAGGTTTAATTTTTTCATTTAGATGAAAAAATTCAGTAGTTTTTCCAACTTTTACAAATAGAAAATTAGATTCACCAATATCTGAGATATCAAATTCAAAATCTTTAATATATTTTAATTGTTCGATATCTTGGTTAAATATCTGAATTTTTTCATTAAATTGTTG
>SMTZ1_10002665_pt1 | contig 17934 bp, 11 predicted proteins | sample DeeMarSWOR136_30_FD_25667 | JGI IMG/M metagenome (IMG submission 25667)
TCTGAATAAAGGCGGAATCGCCGTCGCCAAAGTCCCAGGTCCAGGCCGTATCTCCGGTAGCCTGCCGTTTGAAGGCCACAATAAACTGCCGCCCGGGTATCTGGCAGCCCGCCAGCGGTGCGGCGGTGAAATCGGCGCTGACCTCCGGCCAGGCGATTACAGTATCGGCATATGAGGACACTCCGCCGGAGTCCGTTGTGACCGCCAGCGTGACCTCGTAGGCGCCGGAATCGGTGTACTCTATGTCTATCGTATCAGTCGGCTCGTCATACTCACGGGTTTCGCCGTTGCCGAAATCCCAGCTCCAGTGGACAATGTTGCCTACCGTGTCGTACTTGCCGCCTGTTGAGTCGATGGCCGGCCCCGATGAATCTACAAATACAGCCGTGAATGGCACGCAGCTCACTCTCGGATCGACCGTGAAATATGGTTTCGCGCAGTTCAGTATGTGAACGGTGTCGATAAGCACTTTCTGCCCGCAGTCGCCGGTGACGGTCAGTTCGAATTCGTAGATGCCGGGGTCGGCGTAGCTGTGGATCTGGGTCAGCGACGTGTCGGTGCTGATCGTGCCGTCGCCGAAATCCCAGCGCCAGGTGGCAACGCCGTACGGATTGTGAGCCGTGAAGGCGAAATCGTCGCCCGGACAACCGAGTGTATCCGACAGCGTCAGGCTATCGATGTTGTGGCCGACCACCACCGCCCGTTTCTTGGTTTCCGAGTCGCTGCCGTCTATTGCATCAAAGACCGCCAGCGTGACCGTGTATGTACCCGGCTGCGTATAAGTGTGGGAAATATCCCCGATATCTCCGGAGTCGGCCCAGAGTGTGTCTCGGGCCGAATCGCCGAAGTTCCAGATCCACTTTACGACTGGACCGCTGGAGGCATCGTCGAAATTCACGGTCAGCGGAATGCAGCCGGAATCGGGATTGATACCGAACTCCGCGGTCGGATGCCCGGCGATGGTGACTTCGATGGTCTCGGTCACCAGTTCGTCGCAGCCGGGTAACATAAAGACAAAGCCGCACCCAGCGGCCAGCAGAATGATTACGAAGAAACGTCTGGGCATGTCCGCCTTACTGTGGTTGAACGCCGTTACAGGCCTATATACGCCGCCTGGGCGGCACTGTCAAATTATAAACGAGTGGCCGGCCGATTGTTCCCTGCTCTGAAGCCGGATAAGGGGGAAACTTCCTCTCGGTAGAACGTTACAAGGTGGAGCAAGCGATAACCGGGCTGGGCCGGTCGGGTCCAAAGAAGTTGCTTAGGTCGGGCCATTTGGTTATGTTCACGGGCTGAAGCAGGACTGACGGGCCTGCGACGGTGGGTAACTGCTGCCGGACGGCCCGGTCACAAGTGTAGTATCGCCGGTTATCCCGTCGGTGTTGGCGGGATATTCCAGTGGTCATTCATCCGAGGTTTGGAGTGGACAAGAAAATCACCATGATGGCGGCTTTGGTGGCGCTGGCGGGGTCAGTCTCAGCCGAGCTTGCTGAAACGTACCAGGTTGAAGCGGGCCGACAACCGGGCCTGGCTTCTAAAGTGGCCATCGATATCATCTCTCACGGAACCGACTCGCTCGGCGTGTGGCTGGCTACGGGCAAAGGGGTCAGCTACACGTTTGACGACGGCGACCACTGGTTTACCTATAACACCGCTCATGGTCTTCCGGCTGAGAATCTCTCGGCCCTCTTCTCGGTCGACGGGCGGGTCTGGGTGGCCAGTAATCATAACGAGTTCATTCAGGATCGGCTGATGACTCTTTCCGATGGTCTGAGCTACTCCGACGATGACGGAGATACCTGGATTACGATCGATTTCGGTCCGAACGGTCTCGATATTCCCTACGTTATCGGGGGTGACCGGACCATATTCGACATCACCGGCCACGCCGATTTCGGGTTCTTCAATGACCGACCGACCGACAACGACGCTCACTGGCTGTTCGCTTCCGCCTTTGCCGGAGGCCTGCTGGCCTCACAGGACGGCGGCCTGCACTGGCGGCGGATCTTCCCGTCGCCCATGGACTCGATTCAATACTACTACGCCAACGAAGCGCCATCGTTGAGGAATCGCTACTTCTCCTGCGTGGCGGATACCTCCCATGGAGACTCGCTGTTTCTCTGGGCCGGTACCGCGGCCGGGGTTTTTCAGTACGTGTTTGCGCCGCCTCGTGACAAGCTGTTTTCCCGGTGGATCAATCGGATCGTGTTCTGTGATACCTGCTCGGCCGGCGACGGTGCGCGCCTGTTTATCGGCGGCGAAAGCGGGTTGAGCCTGGGATCCGCCGCCGGAGGCCCGATAGCCTCGAGGTTTGAGCTCGATGGACTCCCCGGTGCGGAGGTTACGGCCCTGGTTAGCGTGGGCGGCAGTCTGCTGGCCGGCACGTATAATCCAAGTCCCGGAGGGGCCGGTCGGCTGGCGTTGTCAACCGACCAGGGAGAGTCTTTTTCGGAAGTAAGCAGCCCGTGGGTACCTGGCCCCAGCCGGATCGTCTCAGACTTCGCCACGAAGGACGGCCGGGTCTACGCAGCTGTTGAGCAGGCCGGTTTGTTCGTCTCGAGCGATTCCGGACAAACCTGGTCGGGCGTGCCGCTCGATACCCTCTACAGTGAGGTGACGCTGCAGGTGGCTAACGCCGTCGCGGTGCTCGAAGACACGCTCTTCGTGGGCACCGACTCCGGCCTGGTTACACTCGGGCTTGATGTCAACGGTGACATCATTAGCGCGGCGCACGAGCCTTTCTCGGATTCCGACAGCACCTCGGCCAGAATCGTCCGCATCCGCACGCAGCGGTTCGAGAACGAGACCACGCCCGGCACGTATGACTCCACCGTGCTCTGGACCGTCCACCGAGACGGCGGCAGCGGCGGCATCCCGATGGTCGGCCGGCGCGACGTCTCCGGCCAATGGCTGCATCTGCGCCGGGAGATCACGGTATACGATTTGAATTTCTTCTCGGATACGGTCTTCGCGGTCGGGGCGAACGGCATCTGGTTCAGCCCCTACGGCGGCGAACCGACCAATTTCTTCTCGGCCCGCCAGTACCTCAATGACGATCCTGATACCACCGTAGTTGACAATCTGGATCAGGATACGGTTACGGTCATGGAAGTGCGCGCGGACACGGTTATTTTCGGCTGCTCCGACGGTCTGGCCATATCGCGCAACCGGGGACGCACTTTCCGAATCTACCGGGCCAACACCGACACGCTCTCGGCCGATTTCGTGGTCAGCCATTCGTACCTGAGTTCACTGGGGGGACTGGCCGGTGACTTTGTCCCGACTCTGGGCGCCCAGTACCGGGACGGCGGACCGGCTCGCATCTGGGTGGGTGCCCGTCCGGCCGAAATGGGCGGCCAGGGGATCTCGGTCGGCGAGTACGATTCGGCCGGAGTGATGCGCTGGCAGACCGTCTACGTGAACGACTTCGCCTGGAATTTCGAGTTTGCCGGCGATACCGTTTTTGCCGCCGCCAACAGTGGCCTGCTCATGAACGATGGTCTGCTGGACAGCCTCAACACGATCTGGAGCCCGATCGACCTCTCCGACCAGGCCTCGGGCGAGGTTCTGGTGGCGCCGGGCACGGGCGTGTTTGGGGTGGGACTGGCGAGCGACTACCTCTGGGTGGGCACCGACGACGGCACGGTCCGGATCGATCGCAGCAACCTGAGCAGCCAGCGCCTGTTTCTGAGAGCTGATCTGAGTACTCCCGCGGACGAGGTCTATGCCTTCCCGGTGCCATTCCGCCCCTCGCAGGGTCAGCAGGTTGATTTTCATTTTGTGGTCGAGGCAGCCGGAAACGTTAGCGTGAAGATCTATGATTTCGCGATGAATCTGGTAGCGACTCCCATCGATAATGTCTACTATCCGGCCGGTGTCTACCCCTCCGAAGGAAGCCAGGGCAGGACGTGGGACGGTCATAACGACAAGGGTGACGTGGTGGCGGTCGGAGTGTATTACTTCAAAGTCGAGCTTGGATCGGGCGAAACCCGCTGGGGCAAGCTGGCCGTGATACCGTGAGGGATGAAACCATGCTGAGATTTCTTCTGTGTCTGGGACTCTTTGCGACATTGGCCGGTGGTGCGCGGGCCGGTGACGGCGACGGCGGCTACGCCGCACCGTGGCTTCAGGTGCCGATCGGAGGGCGGCCGACGGCCATGGGTGGTGCCTACCTGGCGATCTCCGACGATGGTGCGGGGCCGTTGTTCAATCCGGCCGGACTGGCACGACTCCAGCGGCCGATGCTTTCGTCGTCGTATCGGGCCATGACCCTCGGTCGTAAACTCGGTTATGTGACGGCACTGTCACCGGTGCGCGGTCAGTCTATCCTGGGGGCGCACTGGCTGTATGCCGGGTCCGGGTCGGTCGAGGCTCGCGACGCCGACGGTTACCTGCAGGGGCATGACATTTCCCTCAGCGCTCATCAATTCGTCATTGTCTTCGCCAAGCGCGTCACTCCCTTCTTCTCGGCCGGAGTCAATATGAATTACATCCTGATTGACATGCCGGAACTGGACGCCAATTCAGTCGGGTTCGACTTCGGCCTCATGCTTTATGTCGAGCAGCTCTTCAACCGGGAGAAACGGGACCAGCTTCCCGTGCGCGACCTGCAAATCGGAATCACGGTCAAGAACTTCTCCAAGACCTTTCGGTATTTGAGCGATAAGTATAACCTGACGTATACGACCAGTGATGTCGGAACCGAGCAGAATGACAAAGTGCCCGTCGAGGTCGGCCTGGGCGTGTCGGGCCGTCTGCTGAAAAGGCGCCTGCTCCTGGCCACGGACGTTCTCAAGAATGAAAAGCAGAATCCGGAGTTCCATGCCGGGGCGGAGTATTTTCTGACCGAGGAGTTCATGTTGCGAACCGGGTATTCGGATAAGCGCCTGACGGCCGGGACCGGATACCTGTTCAAGATCGGTAAGAAAGCGCTCGCTATCGACTATGCCTTCTCGACCGATAAAGCCGACGAAGGCTCCGAACACATCTTCTCTTTCGATCTGCTTTTCTAAGGAGTGATCTTTGAACACCACTAGGATAGTCCTGACGGCTGTGCTTGCAGCAGTGCTCCTGGCTTCCGGTGCCGCTGCTCAGAACGGTCTGGCGCTGATGAAAGTCGAGGCGGGGGCTCGTCCGGTCGGAATGGCCGGTGCGTCGGTATCTCTTACGGCCGACCCGGACGCCACGTTTTACAATCCTGCGGCCGCGGCCTGGAGTGAGAGCTTCGTGCTTTCGTTCGGACACAACGAGTACTGGGAAAATATCCGTATTGAGACCGGCTATTTCGTCAGCAACTTCAAACAGCGGGTGTCGATACACGGCGGTATCCGCTACGCCTCCGTCGACAACATCGAAAGCCGGTCGACTCCCTCGTCCGAGCCGGACGCCATCTTCTCGGAATACGACTTATCGTGGAAAGCCGGTGTGAGCTATACGCTGAATGACAAGGTCGCATTCGGTCTGGCCGCGGGCTGGTTTACCGAGAAGATTGATATGTATCGCGGCTCGGCGTTCAATGTCGATCTCGGCCTGCTTTACCGGGTGACCCCGCAAATGAACCTGGGAGCGTCGATCACCAATCTCGGGTCCAGCCTGTCCCTGGCGATCTCGGGTCAGCCGGGCACCGATGACATTTCAATTCCGACCACCTATCGGGCGGGCGGATCCTACCGGTATGACCGTTACCTGGGGGCGCTGGACATGGTCATTGTCGATGACGAGTTCCATCTGCATCTTGGCGCCGACGCGGCGCTGCATGACTATGTGTCAGTCAGAGCCGGGTACATGGTCGGCTATGACACCAGGAACTTCACCGCCGGGGCCTCATTCAGCCGGCGCGAGTTCACCGTAGATTACGCATTCGTGCCGTATTCGGGAAATCTGGGCACGTCTCACCTTTTCAACCTGACAGTCATTCTCTAAGCGACAGGAGCGAAGCAACAGTATGGCCAAGTATAAGATTGCCTGGCTTCCGGGCGACGGGGTTGGCAATGACGTGATGGATGCCGCCCGCATCGTGCTCGACAAACTCAACCTCGATGCGGAATACCCGCACGGCGATATCGGCTGGGAGTTCTGGAAGGCCGAGGCCAATCCGCTCCCGGACCGCACGATTGACCTGCTCAAGCGGTGCGATTGCGCTCTATTCGGCGCGATTACCTCTTTGCCCAAAGAGGAGGCCGAACGCGAGCTTGATCCGAAATTCCAGGGCAAGGGCCTGGTTTACAGCTCGCCGATCGTCCGTTTGCGTCAGGAGTTCAACCTTCGCACCAATCTCCGCCCTTGCAAGGCTTACCCGGGCAACCCGCTCAATTACAAAGACGGGATCGACCTGATTGTGTTCCGCGAGAATACCGAGGACCTATATGTCGGGATCGAATTCCACCCGGTCCCGGACGAGCTGCGCGCCGTAATCAAGAAACACCACAAGAAGATGGCGCGGTTTGACGCGGTCGACGGCAAGGACATGGCGATGTCGTTGCGCATCAATACCCGTCAGGCCTGCCGCAATATCATCACCGATTCGTTCGAGTACGCGAAGAAACACGGCTACAAATCGGTCACCATCGTTGAGAAACCCAATGTTATTCGGGAGACTTCCGGCCTCATGGTTCGCACCGCCCGCGAAGTGGCGAAGAACTACCCCGGCATTCAGCTGTGGGAGACCAATATCGACGCCATGTGCATGTGGCTGATTAAGAATCCGCTGGACTACGGCGTGATTGTAACGTCTAACATGTTCGGTGACATCGTCTCGGACCTGTGTGCCCAGCTGGTGGGCGGGCTTGGTTTCGCGGCGTCCGGTAACATAGGGGATAAGCTTGCGGTGTTCGAGCCGACGCACGGCTCGGCGCCCAAGTACGCCGGGCAGTACAAGGTGAACCCGATGGCCATGCTGCTGTCGGTGAAACTGATGCTGGACTGGTTGGATGAGACCGCCAAAGCCAGGGCGCTCGAGGAGGCGATTGCAACGGTGGTCAGCGAGGGCAAGGTCCGCACCTATGACATGGGCGGCCAGAACACCACGCTGGAGGTGGCCCGGGCCGTGGCCGCACGGCTGTGAAGTAAATGCGATAATTACCAGAGGCGGCCCCTGTTTGGGGGCCGTTTTTTTTTCGGTCATAGGGGGAACCGCACCCCCGGGGCCGTGTAGAAACGGCAAACCATGCGGGGAGGACCCGCTGCTACTAAAGGAGGGAGTTCAATGAAGAACACATGTCTGGCTCTGTTGGTCTCGGTGTGTCTGGCTCTCGTGTCAGGGTTGATAGGAGGTTGCGCCGCCTATCGGATGGGTGCCCCGAAGGCGCCGTTTGGTGAAACGCCCCCGATGCCCTGCAACGATCTGGGGACTTCAGCCAGAAAAGCCGTGAGGGAGTTCTTTGAAACCAACCAGTATGATTCGGCGCTGATGGCTCTCCAGTACTGGACTGATCAGTGTGGAGTGAGCGAGACAACGGCGCGCACCACTCTTCTCCTGCACATCGCCACGGGTACGTTCGAAGAAGACCTGTGCGATCGGTGGACTATTGATAACATGCTGCACCAGAAGCGAAGCCCATCGTGGAGCCAGGGTTCGCGCTACTGCTGGTGGTACAGAGAGCAGGACAAGAGCTACGACGAGTTCACTCGAAGGGTAGCGCGCCAATTGCGAAAGAAGACACCGCAAGGTTCGATTGAGAGTCTTCTGTGCGAGTGTTTTTCCGGGGACTGCGATTCAGCCTTCATCAAGCTTCAGCAGCCCGAGTACCAACATACCCGCCTGAGATACTACTATGATCAGACGGTGCAAAGAAACATGGAGACATTACCGGAAGGCAATTTCGCTATCTATACCGGTTACTGGAGCCCCCGGGGAGAAAACCGCCAACTCGGTGCCCATCCTGTTTTCGGTGCTGTGATGGGAGGCCAGGGCGGTCGCTACCTGTACAATGTGGCTGTCGAGTGGCGCGGCTCGGCCGCGTCCAGTCCCTACCGGGTCGAGCACGACCGAATGATTGACTCAGCCATCAGCTTCAACGGCTACTACCTCGGGTTTGAGGTAGGGCGCGAATTGTTCCGGGTTTCAGGACATCAACTCTTTCTGCGGGCTGGTGGCGGCCTCGACGGGTTCGAAGGCAGGTCAATTCCAAACGATGGTGCACTGATAAAAGTCAACACGGTCAATGTCAATTTCGGAGCCGCCTACCGCTTCTTTCTGAGGCGATATGGGCTGGAGTATATCGGTGTGGAAGGAATCTACAACGTGATCAGCTACGGGCATGGCGGCGGCGATGGCCTCCAGGGCAACGCCCTGGAATTTCGAGTGATGTTCGGCTGGGCCGGTAATAAGTACAAAGCGGAATTACTCAGAGACCTCAATTACGGCTGCCGGTAGTCGGCGTGGATTTCCGCAATAGCCGGGGTCCTCTCACCAGGAGGACCCCATTTTTATTGAATCCTCCCGCGCGAAAGCCTATCTAATCCCCGAAGGCAAGTTCTGCTGTGAAAACAGGCAAGGAGAGCGACGTGGGAAAGGTTATATTCTGGATCGTATTGACAGTCATAGTCTTGGGGGTTCTCGGCTACGCCTGGTGGCCGAACATAATCAACCTCATGCTGCCCGCCGGCAGCCGGCCGGCCGCAATCGACTTTCCGGTGCGAGAAGCGACCGAGAGAGAATTCGAGATTATCGCCACCGAACTGGAGCACCAGTTCGCTCAGGAATTTAAACACATCGGTATCTTCCGTGACAGCGCCATCTTCGCCTACGAAGGCCCGTCAACCTGCCTGCGCTGCCATGAGCAGATCACCTATGCCGATGCCGCCACCGGTGACAGCGCCAAAGTCGACCTCTGGGACAACCTGTTGACCTCGGCGCACTATCGCTTCTATACCGAGGATCACCCGAACGTGTGGGGTTTCAACGGTGAACTGGTCGGCAATTTCAAGATGGGCAAGATCAACCGCCCCTGCCCGAAACCGGGTTCGTTCGCCATGACCGCTTGGGCTGATATCGTCGTGCTCGACAACGGCGATACTTTGTCCGAAGGGTGCGGCCAGTGCCATATCGGCGGCCAGTACCAGGCCCCGCTGGGCGACATGATGCCGGGCTACCGGCCGCTGGCCGAGGAGAAAGACGCCGTCGACTGCCTCATCTGCCATGCCCAGGCTTATGACATGAACCACAAGGAAGTGATTGTCGATCCGGGCGGCCGCAAACGCTGGGGCCAGGATCGGACCATGATGGCCGCCATGTCGGTCACCAGGACCAGCGCTCAAACCTGTCTGCGCTGCCACCAGCACAATATGGGGGGAGACATATACGTCGACTCACTCGATCCGAACTACATGCAGTCGCTGCTCAATCTGGGCTACCACCGTCCGCGGGTTCTCCATCCCGGCAGCAAGCGAGGCACGCCGTACTCGCCGAGTTGGGACGTGCACGCGGCCGCCGGAATGGATTGCACCGAATGTCACGCTACGGAGGGCCATTATATCGCTCGCGGCACTCATACCACTACTCTGGTGGCCAACGATCTGCCGGAGGTCGAAGTCGCCTGCACGAATTGTCACGACCAGGAGCCGCACGCCGAGAACGAAGAACTGGCCGATTACCTCAACAGCCACACCGACCTGGTCGCCTGCCAGACCTGCCATATCCCGTCGCTCCATCCGGACAACGCCACCATGCGCGATTTCACCACGCCGACGTTCGAGAAGCATCCGGGCGTGTGGGTTTACACCGATACCGAAAAAGAGACCGAGCCGGGCATAGCCATGAAATATGTCTGGTGGAACGGCGACGCCACGTTTTTGGGCAACGCGGTCGGTGACAATCCTCGTGGCGGCATCGGATTCAGGTTCTATGACCCCACTCACAGGTGGCCGGAGTTTTCCGATTACGACTACGATACCTGGTACGAAGAAAAAATGCGGCCGATCGCCCAGCACCGGCCGTCGAAACTGTACCCGCTGAAAGTCTACAACGGCCGGCAGCATATCGACCTCCAGAACATGGGGCCGTTCGGAGGCATGTTCGTGCCGTACAATCTGCCCGTCTATTACACCACCGGCGACCCCGATCGAGCGGCCCAGGCCGAAATGGACAAGCCGATGATGGCAATGATGTACGGCTGGATGTTCAAGGTCTACATGATGGATCGGTTCATGAAGTACATGGATGTCGATGGCTGGAAGACCGAACCATACGAGGACGTCAGGGCGTTGCGCCAGGTCGAACCGCGCTGGATCCCGGCGGATGCGTCGATGGAGATCAGCCACGCGATTCGCCGCGATGGCGCCCTGACCTGCGTCAACTGTCATTCGCCCGGCGGCGTGATCGACTGGAAGATGCTCGGTTATTCGGAGGACGATGTCGCCTCGCTCTCCGAAAACCCGCTTGAATAGACTCTCTCGCCGGTGTTCCGTCACCCTCCGCGAACGCGGGGGGTCCACCGGCGGCTTCAATATTCACCCGATTCATCCGGCAGATGAGGGCCCCCGATCAAGTCGAGGGCAGGCATCTGCCGGGCACGTTGACCCTGATTCTAATTCAGGTTGAGACGGTATAGAAACCGAAGGTTGCATTCGTACCGGCTGAAACCGTCGCTCCAGACGTCAAACGGAGGAGGAACAGGCATCGCTGCGATCTCGTCCTCCGACTTGCCCTGCTGGACCATGCGCCGCACTTCGGACGATAGAGTGGTAATGTACCGCTTGAGCGTAAGGAGGTCTTCCGTTCCGCCTGCCGGTCCGTGGCCGGGCACGCAGGTGTCGACCTCCATCCGGGCCAGAGTCTCGAGGGTTGAGCACCAGTGTACGGGATCGCTGTCAAGAAAAAACGGATGCGACTGGAAGAAGCCCAGGTCGCCCATGAAAGCTATACGATCAGCCGGCAGGACAAGATAGGCATCGCTCCTGGTGTGACAGTTCTCGACCGTGCGGACCACTGCTGTGCGCTTACTGCCGCTGAATTCACGGGTGCCTTCGAGAGTTTCGTTTGGGAAGGTCGGTCTGAAGCCGGGCAGCGCTTCGAGGAAGTACTTGCGGCTGCCGAGCCTGTGCTCGAGGCTCTGCCTCAGGGGACCTTGGTCGGTGGCGGCGATGAGCTTTTCGAGTTCTACGATGTCGTCAACTAACAACTGCGGCTTGGCGATAACATCGTTTATCCAGTCGTCCATGGCCACCTGCATTCGTGCCCGCGTCTCGGCCGTGGACAGGATCGCGGCATCCCGAGCGAAGATCTGGTTGCCGCCCCAGTGATCCGAATGACCGTGGCTGTTGACAACCAGCCCGGGGTCGCGTCCGGTCAACTGGCGGGAAGCTTTCAACAGCTCGATGGCTGCGTATGGACATATGAACGTATCGAAAACCAGGGTCTTGTCGCCCAGATCGATAATCCCGGCGTTGCTCATGGCCGCCTTTCCGGCGATCGCAACGGCTGCGTAAACACCGTCGGCCAGTTCGAGGAGCGTGAAATGCTCATAGCTGTCAGAGCTCATCGTAATCCATCCATTTTGGAGGTTCTGTGTGACGAGCCAGCCTTGGCTGACTGAACGGTAAACTGGCAGCCAAAGAGGCCGGTGTCAAGTGGTCTTAAGCCAGGCTTCGACAGGCTCAGCCTGACTTTGGGGGGCTGCTGGGTCTGCCATATGGTGCCATTAGTAGTTCGGGTTTGCCGCATGAATTAATGGAGCGGCACACTCGACAGAAGGTCGCCCGACCCGTCACCCCTGCCTCTATCTCATCACCCCCGCTTCTCTCTCGTCACCCCAGCCTCTATATCGTCACCCCTGCCTCTCTCTCGTCACCCCCGCTTCTCTCTCGTCACCCCTGCTTCTATCCCGTCACTCCAGCCTCTATATCGTCACCCCTGCGAAGGCAGGGGCCCAGACAAGCTGGCTGAGAGTAAACAGCCTGTACGCCAAGAAAAAAGTGAGTGACAGCAGTCTTTGATCGGATTATCTTGGTGGGCGTATCATATGGATTAGGCTGAAGGAGGATGAATCATGCAGATATTACTTGGAGTAGTCCTCGGAGTCATTGTGTTTTTCTTCTCGTTCATGTTCTGGGCAATCGGCAAGAAGAATAGGCTTCTCCATGAAAAGATGACTGACCGCGAGTTTCTAACAGCTTTTCTTATGTTCGAGCACAACCGTCAGCATTTCTCCAAGCGTACAGCACACTTTTCGCCTATTGGCCCTGGTTACGCGCTCAACCTGAAAATCGCGGTTCAGTCGACGCTTGCGGCTGACAATCGGATACGCGTGATCGGTGTTCTTGGCACTATTGGAAGCATTGGTGCAAGTTGTTTTCTAGGATCTTTGTACGCCATCGTTAATCTTGGTCTGTTTTTCGTGGCAGCACTACTCCCTATTGGCGAGCCTGGTGTGAGGAATACGCTGAGGTCAATCCTCGAAGCTGCCTTGATTCTCTATAAATGGAATGAGACTGCACCCGAGGAATGCGCGGACTTCATACGGGAAGCGACTTCGTTGCAGAAGCTAAATGAAGCTGTGAAGGCTCTTGGGTAGTGGCGACTGTAGCTTGGATTCGCAGCGGAGGATAGCTGAAGGGTAAACCCGACTTATATCGCTCTTAGAAAGTAAAAGTGGTTGATCACCCCGGCCGGTCCTGTTATCTTAATCCGGAATCAAACGGATCAACGCGATAATGGAGACGGAGAGACTGCCCGAAGTGGGCGGGTGGCGAGCTACAAGCACTATGGGGTAACGCATGAATGACCATTGTGAAGTCAAGTATCAGATCAATGTACTGGACGGTGTGAGTCTCAGGCAAGAAAGCCGGTCTTGTCAGCGAGGTGCCGTTAGCGACGGTCGCTGTATTTTCCACTCAGACAACCCAGACAAACCACTGCAGCCATTCATTGAAGAAATCCGGCGTCAGAGTTCGTCGGACCAGTGCAAGGACTTCGACCTCTGTGGGTTCGTGTTTCCCAAAGACGCGTTCAAGTTCCCGGTGGCCATTCGCAAACCTTTATTCATGGAGAGATGTAAACTCAACGGTGACGCATCATTTCAAGGACTTAGATTCGAGCACTACGCCTCTTTTCACAGTTCTCAGTTTTTTGGTGAAGCTGATTTTGGATATGCTGGTGGCGATCCTTATCACCGACAGGCGAGTTTTGGCAATCGGGCAATATTCAATGGTGTAAAGTTCCACAAGAAGGCGTCCTTTGCTGCGTGTCGCTTTGAAGTCTTGCCAGATTTCCAAGGGACGCAGTTCCGGGATCTGGCAGTGTTTGGCTGGGCGACCATATCCCAACCATATGTTCGACCGGGAGAGGATTGGTTTGAATTTCGGAATTGCGAATTCATTGGTCGAGCAGACATTGGGGTACGCACCGAGGAGCACGTTGCTGGTATAAGATTCGCTTACTGCAATCTGGGGGGGTTGATAGTAAGTACTTTACCCAGGGACACTACGCGAATTGAATTCGAGAACATTCGAGAGTGGTATGAGAATCGGAATTGGAGACCTTGGCAAAGGAAGAAGATCAGGGATGAAGCTGAGACGCCCATTGATCCAATAAAGGTAATAGACAGCTATAGATTCCTTGAGAAGTACTTCTATGAGCATTCCGATACCAGCTTGGCGCGACACTTCTATATCGGACAAATGGTAGCACTGCGCTCGGATCCGAACTACGATAAGCCCTCCAGATTTGTAAATCGGCTTTATCAACTGGTCTCGAACTACGGGGAGTCAATATGGCGTCCCGCGATATGTCTGATTCTGAGTCTGGCTGTCTTTCCTTTTCTTCTTCTGTTTAGCGGTATCAAAGTAAACTTGGGCCAAGACACCGAGCGCGTTGAGTTCGTCAACTACGACGTTGGCCGAGGTTTCAACGATGTTGCGACGATTCAATTCTGGAGTGATTACAGATCAGCAGTAGGCGCGAATCTATCTCTTTCAACCTTCGATCGTAAGCACGAGCTATCGCCGCCATCTGACAGTGTTTCGAAGGGTATCTTGGTGGTCGAGACCGTACTCAATTTGGTTCTGGCATCTTTAATTGTAGTTGCCGTTAGGCGGAAGTTCACACCCAAGAAACCACTTGGGGAATGAGCCGGCTTTCAATCAGCTTACCGGCAGGAATGGAACCCCCTCAATCACAATAAATGATCACCCCGCCGATGAGGGTTCCCGATCGGGTCGAGGGCAGGCATCTGCTAGGCACATTACTTTTCGGGCCGGGCACGTACCAGGCGTCAGGTCACACCGATTCGTCCGCCGCGGGCGGTCGAGCCGCCAAGACCTGACGCAACGGATTGGCTTAATTCGGAATATGGATCGCCTTCTTGTTGGCGGAGAGGCCGGCTTCCATCAGGGCCTCGGACAAGGTCGGGTGGACCGCCATCATGTGGCCGATATCCTCCGCCGTGCAGTCCAGCTCCATCATCGCCGTACCCGCAAATATGATATCCCCGGCGTGCGGCCCGACAATGTGAATGCCCAGGACCTCGTCGGTCTCGGCGTCCGAAATCACTTTGGCGAAACCATCGGTGGCCAGGGTCGCCACCGCCTTGCCGACTCCACCATACGGAAACTTGCCGACCTTGACCTTGCGTCCGGCCGCCTTCGCTTCTTTCTCGGTCAGACCGATCCCGGCGACTTCGGGGTCGCAGAAAACCGCGTACGGGACGCCTTTCCAGTCGGCGCTGGCGGCCGACCCGGCGATAGCTTCGACCGCGACCACACCCTCATGCGATGCCTTATGCGCTAATAGGATGCCTCCCGCCACGTCACCGATAGCGAAGATGCTGGTGACATTCGTGCGCATTCGCTTGTCGACTATGACAAAGCCCTTGGCGTCGAGCTTGACGCCCGCTTTATCGAGGCCGATATCGGCCGTGTTGGGGATCATCCCGGCCGCGACCAGCACGCAGTCAAACGTGTGTTCTTCGGTCTTGCCGCCCGACTCGATCGTGACTTTCGCTTTCCCGCCGGTAACCTCTGATTTAGTCACCTTCGATGACAGGAGAATCTTGATCCCCTGTTTCTTGAGCGCCTTTTCAGTTGTGGCCGAGATATCAGTATCCAGCAGCGGCAGCACCGCGTCGAGGATTTCAACGATCGTGACCCTGGAACCGAGCGTCTGATAGACAGTGGCCATCTCGACTCCGATCGGCCCAGCCCCGACCACCAGCATCTCGTCCGGCACGTCGGGAACGTCGATCATCTCCCGTGCGCCGACAACCACCTTGCCGTCCTGCTTGAGCATGGGCAGCTCCATCGGCCGCGCCCCGGTGGCGATAATGAAGTGCTCGGATTCGACTTCGGTTCTGGTCTTGTCGCCGGTCACCTCAACTTTGGTGGGAGAGAGGAAGCGGGCCGAGCCTACAAACGACTTCACGCCCGCCTTATCCAGCAGCATCTTGACGCCGCCGGTGAGGCGCTTGACCGTGGTTTCTTTGTGTTTGCGGAGCTTGTCCAGGTCGATGGTGACCTTCTCGGCCATCAACCCGATCCGAGATGACTCTTCGACCCTGCGCTTGAGCTCGGTCACGTGGAGAAGGGTCTTGGAGGGGATGCAGCCCCAGTTCAGACAGACCCCGCCGAAATACTCCCGCTCGACAATCGCGGTCTTGATGCCCAGCTGGGCGGCCCGGATCGCCGCCACGTAGCCGCCGGGACCGGCGCCGATAACCACCAGCTTATACTTTTCAGCCATATCGCCAGACCTTTCCGGTTCAGATCACGTCAAGAAGCCACTTGTCCGGCTCCTCAAGGTGCTCAATCATCAGTCTAAGGAACTGCACCGCGTAGCCGCCGTCAACAACCCGATGGTCGAAAGAGAGGCCGAAATTGAGAATCGGCCGGACCACGATCTCGCCGTCGCGCACCACCGGTTTGTCGACAATCTTGTGCACGCCCAGGATCGCCACCTGTGGTTTGGCGATAATCGGCGTGGAGGCCAGCGCGCCCATGCCCCCGGCATTAGTGATCGAGAACGTCCCGCCGCTGATCTCGTCCATCTGGAGCTTGTCGGCGTTGGCCTTCTCGGCCAGTTCGCGCATCTCCCTGGCGATCTGGAGCAGCGACTTCCGCTCACAGTGTTTTACCACCGGTACGATCAGCGAATTCTCCCGCGCTACGGCCATGCCGATATTGAAGTACTTCTTGACGTGCAGGTTGTCGCCTTCAAACGTGGCGTTGATCCAGGGGAACTTGCGGGCCGCGAACATGATCGCCTTGACCATAAACGGCAGGTAGGTGATCCGGACGCCATGTTCGGCTTCGATCTTGTCGACGTACTTCTTCCGCCATGCCACGAGGACCGACATGTCGCACTCATCGAACGTGGTGACGTGGGGGATAGTGAACGCCGACGCCACCATGTGCTCGGAGATGACCTTGCGGACGCCCGTGATCGGGATGATCTCCTCGGGTTCGTCCTGCGGGAAGACGAAGCCGGGCTGGACGATATCGACCGTGTGGCGCATGTCGATGTACTTGATGACGTCCTGTTTGGAGACCCGGCCGCCTTTGCCCGTACCTCGGAGTTTACGCAGGTCGATAAAATGCTCGCGGGCCAGTCGCCGCACGACCGGGGAGGACTTGACCGCTTTGATGCCGGCCTCGATGGCGTCCTGGTCGGCGTGGATACCCATGTCGGCATGGTGCTGAACCGTGCCCACGAATTCTTCCGGCGGGGCGACAACTTCCTGCTCCTGCGGGACATGTTCCTTGCCGTCCGGTTTGGTTTCGAACGTCCTGGCCCGGCTGACCTCGCCCTCGACTTCGAGGATGGCGATTTCGTGGCCGATTTCGACTACCGTATCAACCTTGACCAGATGCTTCTTCATGACCCCGTCGTGGGCGGCCGGGATCTCGACATTGATCTTGTCGGTCATGATCTCGACCAGCGCTTCGTCGGCCTTGACCGGGTCGCCCTCGTTCTTCAGCCACTTGACTATAGTGCCTTCGACGACCGATTCACCCAGCGGGGGTACGATTACTTTGTATTCCATCATATCCCCCTTAGTACTCCAGTACTTTCTTTACGGCTCGTGAGATCTTGTCGGCGTTGGGCAGGAAGAAATGCTCCATGGGCGGGGCGAACGGCACCGCCGGAACGTCGATTCCGCACACCCGGGTAACCGGGGCGTCGAGGTAATCAAAAACCTCTTCAGAAATCGCCGCTCCGACCTCGGCCATCACGCCGCCGGTCTTGGAGCTTTCCTGGACCAGGACGACGCGCGAGGTTTTCTTGACCGACTCGAAAATCGTCTCCCGGTCCCACGGCAGCAACGTGCGCATATCGATCAATTCGGCCGAAACGCCTTCCTGATCGAGAGCGGTGGCCGCCTCGAGAGCGCGGTGATACATCAGGCCGTAGGAGACAACAGTGATATCGTTGCCTTCTTTGCGCACGGCCGCCCGGCCGATCGGCACCGTGAAATCGTCTTCCGGGATTTCCTCTTTGATCCAGCGGTAGAGCCGTTTGTGCTCGAAGTAGATCACCGGATCGTCGCCGCGTATGGCCGATTTGAGCAGCCCCTTGGCGTCATACGGCGTGGCCGGCATGACGACAATCAGGCCCGGCTGTGAGACAAACCACTGCTCGTTGGTCTGGGAGTGATAGAGGCCGCCGCCGATATCGGCTCCGCAGCAGACCCGCATGGTCATCGGGCAGGTCCACTGGCCGCCCGTGCGATAGCGCATCTTGGCCATCTGCTGAATGATCTGGTCCATCGACGGCGTGATGAAATCGGCAAACTGGATTTCCGGCACCGGCCGAAGGCCGACCATGGCGGCCCCGACCGAGCCGCCGGCGATATAGACCTCGGAAATGGGGGCATCGATCACCCGCTCGGCGCCGTACTTGTCCAGCAGCCCCTTGGTGGCTTTGAACACGCCGCCGTACAGCCCGATATCCTCGCCGATCATGAAGACGCTTTCGTCGCGCGCCATCTCCTCGTCGAGGGCCTG
>SMTZ1_10002666_pt1 | contig 17932 bp, 13 predicted proteins | sample DeeMarSWOR136_30_FD_25667 | JGI IMG/M metagenome (IMG submission 25667)
ATTAAAACCATTGAGTAGCATCTACATCTAATACCAGATCATTCAAAGTTGCTGCTCCAACGATTTTTACCCCTGGAATCAAATCTACTTTTTCCCACCCTAACATTCGTTTTGAAGCTTCACACACCATTATTTCTATGCCCATTCCTAACGTTTTATCTAGCATTTCTTTAACTGTGGGAAAGTCTCCTAATTTAATATTATCAGCAACTCCGGGTTTAAGAATTTTTAACCCCATTCCTAAATAATAAACAGTTGCTTTAATATTCATAGCCTTAGCAGTTTGTGCTAAAACTAATGGAGAATATTGTCTTTCTGGATTATCAGTCGTTTGGACATATAAAATATGTTTCTCTTCCAATTTTTATCCCCTCTATTTCTTTTTCTTAAAGTAAAATACTAAATCTTCGCCATCCTTATAAAAGTCAATAACTTCTGTTTCCGTTCTTTTCGCCCATCTTTTTAAATCTTCCTCAGCAGCTGGATCATCCGCTAAAACTTTAAAACATTGTCCCACTTCAAGGGATTCTGCAAAATTTCTAACCTCAAATAGGGGTTCTGGACAATATAAACCCCGTGTATCTAATTCCTCGTCATAATCAGTATGCTTTCCTTTTTCACCACTCATTTTCAATCCTCCATTTACAAATTTCTTGTTTATAAATTATTTTTATTAGATTCGTGTATTATTTTATAAACAATTTAATAGAGAGATAAATATTCTTATTATATTTTAACAAGAAATTTCGACAAATAAAAGCAGATTATAAAATCTCTTATAAATCAATTTTATAATTTATAAATCTCGTTTAAAATAAGGTTTAAGTTAATAAAGGTAAAAATTAAAAATAAAAATATTAAAAAGTACTCACATTCCTGCTAAACTTTTTATATGCTTAACTCCATCTACAGCATCCTCAGCAAAATCATCTGCACCCAACTTTTTAGCTAATTCCATGTTTAAAGGAGCCCCCCCTACGATTAACTTTACATTGTCTCTAAGTCCTGCTGCTATCAAAGCTTCATGCACTACTTTAATTTGTTCTACAGTCATAGTTAATAGTGAACTTAATGCAACAATAGTTGCCCCTGTTTCTTTTACTTTATCAACAATAGTTTTTTCATCAATGTCCATTCCTAAATCAATTAATTCAAAACCCGAGCTTAAAAGTAAGGAACCTAATATGTTCTTACCTATGTCATGATTATCGCCTTTTACAGTAGCTAATATTATTTTTGTTTTACTTTCAGATTTATCTGAGGCTGCTAAAGCTGGTTGAAGTATTTTGAAGGCTTCTTTCATAGTTTCTCCTGCAAGGACTAATTCAGTTAGATAGTATTCCTTTTCCTCATATCTCCTTCCTACTTCATCCATCCCTTTAGTTAAAGCACTCAAAACGTCAAATGGGTCTTTATCATCCAATTCTAGTGCCTCTTTTACAGCATCTGCAATATCATCCACTTCTAACTCGATAATTAATTCAGTTAGCTTTTCATAATCCATAAAAATAAACCCTAATACATTGCTATTATAAGTATTAAATCTTATCTATAATAAATATTGTTTATGTTTAAATTTTTAGGAATTTTTTTTTTTATAGAAATAACTCAAATTTTAAAGTAAAAAAAAGAGAAAGAGGGAAGCGAGAAAATCAAAAGCCTTAAGTATAGGCTTTAGATTTTGGGATAAAATTTAGTTTAGTTACCATTTAATTAGGAAATTTCCTCATCGACTCGCCATGGGCAGATGCTTAGGGGATATTATTTTACTTTTTTTTCAGGCTTCCCTCTGAGACCATTATATGATACGATAGTATATAAACTTTTTTTACATACGCAACTATTCCAAATATCTTGGCTAAACATTTAATCTTTAAATAAAATTTTAAATGACAATTTATTATACAAAAAATATCGGAATAAAACTGTTTATAGAATAAGGAATGGAAAAAGAATTTTTAGAAGAACCACGCGATCTTGAGGATATTAATTTCTTAAAGGAAATTAAAGAAGAGAATTTTATTATACTTGTTAATCATCTAACTAAAGATTATGAAATCGGAGATTTTATAGTTCGAGCTGTTGACGATCTATCTCTGAAAATTAAAACAAGTGAATTTTTTGTAATAAAAGGGCCTTCAGGAGCTGGAAAGACAACATTATTAAATTTAATAGGAGGGTTAGATTCACCAAACTCAGGTTTGATCTACTCTAATGGAGTAAAAATTACCGATATGGAAGAAGAATCACTAGCTACTTTTAGGTTATTTAATTCAGGATTTATTTTTCAAAATTACAATTTAATCAGTACTTTAACGGCTGAGGAAAATGTTATGTTCCCCATGAGTTTGGCGGGTGTAAGCCTTAATGATCAAAGAGAGCGATCTATAGACCTATTAAATAGAATTGGTTTAGGTGATAGGAGAGAACATTTACCCTTTCAATTATCTGCTGGAGAACAACAACGGGTAGCAATTGCTCGAGCATTAGCAAATAATCCTCCCTTAATTTTAGCAGATGAGCCCACAGCAAATTTAGATAAAAACACTAGTATATTTATTAGAGATCTTTTTAATGAGATTAAAAAAGAACAAAAAACTATTATTGTGGCTACACATGATGACTATTTAATTGAACTTGCTGATCGAATAATCGATTTTGAAGATGGTAAAATTGTAGATGAAAAAATTATTAATCATTTAAGTTAGTATTACAACTATGAAGGTGCGATTACATCTCTCTCGATTTTGCTATTAAAGATTTTTACAGAAGAAGGGAAATTTCATTCCCCTATATTATAATAATCTCCTTAGTTATAGCTTTAGCAACCTTTCTCGTATATTTTACATCTTCCATTGGATTAAATTCTTTTCAAATTTATAATTTTGAAAATAATCTTTATTTCTCAGGTGGAATTTCTATAATCTTTTCAAATTATACTGTTTTAATTATCACTTTGGTTTTGTTATTAGCCTTTATCGTAGTTATTATGGTTACTAGTACGCTTGTTCTAAGCAAAAGAAAGGATATCGGAATAATGAAAGCAATAGGATCTCTACCAAAAAAATTATATAGTTTTTACCTAACCGAAATATACCTAATTTTCTTTATTGGCTTTTTAATAGGCTTATTTTCAGGTTTTCTAACTTATGGAATTTCAGTATTAATATTATTCTTTATAGGAATGTCTATAAATTTTCAATTAGACTTATTTTATCTCCCTATACTTTTTTTCTCATGTTTGGGTGGAATATTTATTGTACCAGGTTATTTTATCCGAAAGATTGGAGAACAAAAAATTGTAAAATCTCTTTCAAAAGATATACCCCCTAATTATAATGCTTCAAAACCCCTTAATTTTATCCCTAAATGGTTAACTTTAATAGGTTTAAACATTAAGATCTCTGTAATCAACTCTCTTAGAAGGAAGGGAGAATTCAAAAGATATTTTATTGTTTTTCTTATAACATCATTGATAGTATTCACTTTAGCTCTTGGTGTCTTCGTATTAAATAAATCTTCACAGGAATGGGTAAAAAAATCACAAGGGGAGGATATTATTGCCATTGGCCATCGAGATGTATTAGGGAATTATTCTTTAATGTATTCCATGTTTTCAGATCCTGATTTATTTATTTACAATAATAGTATAAACTTCTTAGATTCGGAATATTTATTTAATTACTCTTATGTTGAAGATTTAAATAATATTATAGAGGTAGAAAAAATAGATCGTAGGCTTATTGGCTTTTTTAATACAGAAGAACAAGATGGGTATCACATTTCTGAAGCAGGGGCATATCATCTTGTTGGACAAGGAAGAACAGGAATCTTTCCTATTATTGGATTAAATATTACAGAAATGATTCAAAATTTTGAAATTGAAGGTTCATTCTTCACAGATTCTGATTCATACATGAGGATGTTTATAGGTGATGGATTAGCATACAATAATTTTGATTACGCATTGGATCAAAGCTTGATGATTGATGAAATTGGACATATCTTTCACATTTCTGGTGTTGTTATAGATAGCTTTTATAGTGGTTATACAGGTTATGTAGACTTACAAATATTGCGAGAGGATTTAAATTTTACAAACAACGAAATTAATTTGATTTTGCTGAAAATAGAATCAGATAGTTATGAATCTATAAAAGAAGAGTTTGAAACAATTATCGCGGTAAATTTAGGAGTAAATTATACTCATATTCAATTAGAACCTTTTTTTAGGCAAAATATTCGTTTTATCTCAAATTTAACTTTATATCCCTCTTTCATTATAATTATAATGGCAATTATCTCATTTCTCTCGCTCTATAATTATCAAAAAGGGGGGATAATGGATAAAGCAAAGGATTTTCTTATAATGCGTGCTGTAGGTTCAAAATATAAATATATAAGACGTATTTTATTTTTAGAATCTTTATATGTAATTGTTCCATCAATTTCTTTAAGTTTAGGGATAGGGATGATAATAAATTCATTATTTTTATTTGAAAGGATTTCATTGCCTCATATCTCGGTTCCTTTTATAATATTTAGCATAGAGTTTCTCCTATTTCTTTTCTTTGACTTTTTAAGCCTTTATCCGATTATTAAAAAAGTTAAAACTTTTAAAATTAAGGATTTCAATTTATACTAATTGACATAAAAGATGAAATATATATAATCTAAATTTTTATTATTAAAATATAGAGAATTATAATTTTATCTATTAAAGAGGTTTTGAGCTCACATGACGGAGGAAGAGTACTTACGTAAAAAATTAAGCGAATTACAATCAGAGTTAAAAACAAAAGATAATGAAATTACTACATATCTCGACAAGATTGATCATCTTGAAGAAGAGATAATGTCCCTTCATGAGCTTATACCTGAAAAGGGTTCAAAAAAGAAAGGTAAAAAAGGTAAAGATTCTAAATTATTGCTTGAATTAGAAGCTAAAGATAGAGAAATCCGAGATCTAAAAGATAGAATGGGTTTTTTAAGAATAGACAAAATATCGGCTCAAAAAGAACTTGAGAAGATCAGGATTAATGAGAAAGCTTCTTCTTCTGTCATTCGAGTAGAAGATATTAGAGATAAAGATAAATCTCCTCTTAATATTTTAGTTAAAGAATTACAGGAAAAAATTAATAAACAAGATTCCTTAATAGAGAGGCTAAAAAGGGGAAATATTCCTCCTGAAGATTATAATGAAATACTTCAAGATAGAGAAGATAAGATTCAATCATTAAATGCACAAATAGCTGATTTGAATCAAAAATTAAAAGATGGTACATCTAAAGAAGAAAAAAAACCTAAAGAAGAAATCAAAAAAAGTTTATTGGAAGATCTTCAAGAACAACTAAATAAATCTAAAAGACAATTAGAAGAATTAAATAAGAAATTAAATAAATATGAAAAAAAGGGAAAACTGGTTGACTCAGAGCAAATCAAAAATAAAGAATTAAATGATAAGATTAATCAACTTTCTGAAGAATTGAAAAGAAAAGACGAACAAATTGAAGTTTTGAGAAAACCCGATAGCTCTTCACTCTCTTCCTTAGAAACAAAAACTCTCGATCAAGTAGTAGAAGAATTACAGAATAAATTAAATAAAGCAAAGAATCATATCAACCTACTAGAAAAACAACTAAGTCAAACCCAAAAGCAAGAGGGCTCCTCTGGAGACTTTTCCCAAAATGATATTGATGGTAAATTAAAAATTCAAAGAGAAATGGCAATCTTTCTACAACAACAATTAGATGAATCTAATAAAGCATTAAAAACAAAGAAAGAAGAACTTGGGACAATTAAAAACGAAGCAATCAGAATTAAAAACAAATATGAAGATTTACAAGAACAAATTAAAATAAAAGACCAAATAATAAATGAAGTAAAGTTGGAATTAGAAAAAGTTAGTTTACAATCCCAGATTCAAGTTTCTTCTGCTAATATAATAGATCCTAATTTAACTTTAAGAATCAATGAACTTAAAAATAAAATTGAAGATTTAAATAAACAAAATATACAGCAGAGATTAGAAATATCTCAGTTAAGAAAAAGTACGTAAATTGATGAATTTTAATGGAACTTATTATCCTTGGTTCTTCAGCAGCGATACCTACAAGAGAGCGCAACCTTTCCTCTATAGCTTTAAGATACAAAAATGAAATTATCCTGTTTGATTGTGGAGAAGATCTTCAAAGAAGAATTATTGATGCAGGGTTAAAGTTCAATAAACCCATGAAGATTTTAATTTCGCACTTTCATGGAGACCATATTATTGGACTTCCAGGACTCCTCTTTAGGCTAGGTTTAAGTGAGCGAACCTCTCCAATGATAATATTTGGCCCAAGAAATCTATTTCTTTACTTATTTCTCCACACAAAGATACTAGGATTAAAAACCAATTATCCTTTGAACATTATTGAAATCGATCATATCAATAGTAAGTTAATTGTATATGAAGGATTAGACAATGAAAGTCAAACTAAAGAAATGAGCTTAGAAGATAATATTATCTATGAAACTACAAATTATGTGTTGAAATATGCTTTAGTTGAGCATTCTGTACCAACTTATGGTTTTTCTTTTGTTGAAAAACTCCGCAATGGGAAATTTAATCCTGCGAGAGCAAAGGAATTAGGAATTCCTGAGAGTCATCTTTGGAAACGATTACAAGAAGGGAAAACTATCGAATTCAAAGGAGAAATGATTGATCCTTTAAAAGAAGGAATAGTAGGACCAAAAAGGATAGGTAGAAAAATAACTTATTCGAGCGATACCATGCCTAGTGAAAGTTTAATAGAATTAGGAAAAAATTCTGATGTATTAATTCATGAAGCAACTTTTTCAAAAGAATTGGCGGAACTTGCTATTGAAAAGAAACATTCAACTTCCGTCGATGCGGCTAATGTGGCTAAATCTATGAACGCTGATCAACTAATTTTAACTCATATCTCATCTAGATATCAGGAGGATGCCTCAAAATTACTTGAGGAAGCTAAAAAAATCTTTCCTAATACAATTCTCGCAGTGGATCTCATGAAAATTGATTTGAAATAATATAAATATTAATAAAATGGGAATAAAAAAATTTTAATTTAAAACTAAAATCCTCCTGCTATATGAGGTAAGATGACAATCTCATCTGTGGGTGTAATTTTTGTATCTTCACTTGCCTTTTTCCCGTTTACAAGTATACCGAAATATTTTCCTTCCAAATTTAGTTCTTTCAATAGATCTTTAACTAGCATCACTTTTTCGGGGCTATAAGTCTCATATAAACCGGTTTCGAGGAGTTCTGCAATTTGTTTTATCTTAAACCACCTTTTTTTTTATATTTAATTTGGTTCTAATTAATAATATTATAACTACTTAACTATTTAAAATTAATTCCTTAAGTAATAAGGTGTTTGCGTTCATAAAAGTATAAATTTGTCCAAAAAAATTTAAACCTTTTTGAAATAATAATTTGAAATTTCTCTCTTTTTTCAGAGTCCTTTAAAAATTTATTCTTTTCTTTATGAAAAACCAACGTTTTTTATTTCTATATTAATTTTATTACATATATTTTAATATTTACTGAAGGGTTGATCTTAGATACTTCAAGAAGATAGTTATAGTGATTATGGAGATTACTTGGAAAAAATAAGAGATTCTTTTAAACTCATCGAAAACGTCACAGAAGAAAAGGAAAGAAAAGACCTAATTCAAAAAAATATTGAAGAAATTATTTCCTATGCAAACGAAATCACGGAATCTGGAGAACTTTTTGAAGCTGGAGAATTTTTATATTCCGTAGCAGAATTATTTGAAGATATAGAGGCTTCACAATCGCTTAAATTATATAAATTAACCATGAAGCTATGGGAAGATCAAATTATTTCTTATAAACTCCAAGCAAAACTTCATGAAATTGCTGAAATTTATCTAAGATTAGCTGATTTACATGCAGAAAAATTTCAAGATTCTAAATTAGAGCGGAAACACATTTTAAATAGTATAAACTTTCTAAAACAAGAAAGTAAATTAATGAAAGATTTTAATGAAACAAGGAAATTGTCTCAGAATTATCAAAATATTGCTGAATTGTATTTAAAAATTTTCAATTATAAAAAAGCGCTAAGATATTATACTTCTGTGATTGAGATTTCCAGAGAACATCCTTATTTAGATCTATTATCTTATTCCTACCAGCAAATTGCTTTATGTTATCGTGAATTAGATGACTATAACAAATTTAAAGAGTCCATTCTGGATGGAATCGAATTTTTCTCTGAATTATTTGAAATATTCAACGAAAAAAATGATTATTTAGCAATTTCCCAAATTAGTCAGGTTTTACGAAAATTATATAAACAAATCGAGGATGAAGAACAATTTATTAATTATTCAAAAAGAGAAGCGGGAGCCTACATAAATTTAGCAGAAAATCTCGAAAAAAAAGAAGTCAACTTTCAAAAAATAGCACGATATTACCGTGGTGCGGCTTTATGTTATCAGGATATAGATAATAACCTAATAGAATCTGCTTCCTGTTTTGTATTAGCCGGAAATTATTCAGAAAGAATTGAAGATTATAATGAAGCAGCTATTAATTTTTACAATGCAGCAGTCACTTTTAAAGAAATAGGCAATCTAGAAATGGCCTATAAAAATTATGTTAAAGCTGGGGATAATTATTGGAAAGTTGAGGATGTGAATGATTCTACTGAAAGTTATTTAAATGCATACGATACAGCTATTGAGGGGGATTTAGAGTTTAATAGGTTTGGCATTTTTAACCAAATTATACGAGGTTTAAATATAATTGCTAAAGAAGGTTTGAAAAATAAACAATTTTTCACCGCAGCCACTCTTATATTAGAAAGCATTAAGTTTTACCAGCAACTCGATACAGCTAAAGATTTTCTTCTCAATGAAATGGTAAAGAATGTTTACAAGTATTACTATAGAGCTGCTAATTTAAAAAAAATTGGAGAGTCTCATATTGTTCAATCTTATATATTAGCGGCAATTTCGTCTGTACTAAATGGAAAAATTGATAAAGCTATTAAAATTGTTTCTGAAATTGAATTAAAAGGAAATACCGTTAAAAAGTATAAGGAATTAGTGGGGTTGATTATTAAATGGGTTTCAGAAGGTAAACCTGTTGATTTCATAAACTTTCCTTATGATCTACAACGAATTATCCAAGGTTCTGAAGAAATAATGTATTTGTTAAAATTGTTTAAAGGTTATAAATTAGTTGTGTAACTCTCCTTTTTTATGATAAATTTTATGATAAAACATCATAAATAAATATATCAAACTCTATGTAATTATTAATTTTTTTTTAAAATATTTCTTTAAATGGTTGATAGCATGAGAAATAATATTAAAGCTATAATTATTATTGGAATTGTCTTAATAGCTACTGTTATAACTTTATCGATAGTTTTACCATATTTTAAAAAACCCAATTCTCCAACAATGTCAACTCAGGTCAATCTCTACATAAATTCATCTCTTTATAGTAATATAACTCCTGAAATAACTCAGTATCAACAAGATATAATTAATCAGGGTTTTACAGTTAATATTTACAATTGGTCAAATAATAATGCAACAAATTTAAGGAATCACCTAATCAATACAACAAAGCAAACTTCAAGCTTATTTGGGGCGGTACTAATTGGAAATTTACCTTATGTCAGCTTTAAAAATGGCTCAGAAATTTTCCCTTGTGATTTATACCTTATGGATTTAGATGGACAATGGATAGATTTAGATCCTTCAGATGGTTATTATGATAACCATTTAGCAGGTATAGGAGACATCTATCCCGAAATTTTCATAGGTCGAATTAATCCAGAACCTTTAAACAATTTGAATCATATTGCGGCGTATCAAAACTATTTTCATAGAAATCATGCTTATCGAAACGGAACTCTGATTCGTTCTAACTCCCAACTACTTTATATAGATAATGATTGGTCTAATATTGCCACTGCGATGTATAACGATATGACCGCATATACAAATATTACAATGGTTAGCTCTAATCCCATAACCAATGATACTGACTATAAAAATAGGTTAACTCAAAGTTATGAATTCGTGCATGTTATGGTACATTCATTTTATAATCAACATCAATTTGGAACTTCTGGAGACGGTTCGGAAGGAATTGTAACTTTTACAGATATCTTAAATTTAAATACTCAAGCCTTATTTTATAACCTCTTCGCATGTTCTGCTGCTCGATATAAAGAAATTAATAACTTAGGAACTCAATATCTCTTCTCAAATAACACTTTAGCGTTAGTAGGATCAACAAAAACTGGAGGAATGTGGATGAATAGCTATTTTTATACACCATTAAGACAAGGCAAAGTATTCGGAGAGGCATTTCGATTGTGGTGGTGGAATCCGTTACATGGACCATGGGATACAGATTCCCAAGGAATGGTAATTTTAGGTGATCCTTTATTGACAATTTAAAACAAACTTAAACTTTTTTTTATTTTTAAACTTCCTTATAATGTCAATAATTTTAGATTTTTAAAACAATAAATTATGAACAATCCTGAAAAGATTATTTTAAGTTTTGATTTAGATAATACTCTTATCGATAATAGAATTGGTATTATAAATTCTTTTAACTATGCTTTAAACAAGTTTAATCTTCCAAGTATATGTAGTGATGAGATTGAGAAAATGATAGGGATACCTTTGGATCAAATGTTTGAAAAAATATCCAATATTAATCCAAAATTACTATCATCGACCTTTCGTGAGTATTATGGAAAAAAAGGTATTTATCAGGCTAAATTGATAATGGGTGTAAAAAGAAAACTGGAGGAATTTAAGGAAAAAAAATTCATATTGGGTGTTATTACCTCTAAAAAACAAGAAATGGCAATCAAAATTGTAGAATTTTTAGAGATTTCTAATTATTTTGATTTTATAATCGGTGAAAGTGAACAAATAAAAAGTAAATTAGATCCTAATTTGTCAAAATATTTAATTAATAACTTTCCTGATTATAAAATTATTATTATTGGAGACCACCCCAAAGATAAAGCTCTTGCTAAAAATATAAAGGCCCCATTTATAGGTGTTCTCACTGGAAATCATTCTGCAAATCAACTAAAACAAAATTATCTTCTGAATACTGTAATTGTAAAAAGTATACGGGATATTAATTATAAAGTTATAATCTCATTATTATGATTTAGCAAAAGATTAAATAGATAAAAAAAAAGAGAAAAAGTTAGAAAACTTTTATTCTTTACCCCAACTCTCATATTCTTTCATAAATTCATTTGGTTTCCATTGAACCTCCATAAATTTTGGAATTCCTGAGCTATCTCGAGGTCCAACAACAACAAAAGCATTTGCTTCATCTTCTAATGCTCCACTTAATCGTGCCGCCATACCTGGTATAACCAGAATTCGATGTTTAACTTTATCAAAAGCGTTAAACTCCGTTACTGCTTCCGCAATGCCACCTGCATTGAATTGTCCTCCTGCTACTGCAGATTCAATCCCAATACCTTCAGTATCAACCACCAGCAAATAGCAACTAAGATTAGCTCCTTGAAGGTCTTGTTCAACTGGAATTTTGGTCATACGATAATTTGAGGTTACAAAAATGGGTGCCATATCATCTGGCTCACCAATTTCATATAGTCCGGGATCTACGGCAGGATAGACTCTGGGATCAGAAAAAACACTCTGACGTAAAGTCATTAATGCTAATAATGCCCAAATTTCATCTTTTTCTTGTCCAGTATGTATTACAATAATTGAAGTGGCTATTGACTCCATGATTGCACCCATGATAATTTCTTGATATTGGTGTGCCCATAAATCTTTATCATCTCCAATTTTAGCTTGACTCCAATAGGAAGCTGGAACACCCATAACAGGCCATCCTGCATTTTTGTCTCCTTTATCAATAGCGGAAGTTCTTAATTGCATTATTTTGTCATAAGTCACAGCTAAGTTACCAGAACCATAAAAAGTTCCCGGATCTAAAATCATCTCTTTTATTCCTAACTTCTGTAAAGTGGCGCTTAAAGATAATAACTCGTCCATGTCTAGGGATGTTGCAACAACTGGTAATCTATTCTCAACAGCAAATTTACCTACTTGTTCCCAATTTTTTTTTGTACAAGCATATAAAAGAGGTTTCTTATCCTTGATTTCTACGGCAGCAGCTAACAGATTTTCAGTATTTAAAGAACATAGCATCACGGGAAGGTCCGAATTATCCGTAAGCTTTCTAACTGCTAACTTAAATTGTTCATTATCACCTGAAACATTTCTTACTGCTAGTCCATTAATTTTTAACACATCTCCAATTCTTTCTACTGTTAAGTTAGTTAAATATTTAGCCTTTTCTTCTATATCTGGATCATCATCTGCTATTTCAATAAAAATTGCTGTTTCATTATAGAAGGTAAGTTGATGTCTAAATAAGACCTCTTCACCCCCAATTACTAATTTCTTTGCACCTTTACCTAAAACTACAGGTCTTTGAGGAGGGGTTGTCAATATTTTTAGTTTCGCAAGATTTTTTGCTTGTTTTGGCTCCTGATTAAGATGAGTACAATCATCCAAAGTAATTTTTCTTTCTAATAAATCAGTTGCAAAAGCCATACATGTATCATAACCACAATCTTTACAGTTAGACTTATCGAGAAGAGCGTAAATATCAAGTGGAGAAGGTCTTGCCATTTAAATTGCCTCCATTACTAAGACTTATTTTTTATCTATTTAATTTAAAATAATTATGTTTAGAATTAATTATGAATGGAATTAAAAATTAATGAAAATCAATTTTGATAAAAATGAGAGAATTGTAGAAAAATCTTGTTTTAAAGAAAAGATTAAATTTCAATCCCCTTCTTTTTTATTTAATTTAAAAAAATAAAAAGGTATGATAGAACTTATTATTAGAATACCTGAAATTGAAATAATAATATCCGTTTCAACAAATTTATAAAGAAATGTCCCTATAGGTGTAAAAACAATAGTTGCCATGATACTAAACATCGTCATGATTTGATAATTAAAAACTCTATTTTGTGCAAGTTCCATTTTATAGGAAATTATCTTAATCAAACTAAGACCAGAGAAAAAAAAATATAATCCATAGAATATTAAAAATACTGAAAAACTCAAAAAAGGAACTATGAAAAGTATTATACCGATGATTAAAGTGGCAATGAGTAGAGTTAGTCTACAATCAACATTTTTAAATAATTTTCCCCCTATTATATTTCCAAATGTATAAATTAAGATTAAAACAAACCATAACAATGAGAAAAATGATGTACTGGTTTGAATACAAATCCATGGTTTTATAGAATATGAAAATAATTTATCTGAGAAAGCTAAAAATAGAAATACAGCGAATAAAATTACCGGTTTTTTATTAATCAGGTTCTCATTTCTCTTTTCATGGATTGAGTGATAATTCGCACTTTTATCTTTAAGAAAAATTGTAAAAAATAATAGTGGTATGGTAAAAAGGATTCCCAATAAAAAAAAATTAGTCCAATTAGATAATGAGCCGACACTTAATAAAAATATAAATATAGAAAATAAGCTTCCAGTTATCGAGCCAAATTGAATCAGCAACGCATTTCCATTTTTATCTTTCATATCTGGTGAGTTAGAGATCATTATTTTATTTACACCAACAGTATTAATTGAAATAGATGTTAATACAATCGCATAAGTAATCCCAAATAATAATATTGAATGCAAACTAAAAAGTAATATTGAAAAGTTTACTAGTATCGCTAATCCACTTAGGAGAACTACTAATTTTCGTTTCGAATTTTTTCTATCAAAGTAAAGGGAAATCAGAGGACGTGATAAAAGAGCTAAATATGAGAAAAATAGAACAAAAGAAAGCTTAGTGGTGTCGATTTTAATAACATTCGAAAAATAAATAGGTAAATAACTTCTTGTATAGACAAAAATCATATCCGCGCTAAAATATGTATAGAAATAAACAAATAAATTTGACTTTATTATCATTTTTAAGCTTTACTTTTATTTTAATAAACATTTTAAGAAAAGATTTAAAAACTCATTGAATAAAAAAAAAAGGAGAAATAATGTTAGAATCCTTAGAGCAGCGTTAATAAAACTTCAATTTTATGAAAAGGACTCTAAAAACAATTAACCTATATCTTCATCGTAAGGCATTTTTCCCATACCTCCTCAGCGTTATTAGCGTTGAGTTATAATATTTTTTCATTCACATTTTTAAAGTAAACTAAAAAAAATTTGTTTCTAACAGCCATTTTAACAATTATCCGTTTTAAAAAGTAAAATATAATAAAAGGAATTCCAAGTTGTCTTAAATTTTTAACAATTTTAAGAATTAGAATTACGAGCTTGAAATAAATTAAAATGATTAAAAGGAAATTAACGAAAGAAAAATTATAAAACTAAATTATAATTATTTAAACATTAAAATAGTATCTAATAATAAGGAAAATATTTTAAAATCTTCCACTATGCCAGCACATTTTGATTACGAAAGTTTAGAAGACTTATCTAAAGGAAAAGGATTAAACCAAGTACAACATATTTTTAACATACTAATTTCCGAATTAGGTGATTTTCTTAACCTAGAGCCCATATATCAAGATATAACAATCAAAGTTAATTTCAAAGATAATTTTACTAAAGGAATTAATAAATCTATTCTTGATTTTGGAGTTATTAGAGTCCTTCAAAGCAATAAATTAATAATCAAATTAAATAAAGTTCAGGATAATTTTTTACCCTTTATATTATTAAGAGAAGCCTATTATTGTTTTGTTGATAAAAAAGCTAGTGATGTAATTAAAATATGTATTAATCAAATTTTAGAAAATGATCTCAATAGATTATCAGCCTCTAAAGAATGGAAAAAATTGATAAGAGATTCTTTAGTAAATAGAGATTTTATTCACTCTCAATTTGACAAATTACAAAAATTTTTCAAAATTAGGTCGAGAGAATCGCTAGATAGTTCAATCAAGTTCTTCTTCAAGGAAGTTAGGGAAAACACGATACTGAACCGTGATGATAATATAAATAGCTTTTATGACTTAATATTTGAAAAATATTCATATAAGACATCGAGATCTCTATTCAATAAAGATATAGTAGAAACGTTGAGAGTTTTAATAAAACTATTTTATGAAACAAAACTATACCTAAATTTAACTGATTATAATACTCTTTTTAGAGAATTAAAGCAAAAAAAAGATTTTGATACTGATTTAAGCTTAAGAAAATTTAATGAAAATATCCAATGGATTAATAAATGCTCCTTCATAGCTCCTTCCTATGATCCTTTTAATAGTTCTTTGGACTATGGTGTAATAGTTGTCATCATAAGGTTCCATCCCCTTTTAGAAAAGAGTAAAATAAAAATGATAATGGAAAAATGGCCATTTTATCAAACCTTACAATTTTCAGAAAATAGTTTTGCGAAGATAAGTTTAGTGAGTTTTATTATTCCTAAAGTATACATAAATGATTTACTAAACTATTTTAATAGACTTGAAGAATATGGTTATATCATTATAAAAGAATTGTACCGAAACCTAAAAAAAACATCAACCATTAATCTAAATTATTTTAAAGATATTTCCAACATAAAAAAAATCATTAATCCTAAAAGTAAAAGGTATAAGAAAAAATATGAAATTCTAACAATAAAGGATTATGATCCCGTTCCTACTCCATATCCATTAACCATTTTCGATTACGTAGTCTTAGAACGTGCACGTCATTATTCAGTTACAGGTTTAACTTTTGATAAGAGAGTAGAAACACTAAATGCCATTAAAGAAGATTTAGAAAATGAATTAAGAAAAGAGACTTTGATTAATAAAGAGTTTAAAAAGGCTTTAGATATAGTATTTAATTCATCTCAGTTAAAAAGACAGTTTTTACGATTTTTAGATGAAAATCGAGAATACGGACTTTTATTTTTGTATTATCAACTCAATCAAATTTTAAATTATCTAGAATTAACTGAGAAAATTTTAAGAGATCACCCAGAAATTATTAATAATTTTCAGCTTCAGGCATTATTAGACACAAGAGCAGTTTTTAATAGTATAGAACAGTATTTGCTTATTCAAGATAACACCATTAAAAAAATTATATTTCAAGACTTTCTACCTCTATATTTTCAAGCTAAAAATTCTTTCAAGGAGGAAATGGAAAAGGTTTACTCCTTTTACAATATTCTAAAAGCCTGCTATAACTTAAAAATATTGAATTTAAATACCTTGAAAAGGATTCTAGAAGACCCCAAATTAGCCGATGAAATATATCAAACAAGAGAAAAAAGATATCAAGAAATTTTCAAACCCGTGAGTTCATATAAAATAACAAACGAGAAAATCGAATCCATTATCAAAACCTTTGTAAATCATGTTCCACCGTTAATTAATCCCTCATTAATAAATACAATCCTTACAAGTACATTTGCGAAGTATTATCCTGAATTAATACTTAAAGATACGCCTGAAACTCGCGAAGAACTTGAAAAAATAAGATTTCTTTTTCCAAGAACATACATATTTGAAACAATAGAGTTATCCACTCAAAAAAAGTCAATTCATGTTTTTATTTATCTCGTAAATATAAAAGAAAAATCCTTGTTTTTATCCCTTTTATGTTCCTTATTCAAAGATTCTCTCATTACAATGAGACGTTATTTCTGGAGAGGCGTTACTAGATACTCAACTATTCAGCCGAAAGATTTTTATGATTTTGAAAAAAAAAAGTTCACTTATACTAAAGAACTTTTTGATCAATTATTCATTTATTCTCAAAAAATTTTAGGTAAAAAATTGGATTGGATTAAATATGCATCAAATAATAATATTAAGGATTTTCTATGGTTAAAAAAACAAAAAGTAGATGATTTGGTAAATGCCGTAAAGAGTAGAATTTCCTATCAAAATATTGACTTTAATCTGAGAGAATTAACAAGTTTTTCAGGTTTTAAAAAAAATCTTAAAAGTAATCTCTTGGATCCTTTAATTTTTAATAATTTTAAAGCAAAGAATTTCTTTAAAAGATATATAAATTCAATAAAATTATATCCTGCGTTTCAAAAATTTGGTTTATCACAATATTACCTTTATTTTCGTCCTTTTTATTATGAAGATATTGATTTCAAACTTTTATTTGCAAATTCTTTCCAAGATATTAAATATCCTGCTTGTTTTGAACCTAATCAAGCAATTTTTAATGAGTTTATATTTCCATATAGAAATCCTAATAAATCTTATTTAAATTGGCTTGTGAAATCAAAAAAGAATGTTTCCGAATATTGTCTCTTCTATAAGAAGAAATTTTATGAAATAATTCACTTTAATCGCAATTTAGTAAAAGAAGGCTGGAATTACTCATCAATTAGATTTAAATCTTACATGCAAGATATTTTATTTAATCCAAACTATGATCCAAAGATATCAAGTATACGGGAATTCGATATAAATACTGTTGATGAAAATAATTTTTATGGATCCCAATCTCAAGAATTCGAATCTTTAATCCAAATATATAATATTCATTCTATTGATTTAAAATCATATTTAGGGACTAGAAATTATTCCATTATTAATTCTATTACCAATCTTCTTGAGAAAAATTTAATTTTCCCTTACTTATCCTTAAAAAATCTCGATTTTGAGGAAAAAGTATCTATAGTTTTACCAGATATTAAACCAGATTTTAACGAAATAATTATAAAAATTTTTGAATTTTTTAATGTTTGCCATATATACGAGATCGAAGGCGAATATTTCATTTATGGATTTGAAGATATAAGAACATTCGAAAATGGATTTTTAATCGAAATTTGGTTCCCTAGATGTGAATTGGATGAATTTTTCGAAATTTTTGATCTCCTGTTTCAATACTTAAA
>SMTZ1_10004051_pt1 | contig 17932 bp, 16 predicted proteins | sample DeeMarSWOR136_30_FD_25667 | JGI IMG/M metagenome (IMG submission 25667)
TGGTCCATAGAAGAGGGGGATCTCCGGGGAACGTGCTACATCGCGCAAATGGTCCCGGAAATCAAGGAGCCGGGCTATGTGGGCTACCATGGGATAGGAGGAGGCGGTGCCATCTTGGGGGTGGATGCCCTCAATCGACAGGGCTTGAAGATCGCCGATTACGCCGATACCAGTGGAAATCCCACCGCCGCAAAAGTCTACCGAGCGGTGAAGGTCATCCTATCGCAGGCCGGCATCGAGGGGTATATGCTCGGCGGGTTCATCGTGGCGAACCAGGAGCAGTGGCACCATGCCCATGGAGTGGTGAAGGCCCTCAGGGAGGACCTGGCTGATAAGCCGGGATTCCCCGTTGTGCTCTTGCTCTGCGGAAATAAGGAGAAGGAATCCCTGGAGATTTTGCGGGAAGGGACGAAGGACTTGCCGGCACGGGTTGAGATCTATGGAAGCGATAAGGTGTATGAAACGGAATTCCTGGCCAAGAGGATGAAGGCCCTCATTGACGAATATCGAAAGCAGAGGGAATAAAGGAGGGATAAATCAATGATAGAATTCGAGGAGAGGACCATCAAGATCATTATCGACGAGGGCAAGTGCGTCGACTGCAAAACCCATGCGTGCGCCGAGGCGTGCAAAACCTACGACCGAGGAATCCTGGTAATGAAGAATGGCAAACCCGCCCCCGCGGGCGATGCGGAATTCACGAAGCGCGTTGGGACGGAGTGTCTGGCATGCGAGTACGAGTGCTGGTTCAGGGGAAATAAGGCGATCAAGATCGAGGTTCCAATCGCCGGATTGGATGAGTACCGCAGAAAACACGGACTAGCCTAAGAAGGGGGTGAGGAAAATGGCTATTCTCCTGAGAAAGGATACCAAGGTATTGGTTCAGGGCATCACGGGAAGGGAAGGTTCGGCGCGAGCCGCATTCATGAAGGGGTACGGCACGAAGGTGGTCGGGGGAGTCACACCGGGCCGTGGCGGGGAAGAGGTAGCCGGCATACCCGTCTACAACACGGTGGAGGAGGCTGTCAGTGCCCAGGGCCCCGTTGACGCCAGCGTTACCTTCGTACCCGGCCCGGCCCTCAAAGGGGCCGTCCTGGAGGCCATGGATTCCGGAATTCCCTTTATCGTGATGCCCGTGGAACGGGTCCCCCTCTATGATATCCTCGAGATGATGGCCTATGCGAAACTCAAGGGGACTCGCTTGTTGGGGCCCGGTGCCATCGGCATTATCAGCCCCGGAATTGCCGCTGCGGGCTGGCTTGGAGGCACCCCGGAATTCGCCAAGGCGGTATTCGTTCCTGGCCCCGTCGGGGTCATCTCCAGAAGCGGCGGACAATCCGGTACGGTCCCATGGGCCATTAAGGAGGCGGGCCTCGGGGTGAGCACGGTACTGCACATCGGAACGGAGCCGGTGGTGGGACAGTCCATGGGTGACATACTGCCCCTCTTCCAGGAGGATGAGGATACCAAGGCCGTTGCCATCTTCGGGGAAATCGGCGGTCCCTACGAGGAAGAAGCTGCAGCAGCGGTGAGGGAGAAGAGGTTCACCAAGCCCCTCGTCGTCTACGTCGCCGGTGCATGGGCTCCCGAAGGCATGCGATTCTCCCATGCCAGCAGCATCATCGAGAGGGGAAGGGGATCGGCCAAGGATAAAATACGCTCTCTCAAGGAGGCTGGGGTCCACGTGGTTGACCGACCCGATGAAATAGCCCCAACCATCAAACGCTTACTAAAGGCGTAACGGGTTGCCGTATACTCTTACCCTAACAGGAGGTGCTACAATGGCCGTAATGAGATCCGTTTTCTATGTTCCGGGAAACAATGAAAAATTGGTTTCCAAGGCTCCCTCCATTCCAGCCGACATCATTACCCTGGACCTGGAGGATTCCGTTCCCCCCGCGGAAAAACCGAAAGCCCGTGAAATGATCAGGGAGAACTTGAAGTACGCGGGAGAGGGTGGCTCCATCGTCTACGTTCGAATCAACAATTGGGAGACCGAAATGACCAACGACGACTGTGAGGCAGTGGTCCATGAGGGGCTCTCAGGCGTCTGCCTGGCCAAATGCGGTGGCCCGGAACACGTCATCCGTCTCGACTGGAAACTGGAGGAGTTGGAGCGGAGGAGGGGCTTGGAGGTGGGCGGCATCGCCATCCAGCTCCTTATAGAGACTGCCAAGGGGGTAATTAATGCCTATCCCTCGGCTATAGCCAGCAAGCGAGTCAACTCCCTCATCTTCGGCGCGGTGGATTACACCAAGGACATGAGGGTAAAACTCACCTCCGAGGGCGAGGAACAGTACTATGCCCGCGCGCACACGCCTGTTGCCGCCAGGGCAGCGGGGTGCATCGCCATCGACTGTCCCTTCGTGGCGTTTAAGGACACCGAGGCCTTCGAGAAGAGCACCGCCTTCGGCCGACAGCTTGGCTATGAGGGAAGGATGCTCATTCATCCCAGCCAAATTGAGCCCTCTCACCGGATCTATACGCCGTCCCCGGAGGATGTGGAATGGGCAAACGGCGTAGTCAAGGTCTTTGAGGAAGAGGGAATTGCCAAAGGAGCGGCGGCCGTATCTTACCAGGGAAAAATGGTAGATACCCCCGTCTATGAGAATGCCAAGACGGTGCTCGCCACCATGGCGGAGATATCCGCCATGGAGGCTCAGCGGAAGTAGATCATAAGAGGCTGATTGCTAAACCGGATGTTGTCCTCATGCCCTGTGGAGTGGGTAAGGAGCGGGGCTACTTTGGCCTTTTGCCATTTGTACACCCTGAATTTGAGATCCAGGAGTACTCGTCGAAACTTACCAAGAGGTTCGGGCAATGCGGATTATCGTGGTCGGTCAGGGACCGTTTGGCCAGAAGGTGCTGGAGGCCTTGATTCAACAGGGCGAGGAGATAGTGGGAGCCTTCTGCCCCCCGGACAAACGGGGCGACCCCATGAAGGAAGTGGCCGAAAAATCCCGCTTATATCTCCTTCGCCCAAACCAGATGCGGGATCCACCCGTGTATGATGTTTTCACGGAATTGCGCCCGGACTTGGCGGTGCTGGCGTTTGTGACCGATATCATCCCCGAGATGCTGCTCCGCGTCCCCTCCCAGGGGACCATCTGTTACCACCCGTCCCTCTTGCCCAGGCATCGTGGCGCCAGTGCCATCAACTGGGCCATCATCCAAGGGGATACCCGTACCGGCCTCACCATCTTCTGGGTGGACGAGGGCATCGATACCGGCCCCATCTTGCTCCAGAAGGAGGTGGAGATCGGTCCCGAGGATACCACGGGCTCCCTCTACTTCAATACCCTCTTTCCCATGGGGATTGAGGCCATGGTGGAAGCCGTCCAATTGATAAGAAAGGGGGAAGCCCCCAGGATCCCCCAGGACGAGTCCAAGGCGACCTATGAACCACCCTGTGACGATACCGTTGCCGGCGTTGACTGGAAGAAACCGAGCAGGGATCTGTATAATCTAATCAGGGGCTGCGACCCTCAACCGGGTGCCCATACAACCATCAGGGGAGAGAAGGTACGGTTCTACGATGCGAAACTCCACCCCGTACCCACCCAGGAATCCCCCGGGGAAATACTCTCCATTAAGGAAGGAGGGGCGGAAGTGGCGGTAACGGATGGTGTGATCGAAATCGGCAAGCTCAGGATCGGCAAAGGAGAGAAGGTGGGGGCATTGGAGTTCGCCCAAGCGATGGATATAAAGAGGGGAGATCGATTTGGAGCGTGACATCCAGCATTCCCTTTGAAGGAGGATTTCCATGGAACGCGAGAAGATGGTCGAGGAACTGGCTCAGATCGTGGGAGGTGAAAATGTCCTTGCGTCGGAGATGGACCTGATGCTCTACGGCTATGACGCCTCCCTCTATCGCGGAAGGCCCGATTTCATCGTGCTCCCGGGCTCAACCGAGGAGGTCTCGAGGATCGTCGGTTTCGCCCAAAAAGAGGGAATTCCCATCGTTGCCCGGGGGTCGGGGACCAACCTGAGCGGGGGTACCATCCCTACCCGTGGGGGGATCGTCCTCCACTTTTCCAGGATGAACAGGATCTTGGAAATCGACACCGAAAACCAGCGGGCCATAGTGGAACCGGGGGTCTTTACCCTGGTCTTCAAGAACGAACTGGCCCGCTACGGGTATGTCTATCAACCAGACCCTGCCAGCGAGAAGGTCTCCACCTTTGGGGGGAATTTCGGGGAGAATTCGGGGGGACCTCACTGTCTCAAGTATGGGGTGACCACCAACCACATCCTGGGAGCAGAAGTGGTCCTCGATGACGGGGAGGTCATTTGGGTGGGCGGCAAGGCCTTGGACAATCCCGGCTACGACTTGACTGGGATCCTCGTTGGATCTGAGGGGACCCTCGGCATAGCCACCAAGTTGATCCTCCGAATCATGCCCAAACCGGAAGCCGTCAAGACCATGTTGGCCATTTACAATACCCTGGAGGATGCCGGCAGTACGGTCTCGGCCATCATCGCCGACGGAATCATTCCCGCCACCATGGAGATGATAGACAAACTCACCATCAAGGCCGTGGAGGAATCGGTCCATGCCGGCTATCCGCTCGATGCGGAGGCTGTTCTCCTCATTGAGCTGGATGGCCTCAAGGATGGAATGGAGAGGCTTGCCCAGCGGATTATGGAGATCTGTAAGAAGAACAACGTCCGTGAGGTCAAGGCCGCGAAAAATGAGGAGGAGAGAGCCCAGCTGTGGGCGGGGCGAAAAGGGGCTTTCGGTGCCATTTCCCGTCTGCGGCCCAGCTACCTGGTCTGTGACGGAACCGTACCCCGAACGAAACTCCCCGAGGTCTTGAGCAAAGTGATGGAGGTGGGGAAGAAGTACGGCCTTCCCATCGCCAACGTCTTCCACGCGGGCGACGGGAACCTCCATCCCCTCATTCTCTTCGACGAGCGAAACGAGGGGGAGTTGAAAAAAGTTCATGCGGCAGGGACCGAGATTCTGAAATTGTGCGCGGATGCAGGGGGAACCATCAGCGGTGAGCATGGCATCGGTGTGGAGAAGATGAAGGAGATGTCCTTCGTCTTCACTCCCCGGGATATGGCCGCCATGAGGAAGCTTAAGATGGCCTTCGATCCCGCACATATCTACAATCCCGGGAAGGTCATACCCGAGGCCGAGGCGTAAAAGGGGAAAGGAGAGCTGGCCATGTCTAACCCCAACAAACTGATTTCCAAGCTTCAAGGGATCGTGGGGGAGGCCCACGTAATCCATGATTCGGATAAACTCAAAGCCTTTGCAGTTGATGGAAAAGTACCGAGGGCAATCGTTTCCCCGGGAACCATGGAGGAGGCCTCGGGGATCGTTTCCTTCGCCAATGACCAGCAGCTGGCCGTCATACCCAGGGGGAACGGAACGAAAATGGGGATAGGGGGCATTCCTAAAAAGGCCGACCTGGTCCTCTCTACCGGCCGACTCAATCGGGTCATCGACCGTGACTGCGAGAATTTGACCCTCTCCGTGGAAAGTGGGGTCACCCTGAGCGAAGTCCAAAGGGATTTGGCGGAAAGGGGATATTTCCTCCCCCTTGATCCGCCGTTCACGGACAAAGCCACCCTGGGAGGCATCGTGGCCACGAATTCCAGCGGGCCCAAGCGATTACTCTACGGCACTGCGAGGGACCTCATTACCGGGATCAAGGCGGTTTTCCCCAACGGCGATATCGTGGTCTCAGGCGGCAAGACGGTCAAGAACGTCTCCGGCTACGACATGGTTAAACTCCTCATCGGGTCGTGGGGAACCCTGGGGGTCATCTGTGAGATCACCTTTAACCTCCTCCCCCTTCCCGAGAAGGAACAGACCTTACTGATCCCCTTCGCTGGCCTCGATGAGGCATATGGCTTCGCCCAGGAAATCATAAGCTCCCCATTACTGCCGGCATCCGTTGATCTCCTCAATGCCACAGCCGCCGATCGGGTGAAGGATCTGATGCCCTCTCAAAAGGGGAAGTACCTCGTCGCCATCGGGCTGGAGGGGGTGGCTGAAACCGTTGAGAGGCAGATCTCCGAGATGGGCGAGAGGGGGAAAAAGCACGCGGCCCTCGACGTAGTGTCCCTGGACGAGGAGGGCCACCAAGCCTTCTGGATTGGCCTCCGGGACTTTCCCCGGGGGTTGACGGAGGACTACCCGAACGTCATATCCCTGAAATCCAACTTCGTGATCTCCAAGAGCACCCAGGTGCTGAGGAGTTACGAGGAGATCGCCCGAGGGTTGGCGGTGGAGTGTGCCTTTATCTGCCGCTGTGGAAATGGCATCCTGTACTCCCACCTATTGGTAGGAGATGATTTGGGTTCACGAATCGACTCCCTGGTTGAACTCATCACCCGGTTTAGCTCCGAGGTGTCCCAACACGAGGGCAATCTCGGGGTGGAATCGTCGCCCCTTCCCATCAAGGAAAAGGTGGATGTCTGGGGACAACCGCGAGGCGACTATCGGATCATGCGTCGGATAAAGGAACAGATAGACCCGGCGGGTACCCTCAACCCCGGCCGATTCATAGGAGGAATGTAGGGATGAAGCGAGAGGATCTCAAGGAACAGTTTTACGACGAGGTGGCCAAATGCAACCGGTGTGGCTTCTGCCTGTCCGTCTGCCCCGTGTATACCGCCAAAGGAGTGGAATGGGCTACTCCCCGGGGGAAGAATGCCATCATCAGGGCCGTCATCGAGGGAAAAATAGATTGGACGCCCGAAATACAGGAAACCCTTTTCCGATGCACCGGCTGCAGGGCATGTACCCAAACCTGCTTCCCGTCCGTTGAGACCAATGAAGGCATTCTTGCGGGAAGGACGTGCTTAGTGGATAGGAGTCAATACCCGAAGGTGGTGGATCGAGTGATGGGGGCCCTGGAAAACGATTTCAATATCTCCGGCGATCCCAACGAAGAACGCAGTTCATGGACGGAATTCATGAGGGACGTCCCGGATCACCTCTATCAAAGGGAGAGGGCCCAGGTGATCTACTTCGTGGGGTGCGTGGCCGCCTTCTTCCCCCTGGTCCAAAAGATCCCGCAGTCCTTCGTCCAGGTCCTGGACAAGGCGGGGGTGGACTTCACCACCCTGGGAGGGGAGGAATGGTGCTGTGGATTCCCCCTCATCCAGGCGGGGATGACGGGCAAGATGCAAAAACTGCTGGAACACAACCAGGAGAAGGTTCACCAGGTTGGCGCCGATACGGTAGTCTTTGCCTGCCCCTCTTGCTACCATACCTGGAAGGAACGATACAAAACTGATGCCGAACTGCTCCATTCAACCCAGTTCATGGAGCGGTTGATCGACGAGGGAAAAATCGCCTTCAACAATGGTTTCCACAAGACGGTGACCTACCACGATCCCTGTGATCTGGGAAGGAACAGCGGTGTCTACGATGCCCCACGGAATATCCTCAGGCGAATCCCCGGCCTCAAACTGGTGGAGCTGGAGAGTAACCGCCAGTTATCCGTTTGCTGCGGCGGGGGAGGGGATCTGGAGATGATTGACCCGGAACTATCCGCCGCCATCGCCCAGAAGAAGATCGAGGAAATCCAAAAGACAGGGGCCGACGTGGTGGTTACCTCCTGTCAGCAGTGCATCAGGACCATTGCGGGAACCGCGAGGAAGCGAAAGATCAATCTCAAGGTGATGGATATTACGGAAGTCGTCCTGGAGGCAATGGGATCCTAAATGTGAACTTAACGGTCACGATCTTAAATATGCGATGACATACATATTTATGTAAAAAAGAAATTACGAGCAAATTCCAAATACTAATTTCTAAACTCTAAACAAATTCAAATCACCAAAATCCAAAAGTATCAAACGTTTTTGCATTTGAAATTTTGACATTGGAATTTGTTTAGGATTTAGTGCTTTGGATTTAGAATTTAATCCTTGCTCGAGTCGCGCGCAACTATTTAAGACACCCCATATACCATAATAAACGTATCACGTCTTTTGCCAATTGCCCATTAAACCGCCAAATAGTGTTTGACCACCTCCTCGGTTTCCAGTAACTTCTTCGCCTCGTCCTGGAGCTTTATCCTGCCCCCCTCTAACACGTATCCCTTCCGTGCAATCTCCAATGCCATCTTGGCGTTTTGCTCCACGATGAGGATGGTTTTTCCCTCATCGTGAATCCGTTTAATCTCCTCGAAGAGGCCCTGCACCAGCGTAGGCTGGAGGCCCGCGCTCGGTTCGTCAAGCAGTATCAGGTCGGGATCGGTCATCAGGGCACAGCTTATGGCCAGCATCTGCCGCTCACCTCCACTGAGGGTACCCCCCAGCTGATTCCTCCGGTCCTTCAGCCTGGGAAAGCGCTTGTAAATCCCGTCTAAACGTTCCTCAATGCTCCTCCCCTTACCCGCCATGACTGTGGCACCCATTCGCAGGTTCTCCAGGACGGTCAGGGAGCCGAAGATGCTGTTATCCTGGGGCACGTAGTTGACCCCCTTCAGTGAGATATTAGCGGGGCTTTCCTTGGTAATATCCTCACCCCTAAAATGAACGGCCCCCTCATACAGGTCCGCGATGCCGTAAATCGACCGGAGCAACGTGGTCTTTCCCGCCCCGTTGGGGCCGATGATGGCCGTAAATCCCCCCTCCTCTACTTCAATGGATACACCGTGCAGAATGAGTGCCTTCCCATAGCCGGACTTGAGGCCCTTTATATCCAAGAGATTCATCGTGCTATCCCCCCAAGTAGACTTCACGAACCTGCTGGTCGCCCTGTACTTCCCCTGGGTTTCCCACCGCCAGGTTTTGCCCGTTATGCATCACGTAGATGGGATTACAGATGTTCATGATCACCTCCATCTTGTGCTCAACTACCAGAAACGTGTAACCCCGCTCGTCCCTCAATCGCTCGATTTCCGCCATGATCTTCTTGGTCTCGTCAACAGTTGCCCCTGCGGTGGGTTCATCCAGCAATAGTATCTCGGGATCCGTCATGATAGCCCGGGATATCTCCAGCATCTTTCGCTCCCCGGCGCTCAGGTTTCTGGCATACTCATTGCGCTGCGCATAGAGCCCCATCTCTTGTAAGAGCGCCGCTGCCCTCTCCCAGTGCTCGTTCTCCTGGTGTCGTACTTGGCCAAAGAAAAAGGCCCCGAATGGGCTTTCACCGGACTGCCTCTTGGGGGCAAGCATCACATTCTCCCAGACCGTCATTTCCCCCAATCCCCTCGCGATCTGGAAGGTTCGCGTGAGGCCCTTTTGGCAAATCTGGTCTGGCCGCAGCCCATCGATCCGCTCTCCCTTGAAGGAGACCTCACCTCTATCCGGGCCATAAATCCCGGCGGCCACGTTGAAGAAGGTGGTTTTCCCCGCCCCGTTGGGGCCAATGAGACCGGTAATCTGCTTCTCATCAACTTCCATCGAGAACCCGTCGACGGCCTTGATCCCTCCGAAGTATTTATAGACCTCTTTCGCCTCAAAAACACTCGCCATGAACGTACCCTCTTTTCCTTGTTCGCCGAGCTAAATCGTTTTCATGTGATCCTCAATCGTCGTTGCTTTTTCCGGGAGTACCCCTTGAGGCCTGAAACGGATGAATACGACGAGCAGCACCCCGATGATGATCAACCGCAATGCGGGCACCACATAGGGGGCGCCAAAGGCAGGAAGAAATCGCGTTCCCTGCTCGAAAAGCCCGATGATAACCAGCGCACCAATAAGAACACCCTTGTTGTTTCTCAAGCCCCCGACGATGACGAAGATCCACACCAGAAAGGTCGTCGTGGGGACGAACTCGCCGGGCTGGATGGCCATGGCATAATGGGCCCACAGGCTCCCCGCGGTCCCCATGAAGGCGCATCCGATCACCCAGGCCCACATCCGGGACCTGACTATGGACTTGCCCAGCGACGCCGTTACCGTTTCATCCTCACGGGTCGCCTTCCAGACCCGACCAAAGGGGGAGCGAACCAGGCGACTGATGACCCAGTAGACGATGGCCAGGACCAACAACACCAAGAGAAAAAAGAGAGGCCGAGCGTAACGGGGCCACAGAATGGCAAAGGGCATGGGGATGAGACGAATCCCTGCCGAACCGATGGTCAGCCAGAGCTCGTTGAGGGCAATGAAATGGATAGTCTCAGCTATCCCAATGGAAGCCACTGCCAGGTAATCTTCCCGAAGCCGAAGCACGGGGATTCCGATGAGAAAGGCGACAAAGCCCGCGAGGACGGTGGCGGCCAAAATACCCACGATGAAGGGGGCCTCGATACGCCCGGGAATTCCTCCCGGAAAGCCGGCGAAAATCTCCATCTCCAGAAAACGGTGGGGAACCGTCAGGATGGCGGAGGTGTACGCCCCTATGGCGAAGAACCCCGCAATCCCGAAATTGGGAAGGTTGGTATACCCGAAATGGAGGTTCAGCGCCAGCCCGAGAATGCAGTAGATGGCTACTATCGTCCCAATCGTAAGAACCCAAGATCCAAGACTGATAATGTACTCCATATTAACCCCTCCTCCCCGCCAGGAGGCCGCTCGGCTTAACGAGCAAGACGATGACGAAGATGACATAGGCAATCGCCACCTTGTATGGTGGTGATATCCATAAGGCCGTGGCCTCCATGGCGAAGGCCACGATCAGGGCTCCGAATAACGCTCCGTAGGGATTTTCGATCCCCCCGACAATGAGACAGGCGAAGATCGTCACGAGCCCGTGGATGCCCATCCAGGTGGTAATGGTCCCCAGGATGGACATGAAGACCCCGCCCAGGGCTGCAAGGCCGCAGGCAATGAACCAGGTATACGAGTATACCTTTTCGATATCAATCCCCCTGATGGCGGAAAGCTCCGGATTATCGGCGGTGGCCCGCATGAGGCGCCCGAGCTGGGTATAGCGGAGCATGAGGAATATCCCCACCGCCACGCCAATACAACAGAGGATCATGAAGACCTGAAACGGGGTGAAAAAGAACGGCCCAAAACGGATTGCCCGCGCCAGGGGCATCTTGTACTGGTACGGCTGCGGCCCCCATCCGATCTGAAGAACATTCCGGATCACGAAGCCCACCCCCAGGGAAACCACCAAGAGGGTGAGGGGACCAACCTTTTTTTCCATCAGCGGTTTAAAGATTCCCTTGTGCGCCGCGACCCCGGCAAGGGCCGTTAAGAGCAGCGTGGCGATCATGGCCGGGATGATGTTCCACCCGAAGGTGAGGTTGAAAAGCAGGGCGAGATATGCTCCCAGGGTAACCATGTCCCCGTAGGCCAGGTTGAAGTACTTGACCACCTTAATGGCCAGGCACAGACCGAGAGCTGGCAAGGCCAGCGACGCGAAAGTAAGCAACCCGTAGCTGAGGAGGTCTTCCATGACAATCCACCTTTATCCGCTGAATATTCGGTTGAATAAAGACCGGTGAAAACGCCGAGAGCAGGCTGGGGGGGGATTTCTGCCCCACCCCCAGCCCCATGGCTCACTTGGCCCGTTCAGCCCGCATCTTCAACACCTTGTCCACGATATCCTTGATCATATCGGGTGTCACGGTTCCGATCCGCGCCATCCCGGTGGGGTCCTTTACCGTCATCACCTCCGCCTTCAGGTAGGTGACCGGGTCTCCAAACTCGTTCCAGTCCTGGGTCCCGGCCATGCCCTCGTAGTTGATCTCCTTGCCGGCGCGCAGGGCCTTAATGCCATCCGCATAGGTCTCAACTTTCTCACCCGGTGGCTGGGCGACCTTGCGTAGGCTGTTGATGATGGCCTTGCGATGATCTGCGGTCGTTGTCCCCCAGTCCTTGGCGATGGTCCCCGCGCGTTCGATGGCCAGGGCGAAGATCATGCAGGCGTCGTAGGTGTTGGCGGAGAACGGTTGATAACCCGGTTTCTTCGAGACCTTTTCCAGCCGTTTGATCCACGCCTCGGATTTGGGGCTCACCAAGAGCCCGGGGTTAACGCCGATGGCACCCTCGCTGGCGGGAAGGCTGGCCTTCGCACTGGTCCGGTTGGCAAAGTCCGACCCGATCCACTGACCGCTCAGGCCCATCTCGTACCACTGTTTGAAGATCGTGGCGTCGGTCTCCGGGTTTGCCTCCCAGAAGACCACATCGGGGTTCTTGGCGAAGAGCTTCTTCAACTCGGCCCGATAGGAGGCCTGGTTGAGAGCGAACTCAATTTCCGTCACCGGGGGCAGGCCTATCGCCTTGAGCGCATCCACTGTCCCCCCATAGATGCTCCGAGACCCCTCGGTATCGGCGGTGAAGGTGGCAACGACCTTCGGTTTAGAGGGCAGCTTGTTCATGGCCCACCAGACCATTCCGGCAGTCATAACCACATCCGACGACACGGTCCGGTAGATATGCTCGCCATCGATGCCCCCGCCGATCACGTCCAGTTTGGTCGTCCCGGCCGTAGGGGAGATTTCCGCGGCCCCGGCCTCCTTACTGATGGGGATAACGGAGCGCACGGTGGCAGATGTGGGACCAACGATGCCGACCACCTTATGGACGTCGTAGAGCTTCCTGGCGCCCTCGATGGCTGGCTTGGATTTTGTCTCGGTATCCTCCTTGTGCAGTTTGATCCTCATGCCCAGCGGCGGCATCTCGTTAATCTCCGCTATCGCCAGGTCGGCCCCGGGGTCGGCACCCGCGCCCACCCAGGCCCACACGCCGGTGTAGGGCAGGAGAAGGCCCAGGGGAATCTCCGCCGCCTTGGCCCCCGTGACCCCGAAGATCCCGATACAAAGGACTAATGTCGCGATGAGCAATGATTTCTTCATGTAATTCCCCCCTTTCACGTGCGTTTACGCAAAATGCGTCTCTTTTTCGCCTATCACCCCCCTTCTTGGGAATTAGTCCACCCTCCGCGGGCCCAAGCGTCTTTTGTATAGCTTTTTAACCAATGTTTGTCAAGGAAAAAACGAAAAAAATCACAAGACCTATGGGATGACATACTAAAGCCCAATAGGCCCCTCGGAATGGCCCTGGTTGAGCTTAAATTGGGAATGCGGCCTTGACAAGGGCATTTCGAATTTGGTAATGTCCGTGCCGTAAATGGCCTGGTAGCCAGTGAACTAACCATCGCTGATTTAAAGGAGGGATGAGATCATGTTTAAGAGAATTCTGGTCCCGTTGGACGGCTCTGAGGTCGCCGAGTCCATCCTCCCCTATCTGGAGAATTTGGCGACTACTCACCAATCGAAGGTCGTGTTACTTCGGGTAGCACTGGCCCATACCCTCCCCGGACAAGACGAGATAAAGGCCGAGGTTGAGGCGGTTCGTGAGGCTGAGGATTACCTTAAGGGAGTTGAGGACGGGCTGAAAAAGAAGGGCTTCGACGTAGAATCCCACGTGCGATATGGGAAGGGGGCTGATGAGATCGTCGATTTCTGTCACGAACCGGATATCGATGCCGTCGCCATGTTCACCCACGGGAGAACCGGGGTGGGCAGGTGGCTGATGGGGAGCGTAGCGGAGAAGGTGGTTCGCCATTGTCCCCTACCCGTCGTGCTCTTCCGGCCTGAAAAACAATAAGGGATCGGACCCGCGTCGAATTCTCTCTCCCTCACCTCTGTCTCACTAAGGGGGGTATCATTAACCTCACGCGTCTTATTGGATTTCGCTTTCCCTGCTCAAGCTGCCCATTGCCAAATTCTTATAATGACATAGGCGAGGAGGGCCGAAAGCAGGGGCGTGGATACCCACCCTACACCTATCTCAATCAACATCCTCTTACTCACGGTCTTGAGATCCTTCACGACACCCACTCCTACTACCGCACCAACAATGGCCTGGGAGGCGGAAACGGGCACCCCGACCTGGGTGAATACATGGATCGTAATAGCCTCCGATAGTGTCGAAACAAAAGCTGAGTAAGCATCCATGGGGACAATGCGCATCCCGATGGTCCTCATCACCTTCCAACTGTACGTCAACACGCCGCTTGCAATGCTCAATGCCCCTATGAGGGAGGCACTAAAGGGCGTGAGCAACCCCGAGCCGACGTACACCCCCGTCACATTGGCCACGTTGTTGGCACCCAGGGCATACGCCCCGTAACACCCAGCTACAATCAACCCCCCCGTGAGGAAAAAGGATTGAAGGCGCAAATCCAGAATGACCGTTTCGAACAAGAACCCCAGGACCTTATAAAGGACAATGCTTACGATCATGGCCCCGATGGGAGTTAAGACCCAGCAGATGACCACTGCATACAATTTGCCGAAATCGGCAAAACCATGGACGCCGCCTATTCCCAAGAGGCCGCCGATGATGGCCTGCGATGTGGACACGGGTAGGGATAGATAGCTCATCAGGGCCACGGTAATCGCCGCGGCAAGGGCGGCTACAAAGGCCGTGGTTGAGGAGAGCTGGGAGAGCTTTCCCACCGTGGCAAAGCACTTCGGACCCTCCAAGAGCGCACCTATCAGGACGAAAAGGGAAATCAAGATGATGGCACTCCTATACCTGATTATATTGGCTGCAACCCCGGTCCCGAAGATATTTGCCGAGTCGTTACTGCCCAGGCCCCATCCCAAAAAGATCCCGCTCAGAATGGTCCACATCGCTTCCCACCCCGTTGACGGAAGAGAAGATCCACTACCTTAGTCCTTCGATTCATAAATTCGATAACGAATTCATTCAGACTTCGGCTGAGCGACTCGACATGTCTTCGACCCTGAGGCTCAGACCCGAAGGGAGCTCGTCGACATGTCTCAGTCGAGGCCCTCAGGACTTAGTGCTGCCCTCGGCCATGAGCGCTCCATTCGGCCCGAGCGTTCGGCCGAGCTCACGTCGAGGGCTCATGGCTATAGCGGGCGAAGAAGAAGCAGACGATAATGGCTACCACTGGAGTGAGGTAGAGCGCAAGGGCGAGGAAGATGGTAATCTTATCCTCAATCGCCTTAACCTTTGCCATAGGCATGGCGAGTCGAACGATTTTCCCCGTATCCTCCAGCAGCGACGCCACATAAAGCATATCAATACCCACGGTCTCGCTATGACGCACACTGGTGCCTATTCCTTGCCTGATAGCACCTTGTACCTCCGGTCTATCCAAGTGCTTCTCCATGCCGATGGACTTCCGGTCCGATTCCCCGATCACGGTCCCATCTCCTTTTATGATCGTGATACGAACCCCCGCGATCTCTGCGTAGTCCTGACACAATGGATCCAAGATAGAAGAATCCTCGGTTTCCGGAAGATGTTTTACCATGATCTTAGTCAGGGTGAGAACCTGCCGAGTGAGGTGATCCTCCAAGGTCTCCTTCAACTTCGCCTTGAGAAGCAGTCCGCCCATGATCATACAGACCACGAGTACGCCAGTATAGGTGACATAGAGCTTCCAGATACGGCTCAGTCGCATCATGATGTGTCCCCCGAGTTCCCCTTATGATGAGCGATGGCAAGGGCCCGGCCGAAAGTGGAGCCGAGACCAATTCTTTACCGACTTCGACAAACATTCATGGAGTGATCGATAGTCCCCCTCGTGGCTCGCACACTCTCCGCCACCCTGCCCCCGGCTTCAACCATGAGGTCAAGGACATCAGGCTCCTTCTTGGCCAAAACCATCGCCCTCGGGCCATGCGAAATGTAAGAACGGATACTGCACCATATACACTTGAATGCATCTTGTAAATGGAATTGCTTGTGGAGTTTCCTGACTTTTTCGAGAACACCGTTGTCCATCAACGTAATCTGCTGGAGAAGTGGGGTACCCATCGAGGGTGAGCAGGGCTTGTCCTGAGTCTTCGACCCTGAGCTCAGACCGAAGGGCGCAGCCGAAGGAAAGGGGAAAGCCGGCCCTTTAGAGGCCGGAAGGGGTAAGTATTCCCCGGGACCCCGAAAGGGTCACTTCGGAAGCATTGAAGCGAAGGGACAATGGTGTTCTCTCAGGAAAAATAGAATTTGCTACATAATCAGTAGCTTACAACAATACTTACTCTAAAATTCAGGAAACTCCACAATTGCTTTCATCTTCAAGTTCGCCGGAAAATCATTTTCCTTGGGGAATCGCACTACGCCGACGGGTAGATAAATATGATAATGTGTGCCAACGGTTTGGCTTTTCATCTCCAAATAGGTGTTACCCGCTCCATCTGCACTTTTTACTTGACTTATATCCCGGGCTAAAAGTATAAATAGATAACACCATTCTATTAATCTGTCCAAAAGATCTCGCCCAAAAGGAGGTGATGGAACGACTTCATCTACCCACTATGAAAGGAGGAATATAATCGATGGCCAATGAAGGAAAAACCAAGATGGAGTTCCTCAAGGATTGGGGTGATTCGCTCACCCGAGGAACCGAACGCTATATCCCCGACGCCATAGTGATCGTCTGGATCCTAAGCATTATCACCTTCATATTCGCCCTCATTTGGGGTGAAACCACGGTCATGGGGGCCATTCAGGCCTGGGGGAAGGGGTTCTGGTTCCTCCTGCAGTTCGCCATGCAGATGTGCTTGATCATGATGACGGGGTATATCCTGGCCTGCTCACCGCCTATCAGAAGGCTCCTGGAATGGGTGTCGGGCTGGCCCAATACGGAAAAACCCTGGCAGGCCATACTGCTCATGGCCTTCTTCTCCATGATCACCGCCTGGATCAATTGGGGACTGAGCCTCATCGGGAGCGCCATGTTCGCCCTGTACATAGTACGGCGAAACCCCAAGGTAGACTATCGGCTTTTGGTAGCAGCGGCCTACCTGGGATTGGGCTGCACCTGGCACTCGGGTCTCTCGGCATCGGCCCCTCTGCTGGTCAATACCCCGGGGAATTTCCTGATCAAGTCCGGGATCCTGGATACCACGATTTCCTTCGGAGATACGGTATTCACCCCTTTCAACATCATTCTCTTCCTGATCATCCTGTTCGTCATCGCCTTCCTCATAGCAGGGATGCATCCTCGCCCGGAGAAGACCTTCAAGATCTCGCCGGAATTGGCCGACAGGATCAAATTGTACGACCCCCCGGAGATGCCCAAGGAAAGGAAGACCGTATCCCTCTGGATGAACTGGTGGCCCGGCTGGAACATCATCATTTTCATCGGGGGGATCATCTGGATCGTATGGTCTCTCTCTACGGTAGGCGGGAAAAAATTCTTCACCTTGAACAACATCAACTTCGTCTTCCTCATGCTCGGCATCCTCTTCCACTGGAGGCCGTGGAGCTTCCTCAAGGCCACGGAGGCAGCAGGGGGTGCTGTCTGGGGGATCGTCATCCAGTTTCCCTTTTACGCCGGCATCTTCGGCCTCTTCAAGTTCACAGCCCTGGCAACTGCCTTTACCAATGCGTTTGTGGCTATCAGCACCCCTGGTACGTACCTTCTGCTCATATACTGGTACGCGGGGCTGCTGAACTATCTCGTTCCCTCCGGCGGCTCCGAATGGGCGATCACCTCCCCTTACCTCATCCCCGCGGCAAAGCAGCTGGGAGTCGACCTCTGGAAGGTGGTTGTGACCTATGGATGGGGGGATATGCTGACTGATATGATCCAGCCCTTCTGGGCCATCGCCATGTTGGCCGTGGTGAAGCTGGAGTTCAGGGAGATCATGGGGTGGCTGATGCTCGTCTTCTTCGTTTACGCCATCATCACCTCAGTGGCATTTCTCCTCCTTGGAGTTCTCTGACCCCAGAGAATCCCTCGAAATGGATGGCCCGGGCATTTTGCCCGGGCCACTTTTTTCACCTATATTCTTCACCCCTGGATAACATGCCTTCAGTTGCCCTACCGCGAGGTGTTTGCTATTCTCCTCCTGGATGCAAAACCTTTTCTTATTGTCTCTCGTGTTATAAAACAGCTCCATGGTATTGCGCAAAATAATCGGATTTTCCCAACGAACTTACGAAGGATAGGGGGTAAAAGAATGAAACGGATCTCACGACAAGATGCTAAAGCTTACGTATTCGATCGCAGTCTTCCGCCAAAGTTACGGGTCGAGCCGGGAGAAAAATTCACGGTAGAAACCGAAGATGCTTCGACGGGATACCT
>SMTZ1_10005658_pt1 | contig 17929 bp, 15 predicted proteins | sample DeeMarSWOR136_30_FD_25667 | JGI IMG/M metagenome (IMG submission 25667)
GAGGCCGAGAAGGGGAGGCAGCGAGTCCTCGAGCGTTGGAAGGGGACTCAAAGTCCCCTCCAAGCCATCGGGGCCCCCCTCCGCTACGGGGGCTAGAGGGCGGCATCCAGGCCGCCAAAGAGAGGCTGTCACACAAATTATTGCGTTAATACTAGATAAAAAAGGAGAAGGTCCAGAATAGGTCCCGGCCTGAAGCTGCGTTTTAAAACGCGTTTTTAATGTGGTTTATTTTAAACGTGCTTTTTTCTGTTTTGACTAAGGAGAGAACATCAAACCGGCATTCGACATTTTCTGAGTGGTTCCTCATCAGAAACCCCTCGGCAATTTTTCTTATCTGCCTCTGTTTGGCAGGGGTGATGGCCTCCTCTGGAAGTCCAAAATCCTGACGGCTTCGTGCTTTGACTTCGACAAAGACCAGAGTGTTTTGATCACGGGCGATGATATCGATTTCTCCTCGGAAAAGACGGAATCCCCTGGCCAGAATTTTATACTTTTTTTTCTTCAGGTAGCGGAGGGCCGCCTCTTCCCCCGCTTTCCCCAATTCATAGGGAGTCAGTTTGTGTCCTACCATTTTCCTGTTATAACAAATAATATTAAGGATCAGGTAGGGTGTTGAGAAAACCGTAGCAGGGCTGAGCGGGCATGGTTCCTCTCCTTAAGGGAGAGGAGAGCGAAGCCCGAATCCGAGCGGGATTTCCTCGCTGGGGAAATTCCGCGTGTTTTCGATACGCCCTACCTGATCCTTTTCCATCTCACTCCATCCTTCGTGTCTTCGAGCAGGATCCCCTGATGAAGGAGCTCATCACGGATGCGGTCAGCTAACTCATAATTTTTCTGCTCTCGTGCTTTTTCTCTTTCTTCGATTTTTTGAGCTAGGTCAGGAGGTAGGGATCCCTCCCTTTCCTCAGGGAGGACAGCCAGGACCATATCTATGGAGCGGATAAAAGCCCTCAGATTTTGAGCATCAAGGCTGTAAACTTTTCCTTCGGCCATCAGGATATTCACCTTCCGGATCATCCCGAACAACGCCGATAAGGACTGAGAAATATTCAAGTCATCGCTGAGTCCGGCGATAAATTCCTTACTAGTCTCATCGATCAATCCGAGAATGTCCTCGTTGTTGCCTCGGTCGAATCTCCGGTTTTTCAGTTCATACAAAAAGTCTTTTATGCGCTGGAGAGAGGCCCCAGCTTGTTCGAGAGCTTTAAAAGTGAAATTGAGCATTTTACGGTAATGGGTAGAGAGAAGCAGGAGGCGTAGGACCATCGGATCCACCTGTCTTTGGAGAAGGTCTCTCATAGTGTAGAAATTTCCTTTGGATTTAGACATTTTTTCCCCGTCAACGATCAGATGTCGGCAGTGGAGCCAGGTGTTGACGAAGGTCTTGCCGAAATAGGCTTCGGATTGGGCGATTTCATTCTCGTGATGGGGGAAGATGTTGTCAACCCCGCCGCAATGGATATCAAAATGTTCGCCCAGGTATTTAACGCTCATGACAGAGCATTCGATGTGCCAACCGGGTCTGCCCTCGCCGATATCGGTTTTCCAGAACGGCTCTCCTTCTTTCTTGTGCTTCCAGAGGGCAAAATCTTGAGGATGTTCTTTTTCATACTCATCCGCTTCCACTCTTTGTCCTGACCTGAGTTCTGTGCGATCTATCTTGGAGAGTTTTCCGTAATCTGGAAATTTTGAGATGTCGAAATAAACAGAGCCATCCCGCTCGTAGGCATACCCTTTCTCGAGAAGTCCTTTGATGAGTTTAACCATCTCAGGGATATGCTTCGTGGCGCGAGGGTAGACATCGGCTCTGGAGATATTCAGGGCTTCAATATCCTCGAAGAAGGAATCGATGTATTTTTTGGTGTACTCATCGAGACTCAGCCCTTGTTCCTTGGCCCCTTTAATGGTTTTATCATCGACATCGGTGATGTTCATCACATGAATGACCTTGAAATCCATGAACTGCAGGAATCGTTTAAGGAGATCTTCGAAAAGATAGGCCCGGAAGTTTCCGATGTGGGCGAAGTCGTAGACAGTCGGACCGCAGGTGTACAGCTTAACCACACCCGGCTCGATAGGGTGAAAGGGTTCGATTTTGCCGCTCAGAGTGTTGAAGAACCGGATCATCAGACCCTATTATGAATAATATCAAACCATCGAGTCAACTTTTTTAACCTTAATAGTTCTGTTCTCTATGCCAGCGCAGTCCTTACAGAGGGCAGGATAGAATTGACCCATTTTTCGATTTATGCCATAATCCTTTTCCCAAAAACGACGCGAAGAAGAAACAGACAGCATGAACCCCCTGATCGGCATCCGGCGAGAAGACAAGAATCCCTGGGAACGGAGGGTCCCCTTGATTCCCACTCACGTCGGAGAGCTTATCCAGAGCCACGGTATGGAAATCTGGCTCCAGCCCTCTCCTATCCGTGCCTTTCCGGATTCGGATTTTGTCCGGGAAGGGGCCAAGCTCGTGGAAGACTTGTCTCCTTGCCCCCTCATCTTTGCCGTGAAAGAGATTCCGCTTCAGTTCTTCGCTGCCGGAAGAATGTACGTGTTTTTTTCCCACACGACTAAGGGGCAGCCCTTGAACATGCCGATGCTCAAGAAAATGGTTGAACTCAGGTGCTCGTTAATCGATTATGAAAAAATCGTGAACGACGACGGACAGAGACTTCTTTTCTTCGGGAAGCAGGCCGGCCAAGCGGGGATGATTGATACGCTGTGGGCGTTAGGTCAGAGGTGGCATCAACTGGGCAAAAGAACTCCTTTTTCTTCGGTTGAACAAGCCTATAAATATCAGAGTCTTGTGGAGGCTAAAGAAGCGATAAAGAAGATAGGATGGCGTATCCATCAGGATGGCCTCGACCCTGAACTGGTTCCCCTGATTTGTGGATTTGCTGGATACGGACACGTGTCTCAAGGGGCTCAAGATATTTTCGGTCTATTACCTTTCGAAGACATCCCGCCAGAGAGAGTGGAGAATTTCTATCAAAGCCAGGAATATGCTTCAAACAGGCTCTACAAAGTTGTCTTCAAAGAGGAGCAGATGGTGGTCCCGATCTCGGCTGACCAGAGGTTTGAGCTTCAGGATTACTACGATTATCCCCAAAAGTACAAATCCGTCTTCGAGACCTACCTTCCCTTTCTCACCGTTCTTGTCAACTGCATCTACTGGACTCCCGCTTATCCAAGGTTCGTGACCAAAAAATATCTAAAGCATCTCTGGGAAAAAGAGGTTTCGCCTCGCCTTAAGGTCATCGGCGATATTTCATGCGATATAGCCGGCTCTGTCGAATGCACTGAGCGGGCTACAGACCCGGGTCAGCCGGTTTATATCTATGATCCCCTGGAGGATAGAATTGCCGAAGGGGTCAAGGGCAGGGGTGTTGTCGTTATGGCCGTGGATAATCTTCCGGCGGAAATATCCCTCGAGTCATCCGTCGCTTTCAGCCAGGCCTTCAAACCGCTGGTCCCGGCCATCGCCCAAGCCGATTTTTCGGGAGATTTTGCTCAGTGCGGACTTCTAAAGCCTGTAAAAAGAGCTGTGATCCTTTACAAAGGAGAATTTACGCCTGATTATGAATACATGAAAGAATACATAAAATAATATAAGGAGTAAAATGATGAAAAAAATCCTGATTCTTGGAGCCGGTCTCGTGGCGAGACCTTTAGTCAGGTATCTATTGGATCAGCCGGACTTTGAGGTGGAGGTGGCCAGCCGGACAGTCAGCAAGGCCATCCGACTCATCAACGGCCATCCGAAGGGAGAGGCTAGAGAGCTCAACCTTAAAAACGAAGAGAGCCTCAAACAGGAAATCGCGAAATCAGACCTCGTGATCAGTATGGTGCCCTATTCATTTCATCCCAAAGTCGCCCGATACTGCATCGATTATAAGAAGCATATGGTGACTACCTCTTACGTGAGCGACGCGATGAAAAGCCTGGATGATGAAGCCAGGCGAGCTGACATTCTTATCCTGAATGAATTGGGTTTGGATCCGGGAATTGATCACATGGAGGCGATGAGGATTGTTCATGAGGTAGAAGAGAAGGGCGGAGAAATATTGAGCTTCACCTCCTACTGTGGTGGCCTTCCTGCGCCCGAAGCCAATACCAATCCCTTCGGGTATAAATTTTCCTGGAGTCCGATCGGGGTCTTGTTGGCCGGCAAGAATTCGGCCCAGTTCCTGAAAGACGGGAAGGAGGTCTTCGTCCAGCCGGAGAATCTTTTTGCCACTTATGAGATGATTGACATCGAAGGACTCGGGGAATTCGAGGGGTACCCGAACAGAAACTCCCTTCCTTACATCGAGCTTTATGGCATCCATGATACAGAAACCATGCTCCGTGGAACCCTGAGGAATAAGGGCTGGTGTTCCACTATGAAGAAAATCGGTGAGCTCGGGCTGCTGGGTGAGCAGGAGGAAGATTGGACAGGTATGACATTCAAGAGTTTTCTGTATCGGTTGATGGGTACGCCTTCAGGAGAGAGCCTGAGGAAGGACCTAGGTTCCTTTCTCAACATCGAAGAGGATTCAGAGATTCTTGACCGTTTGGAGTGGCTCGGCCTGATGAGCGATGACCCGCTTCCAGTCGAGAAAGGGTCTCCCCTGGATATCCTGGGAGCCAAGATGCTCGAAAAGCTCCAGTACGAGGAAGGGGAGAGGGATATGATCATCCTCCAACACACCTTTATCGCTTCTTTTGGGGAGGGGAAAAAGGAAAAAATCACTTCTTCTCTGGTGGATTTTGGCATCCCCCATGGGGATTCTTCTATGGCCAGGACAGTCGGGTTCCCGGCAGCCATCGGGACGCGCCTCATCCTGGAAGGGAAGATCGACCAAACGGGAGTTCATATCCCAATCAAGCCCGAAATCTACAAGCCCATCTTAGAGGAGTTGAAAACATTGGATATCGCTTTCAAGGAGAAAAGGAAAGAGCTCTAAAGGAATAGACTTTATTTTACGATCGGTTGATATGCCCCGCGGCTTGCCGCGGGGAACCGATCGTTGGGGGATCCAAGGGGGTATGCCCCCTTGGTCGCAGGGCGCGGGTTCATGCCCCGCCCGAGAAGGGGAGGCAGGGAGTCCGGACGAAGTTCGGGCGGCTCCTGCCTCCGCAGGTGCAGGCTCTTGTTGAAGCCTGTGCCCGCGGAAGCGGGTACAGGGATGACGTTTTTTCAACAACTGAATAGCAGATGAGCGAATCGATTTTTCGAGAAAAATAGGACCGGGCCCATTTCTTTACTCTAGAGATTGACAAATGCCGGATGCCCTCCTATTTTGTAACTAAGGAGAAGAAATTGAGAAGAAAAGCATCTGTTGCCGGATATTTCTACCCGAATCGGGAGAGAGACTTGAAGGAGATGATCGGAGGGATGGTGGAGCCGGACAGGGAAAGAATATCAGGAATTTGTGTTGTTTCACCTCACGCCGGGTTTGTCTATTCCGGCCCTGTGGCCGGGGCGGTCTTCTCTTCGGTTTATCTTCCTGATAAATATGTGATCCTCGGGCCGAGTCATAGAGGCATCGAGGCCTGTCTGGCCATCATGAAAAAAGGAACCTGGGAGACTCCCTTGGGAGAGGTCCCGATCGATTCTCAGCTTGCTGAGCAGATTATGCATCATTCAGAAGGGATTTCAGAAGATCACTCAGCGCATCTTCACGAGCATTCTCTCGAGGTCCAGCTTCCATTTATCCAGTTCTTTAAGAAGAATATCTCGATTGTCCCTATCTGCATCGCTCCCCAGGCTTCCTTCGAAGACCTGGAAGACCTGGGCCTGGCTGTTGCCAAGGGGATCAAAGATGTGAAAGACGAGGTGATGATCGTCGCCAGCACCGATATGAGCCATTATATCGATCAGGAACTGGCCCGCAAGAAAGACTTTTTAGCCATCAACAAGATTTTAAAACTCGATGCTCTGGGTTTATTCGAAACAGTTCAGCGAGAGCACATTAGTATGTGTGGCTTCCAACCCACCACAGCGGCCCTGATTGCTTCCATAGAGCTTGGAGCCAAGAAAGCCGAGCTCATCAAATACCAGACTTCTGGAGATGTGACGGGTGATTATCGCGAGGTCGTCGGCTATGCTGGGATCGTGATTTGCTGAAGAGAGGGCTCCAGTTGATGCTCTAATGCCTCTCTCGCTTTTCATGATACTAATGCGTTATAAGATGAGACCTTTATAGGCGAGGCCCAACCCGTTACCTGATTGCGCAGGCACAAGCTTCGCCGAAAACCCTCCCACCCACCACTATGCGGCTCAGCCTGTGCCCGCGGAAGCGGGTAACGGACAGGCCCTCGCCTTCAATGCACCTAACCATATTACATTTGTTCTCCTATCACGAGAATAGTGATGCTTATGAGTATTCAGTCTAATTTGACAATATTTTAACTTTAATGCTATAAATCTTTTGGAGAATTTCAGGTGAAAACGTCTCTACTAAGAGAGAAAGACAAGAGAATATTCAATCTGATCGTCGAAAGCTACCTCAAGGTTGGAAAACCAATCAGCTCCAGCCATATTTCGGAAAAGAGCTCTTTCGCTGTCTCTTCTGCTACTGTCCGGAACGTCATGGCCAAACTGGAGGAATTTGGGTTTCTCCAGCAGCCGCACACATCGGCCGGACGCATCCCCACAGATAAAGGCCTGCGGTTCTATGTGAACAGTCTGCTTGAAGAGGCGATTCTTCCTGAGAAGCAATTCATGGTCCCGGACGCGGATTTTTCCCTCCAAGAGAGTGATCTTAATTCTCTCCTCTCTCAAGTCTCGAGAATCCTGGCCGAATTCTCGGACAACCTGGGATTCGTCCTCTCACCCAGGATTTCCCAGCTCAATTTTCATCACCTTCGCTTCATCAAGATATCCGAGAATAAGGTTATGATCATCCTGATCACCTCTTTTAACCTTGTTTTGACTGAGATTGCTCAAACCGAAACCTATTTTACTCAAGTCGAGCTGGATAAGGCTTCGGAGTATATCAATCAAAGTTTCGCTGGAAAAAACCTTCTCTTTGTCCGGGATTATCTGCTCACGGAACTTCCGAAGTATAGGCTCAAGTATGAGGACATTATCCGGAGAATCATAACTCTGTTAAGAGCTTATATTCATCAGGAAGAGAAGGAAAGCCGGATTTTTTTGGAGGGAACATCGAAATTCCTGGATAAGCCCGAGTTTTTTGATCCGGAGAAGCTCAAATCCCTGTTTCAGAAGTTTGAAGAAAAGGCCAAACTGGCCAAGCTTCTGTCAGATTTTATCAGTCTCGACAACGTCAAAGTGATAATCGGTTCAGAGCTGGATATCGCCGATATCTCCGACTGCTCTCTTGTCCTTTCCCACTATGGCTACAACAGCCAAGTGTTAGGATCTTTGGGAATCATCGGTCCGAAGAGAATTCCTTATAAGAAAATCATTCCCTTGGTTGATAATATTGCCAAGAAGCTGAGTCAAACGATTAGCGTCAACCGATAAGGAGGCGAGATGCCCAAAAAAGTCGAGAAGAATGAAGGCGTTGAAATAGAATACCTCACCGGTAATGATGAGGAGCTCAAAAAAAAGCAGGATGAGTATAAGCAGTTAAAAAGAAAATTGAGGAAAAAAGAGGCGGAAAACAAGAGTTTGAAGAATGAAATCGAGAGAATCAAGTCCGACTATCTCAGACAGTTGGCCGAAAAGGAAAATCTCAGGAAACGGTTCGAAAGAGAAAAGAGTGACTACTATGATTATGCTCTCAGCGAATTGTTGAGAGAGCTTCTCGAAGTCTTGGATAACTTTGAGAGAGCCTTTGAGAGCCGAGATGAAGGGGACGGCCAGAGCTTTCGAGAGGGAGTGCAGATGATCTATAAACAGTACAGGGATCTTTTGCTCAAACAGGGAGTCATCCCGATTGATATCGAAGAGAATAGGTTTGATCCTCACCTCCATCAGGCCTTCCTGACCGAAGAGTCTGATGATGTCGATGAACCAGAAGTCAGGGAGGAGCTCCAGAAGGGGTATAAACTCCACAACCGTCTTCTGCGGCCCTCTCTTGTTAAAGTCGCAGTCCCCAGGAAGGATAAATAAGAATGGGGCAAGTGATTGGCATTGATCTGGGGACAACATATTCGTGTATAGCCCACCTTTCGGACGGACGACCGAGGGTTATTCCCAACCTTGATGGACAGCCCACAACGCCTTCTGTGGTGAGTTTTACCTCCAAGGGGGAGAAACTGATCGGGAATCTGGCACTGAGGCAGGCGATGACCAATCCGGAGAAAACAGTGTCTGCCATAAAGCGCTTCATGGGAAAGAAATACGACTCCGCAGAGGTCGCCCAAATGAGGGAAAAAGTCCCGTATCGACTGACAGAGGCAGAAAACGGCGATGTCGTGGTTGAAGTGGATTCGGTGTTGATCAGCCCTCAAGAAATATCCTCGATGATTTTAAATTACCTCAAACAATGTGCAGAATCTTTCCTCGGTGAGGAAGTCACCGAAGCGGTCATCACCGTGCCTGCTCACTTTAACGATCACCAGCGACAGGCCACCAAGGATGCGGCTCAGATTGCTGGCCTGGAGGTGCTCCGGGTGCTCAATGAACCCACGGCCGCCAGCTTAGCCTACGGGTTTGACACGAAGAATGAGGCGGTGCTCGCTGTCTATGACATGGGCGGGGGGACCTATGATATCACTCTGATGGAGGTCAGCGAGGGAGTTTTTAATGTTCTGGCCACAAACGGCAGTTCCATGCTCGGCGGTGAGGATTTTGATAACCGCATCTTGGAGTGGCTGATCGCGGATTTTAAAAAAGAAACTAAAATAAACCTGGCTGATGACAAGTTCGCTCTCCAGAGGATGAAGGAAGCCGCCGAAAAAACGAAAAGAGAGTTGTCCTTTACGATGGAGACCGAAATCAATCTGCCCTTCATCTGTTCAGAAAAAGAAGTTTCTAAACATATCAAAAAGACTCTGACCAGAGCCAAATTGGTCGAGCTGACCAAAGATATTGTGGATCGAACATTCCCGTTTATCGATCAGGCGTTAGCCGACAGTAAGATCGAGCCCGAAAAGATCGAACAGGTGATTCTTGTCGGAGGCCAGACACGGATGCCCTTAATCAAAGAAAGGATTTCTGAATTTTTTGGGAAAGAGCCCGTCCAGAACATAAATCCTGATGAAATCGTTGCCCTCGGCGCAGCTATCCAATCGGGTATCCTGAAAGGAAAAACAGCCGATCTAGTCGTTCTCCTCGATGTCACCCCCCTCTCATTAGGGATCGAAACAGAAAACGACGTCTTTGTCAGGATCATCGAAAGGAACACGACAATCCCGGCCAAGAAAACCATGCCTTTCACCACTGTGGAGGATAGCCAGAGAAGAGTGAGAATCCATGTCCTTCAAGGGGAAAGTCAGGTTGCCTCCTTGAATAAATCACTTGCCGTGTTCGATCTGGTTGGTCTTGAACCGGCTCCGGCCGGTGTTCCTCAGATCGATGTCACTTTCGAGATAGATGCCGATGGCCTGGTGAAGGTTTCAGCTCGGGACGTCAAAACCGGCATGGAACAAAATATAGAGGTCAGACCTTCTTCTGGTCTGACAACAGATCAGATCCATCAAATCATCGAGCGGACTCAAGGTCAAAAGACTGAGATAAAAGGAAATGGCAAAAAGAGATTACTATGAGGTCCTGGGCATTCATCGCGATGCATCTCCAGAAGACATAAAAAGAGCCTACCGAAAGCAAGCCCTTCAATTCCACCCTGACCGGAATCCCGGAAACAAAGAAGCCGAAGACAAGTTTAAAGAGGCAGCCGAAGCCTACAGCGTCCTCATCGACCCAGAGAAAAGGTCTGTCTATGACCGGTTCGGGCACGAGGGCTTAAGAGGGGAAGGGCTGGCTGGATTTTCAGGTTTCGACTCGTCGATCTTCGAAGATTTCGAAGATATCCTTGGAAATTTTTTTGGGTTTGGGTTCGGCGATATCTTCGGAACCCGATCCAGGCGACAGGCCTATTCTCCTCGGAGAGGCAGAGATCTTGTCCTTGAACTTGAGTTATCTTTGGAAGAGGCAGCCCACGGCCTGGAAAGAGAACTCAAGCTCAACAGGACAGAGGATTGCCCGGTCTGTCAGGGGACTCGCCTGCGTCCTGGGACCAGCAAGTCTGTCTGCCAGTACTGCCAAGGGAAGGGACAGGTCCGGTATCAACAAGGATTTTTTTCCATCACGCGTACCTGCTCAGCCTGCAAAGGCCTGGGAGAGATTATCACAACTCCGTGTGTGGAGTGTCGCGGAACTGGAAAAGTGAAGCAGAAAAGAGAATTGAAGATAAAAGTTCCTGCTGGTGTGAATGATGGGACTAAACTCAGGTTGGCCGGAGAGGGAGAGGTTGGAGACCAGGGGGGTGGACGGGGCGACCTGTATGTTGTGGTTCGCCTGAAAAAGCATAAGTTTTTTCAGCGGGAAGAGGACAATCTTTTCTGTGAGGTGCCCCTCTCGTTTGCTCAAGCGGCCTTGGGCGCCACGCTGGAAATTCCGACTCTTGAGAAGAAGAACGAGCTCCTTCAAATCCCCCCCGGGACTCAGTCAGGAACGATTTTCAGGATAAAAGGAGGGGGTGTGAAAGGGCTGGAGAGACAGAAAAAAGGAGACCTGTTCGTCAAAGTCGAAGTAAAAACGCCAGAACATTTGACCAGAGAACAGAAAGAGCTGCTCCGCAAGTTTTCTGAATTACGGGGTGAAAACTTAGAACACGTGGATAAAAGCCTCATCAACAAAGTCAAAAACATCTTCCACTAGAGTAAGATTTGACTTCGAATAGATTTTTCATCCAAAAACCAAACCTCAAATCCTCTCCTGTTGTGTATCTATCAGGAGAAGAGCATCATCACCTCAGCCGGGTGGCACGAGTAAAAATTAAGGAAAAGGTCTGGCTTTTCGATGGACTGGGCATGAACTATTTGGCTCGGGTCGAGGAGATCGGCAGAGAGAGAACCCGCTTAGTTGTCCTTCAGACTATGGCTGCTCCAGAGCCGAAGGTGAAGATGGCCTTGGGTCAAGCTCTTCTCAAGGCTAAGAAGATGGAATTTGTCCTCCAAAAAACAACCGAGCTGGGAATCTCAGAATTCCTGCCAGTAGTGACAGACCGGGCGATCGTAAGAGTTCAGGAGAAAGGAGACAGAAGACGGCAACGCTGGCAGAGAATATCCAAGGAGGCTGCCAAACAGAGCCGAAGGGCTGTTTTTCCTTCTATTTTACAGCCCTCGACACTGGCAGATGTCGTGAAAACTAGGAATGAGGAGAAAAAGCTCTTTCTCAGCGAACATCGAGGGGCTTTGCTCAAAGATCTCCTTCTCCCTAGCAGTCATCATGGAATGACTGAGATTCCTGCGTCGGTATTCATCCTCGTCGGTCCGGAAGGAGGGTGGACACAGGCAGAAGAAAATATTATGTTAAATCATGATTATGAGGCTGTGAGTCTCGGAAAGGCAGTGCTGAGAGCCGAGACGGCAGCCATCTCTGCTGTGGCTTTAATATCTCATTTTTGGCTGTTGTAACATGTTCCTCCAAGGTCAGAAAGTCGGAAAATATGAAATCCTGCGGTCATTAGGGAGTGGAGGATTTGGTTCGGTCTTCCTGGCTAAGGACACCTGGCTCGACATTAAAGTGGCCATCAAGGTTCCCCATAAACAGTCGCTCGAGCTGTTTAAGCTTCTCAAGGAACCAAGACTCCAAGCTGCCCTGAATCATCCAAATATTGTCAGGATGCTGGCGGCCGAGAAGCAGAACAGGGTGTTTTTCATGGTCATGGAGTATGTCAAAGGAAAGACACTGGAAAAAATTCTGGATAAGGTGAAGGCTCTCGAAGTCGAAAAAGCCACTGATTATATTACTCAAATTTCCTATGGGATAGCCCACGCCCATAAGAATAAAATCATTCACCGGGATTTAAGGCCTTCCAACATCATCGTGTCCGAAGAAGGCACGGCGAAAATCACCGACTTTGGTACCTCGGCTTGGCTCAACAACGTTCCCTATGCCTCGACGAGGATAGGCTCTCCTCCTTACATGGCTCCGGAGCAGTTCCTGGGGAAAGCCTCCTACAGCTCGGACATCTATTCCATAGGCTGTATGTTTTATGAGATGCTTATCGGCCATCCTCCGATCATAGACCCCGATCCCTTCAAAATCATGGAGAAAGCCCAGGAAGGGAGGATCACACCCCCCCGACTCAAAAAAGGGGATGTGCCCAAAAAGTTGAATGAGATCATCATGAAGTGCCTGTCGTCTAAAGTTGAGGAGAGGTACACTGGGGCGATGGAGATTATCAGGGAGCTTTCGGCCTTTAAAGGAAAGGATTTAAAAAAGTCAGAGATCGAGGATATCATGCGCCGGATCAAAGCAAGAGAGAGACAGAGGACAAATCACTGCTGGAACTGTCGAAGGCCTTTGCCCTACAAATCCACGATTTGTCCCCACTGCGGGGAGGGGGTTTAGAGGTCAAGTTGTTTGACTAAACAGGGCAATTAAGCTAAGATGAGAATCTCATTTTTCTTAACAATTACAAGGATATTATCATTTCTTATCAGCAAGGAACAGGAGTCATGAATGAGCCCTTTTAATGAGAATGGGAAAGTGTGGATGAACGGAAAGCTTATCCCTTGGAAAGAGGCCAATATCCACGTCGCTTCCCATGTTATTCATTATGGGAGTTGTCTTTTTGAAGGTTTTAGAGCCTATGATACACCTAAGGGGACAGTCATCTTCCGCCTCGACGCTCACACGCAAAGGTTATACAATTCATGTAAGATGTACAGGATGGATATTCCCTACACGCAGCAGAAATTCAATCAGGCGGTCATCGAAACGATCAAGGCCAACGGGCTGAAATCCTGCTACATCAGGCCTATTGTCTATCGAGGGTACGCCACACTCGGGGTAGATCCCTTCCCCTGTCCCGTGGATTGCGCTGTGCTTGTCTGGGAATGGGGGCAGTATTTGGGAGAAGATGCCTTGGAGAAGGGTGTGGATGTTCGGATTTCCTCGTGGCAGAGAATGGCTCCCAACACATTTCCTGCCTTGGCCAAATCTGGAGCAAACTACATGAACTCACAGCTGATAAAGATGGAAGCCCTGCTCGATGGCTATGTGGAGGGGATTGCTCTGAATGTGAGAGGACATATCAGTGAAGGAAGCGGAGAAAATATTTTTATCGTCTATGACGGTCTTCTCCACACCCCGCCCCTTTCTGCTTCCATCTTACCTGGAATCACGAGAGAGACAGTCATTCGATTGGCCCAAAGCCTGGACGTCCCCTTTGTCGAGGATACCATCCCCAGGGAAATGCTCTACATCGCTGATGAGGTCTTCTTCACGGGTTCTGCCGCAGAGATTACTCCGATCCGGTCGGTCGATAAGATTACCGTCGGAAATGGAAAGAGAGGTCCTGTCACCAAGGCCCTTCAGGATGAATTCTTCGCTTATATCGATGGGAAAAGAGAAGATGAGTATCATTGGCTTACCTATATTTAAATTTTTGGGGGAATCATGGATATCGATGAACTTTTAAAAGTCGCCATTGAGAGTGATGCCTCAGACCTTCATCTAAAGGCAGGGGTTTACCCCACTGTGCGCATCCATGGAGGCTTGAAGCCGTTGGCCCAATTTCCTAAGATGACTCCGAGAGACACTTACGAACTCTCCGACCAGATCACGAATGATTATCAGAAGGAAAAGCTGAAGAAAGATTTGGATCTGGATCTTGCCTACAGCCTTCCTGGGTTCGGACGCTTCAGAGGAAGCATCTATCATCAACGCGGAACAGTGGCTATCGTCCTGAGGATCATTCCCTTAGAAGTCAAGACCATCCGGGAGTTAAACCTGCCAGAAGTGATCGAGAGAATCTCTCTCCAATTGAGAGGATTGATCTTGGTCACTGGAACCACGGGTACGGGAAAAACGACCACCCTGGCCGCCATGATTGATCACATAAACACCCATCGAAGAGAAAACGTCATCACTATTGAAGATCCAATAGAGTACCTTCACCGGGACAAGAAGAGCACGATCAGCCAGAGGGAGGTGGGAGTGGATGTCTCCGATTTTTCTCGAGGTTTGAGGGCGTCACTCCGGGAAGACCCTGATATCATCCTGGTGGGAGAGATGAGAGACCTGGACACGATCGAAACAGCCCTGTTGGCTGCTGAAACAGGACATTTGGTGATGAGCACTGTCCATACCTTGGATGCGCCGGAGACGATCAACCGCATCATCTCTGTTTTTCCTCCTCACCACCAGAGGCAAGTCCGGTTTCAGCTGGCCAGCATCCTCCACTCGGTGATCTCGATGAGGCTTATCCCGAAGAAGGATGAGGAAGGCCGGGTCCCGGCCGTGGAAGTTATGATCAACACACCCTACATCAAGGAGTGTATCCAGGAAAGAGAAAAAACAATTTTAATAAGAGATGCGGTCGCTGCGGGAGTTTCTCAGTACGGCATGCAGACTTTCGACCAGTCAATCTACGGCCTTTATCAAGAGGGCCATATTTCCTATGAGCAAGGATTGAGGCACTCGTCCAGTCCAGACAACTTTAAACTGCGGGTCATGGGAGTTCGGGCTGCAGCCGATGTGGCCCTTGAAGAAATGGAAAAGGAAATGAGAGACATAGAAAAAGCGAAAAGGGCCAGACGAAGCGACCGACCAGAAGCAGAAGATGAGGAGAAGAAACAAAAGGATTAAATGAAATCGCAGGAGATCAGAGAAACCTTCATAGATTTCTTTGCCGCGAAAGATCATAAGATCATCAAGAGTTCTTCTCTCCTCCCCCAAGACGATCCCACCATCCTGTTCACCAATGCCGGGATGAACCAGTTCAAAAATATCTTTCTTGGTCTGGAAACGCGAAGCTACAACCGGGCCGCCTCCATCCAGAAATGCCTGCGGGTGAGCGGCAAGCATAACGATCTCGAGCAGGTGGGCCAGACCAACAAACATCACACATTTTTCGAGATGTTGGGGAATTTCTCTTTCGGTGATTATTTTAAGAAAGAGGCCATCGAATATGCGTGGGAATTAGTGACCGGGATTTACAAGATTGGAGAAGACAGACTCTACATCACGGTCTACACGGAAGACGAGGAGGCCTTCAAAATATGGAACGAAGGCATCGGCATTCCGGAGAGCAGGATCTTCTGCTTCGGGAAAGAACACAACTACTGGGCTATGGGCGAAACCGGCCCCTGCGGCCCCTGTTCTGAGATTCATTATGACTTAGGCCCCGCTGTCCAGGAAGGAGAACCATACGCCCTCATCAAAGAGGGCCGTGATCGGTTTCTCGAACTATGGAACCTTGTCTTCATGCAGTATGATCAGGATGAGAAAGGGCATAAGCAGCCTTTACCAACGCCTTCGATCGATACAGGAATGGGCCTGGAAAGATTGGTTGCCTGTCTCCAAGGAAAACAGACGAGCTTTGACACGGATCTTTTTAAGCCGCTCATTCAAGCCATCTGTCATCATAGTCAGAGAGAGTTTCCCGCCGACCAAGAAGGGGATGTGGCTGTCCGGATCATCGCCGACCATGCCAGAGCCGTTTCCTTCCTGATAGGAGATGGGATCATGCCCGCCAATGATGGGCGGGGTTATGTCTTGCGAAGGTTGATTCGGCGGGCCTACAGGCATGGGAATCGAATCGGGTTGGAAGAACCTTTTCTGTACAGGCTGGTGGGAGTGGTGACTGACATCATGAAGGATGCCTACCCTGAGCTTCTTTCCTCGGTGAATTATATATCCAACGTCTGCCTTTTCGAGGAAAAACGCTTCGCTTCGACCTTGGCCTCGGGACTTCGTCCATTCCAGCAGTTTGTGAGCGAAGCGCGTCAGCATGGAAAACCGGCTCTTCCTGGAATGAAGCTGTTCAAATTGTATGACACATTCGGTTTCCCCCTGGATCTCTCCCGCGATTTAGCCGCCGAAGAACAGATGGGGGTGGATGAAAACGGATTCTATCAAGAATTGGAGAAACAACGTCAAAGGGCAAGGCTTGCCTGGAAGGGAGATGAATTCCAGGCTGGCAAAAAAGCCTATGAGCAGCTCAAGGATCTCAGGTTAGAATTCGTCGGTCATGATGAGAATCGGGTGGCAGAAGCAAAGGTTCTGGCCTTGATGAAGAAAGGACGACGTCTTTCCGGGCTCAAAAAAGGGGATAAGGGGGAAGTCATCCTCGACAAAACACCCTTTTATGCCGAAGCAGGCGGTCAAGTGGGAGACTCAGGCATTTTAAAAAATCCCCATTTTTCGGCTGTGGTAAACAACACTCTTTGTCCCATTCCAGGCTTGATCGTCCACCAGGTGGAAGTGGTTTCCGGGAAGCTTGAGGTGGAAGATACAGTGGAGGCCGCGATTGATCTGCCCTTGCGTCGGGCTATCAGCTACAACCATACAGCCACGCATCTCCTACATACATCTCTCAGGCAGATCCTGGGGGATCATGTCAAACAAGCAGGCTCCCTCGTTTCGCCGTCACGACTTAGGTTTGATTTTACTCACTTCTCGGCCTTGAGCTCGCAGGAACTGAGGCAGATCGAATCCCTGATAAACCAAAAGATCAGGGAAGACCTTAAAGTCCAAACAAAAATCACAACCTTAGAGCAGGGGATAAAGGACGGAGCCATCGCCATTTTTGAAGAAAAGTACGGAGAGAAGGTCCGGATGGTGATGGTCGGAGATTTCAGCCGAGAGCTCTGTGGGGGTGTTCATGTCCATTCCACCGGTCAGATCGGTTTATTCAAGATTGTGTCCGAATCGAGTGTCGCTGCTGGGATGAGGCGTATCGAGGCGCTCACTGGAGGAGAGGCTTTAAAATATGTCCAAGAGAGTGAAGCCCTTCTTATCGATATTCAGCACTCGTTGAGCACTTCCAGGAAAGATCTGATCCCCCAAGTCGAGAAATTGCAAGAGTCCTTGAGAGAAAAAGAAAAAGAGGTGAAAACCTTAAGACAAAAAATGACCTCTCTCAAGTACAAGAAAGAAGAGGAACACATCCAGACGGTCAAAGGAATCTCTGTCCTGGTCAAGAAGGTGGAGGGGTTGACGCAGGCTGAGTTGAGAGGATTGGCTGATTCCCTCAAACAAAAGCTGGGATCAGGAATCGTCATTCTCGGTATGCCAGCAGGAGAGAAGGTGCATCTTGTGGCCTCGGTGACCAAAAATTTGACTGAGCGCGTCCGGGCAGACACTTTTATCAAAACAGTGGCCCCTCTCATAGGCGGGGGTGGTGGGGGTCGTTCCGATTTCGCTCAAGCAGGCGGGACAAAACCCGATCGACTTGACGAGCTATTGAAAAAAAGCCCTTCAGAGTTAAAAAAAATAATCCAATAAGGCTAATAATAGAACTGATATAAAGGTAATTAATATTAACGCAATAATTCGTGCTACATTCTTTCTTGGGCGGTCTGGATGCCGCCCTCGAGCCCCCGTAGCGGAGGGGGCCCCCCTGGCTTGGAGGGGACTTTGAGTCCCCTTCCAACGCTCGAAGACTCGCTGCCTCCCCCTTCCGAGATTCGGCTTATCCGATGAGGGGAACCGACGGGACTGGTTCCCCGGGGTTCGGGGTTCAGACCGCATAGAGACTATAATCTTATTTATTGCGTTTATATTATCCAGCGAATGGCTGCGTTAATATTAAACTAGCCTGGATTATTCAGGCGGGATATGCTCGCGAATATCACCCTAAAAGGGGATTGATTTTGGCGGATGTGTTTGTCAACATGGAAAGCGCTGAAAAGGTATAGGTGGAGAATGAGGACAAGCGGTCACCCTTTTTGGAGGAGATTCATAGTCATCCTGACTTGTCTTCTTTGGACGGGGGTTGTTCTTGGGGAATCCACACCCAGAAAATTCCCGACGATGTACGACGACATCATAGATGTCATGGCTAAGAAATATGACCTC
>SMTZ1_10008666_pt1 | contig 17926 bp, 15 predicted proteins | sample DeeMarSWOR136_30_FD_25667 | JGI IMG/M metagenome (IMG submission 25667)
AAGCATCACCGGTACTCTGAACCAAAAATGTAATGACCCCTGTACCCGCTGCAATACCACCACTTTCGATATACCTTGCCCCTATTGGGACTGAGACACCGAGTGTCGTTCTCATTGCAGCAGCAGTACCGAGAGCAGTAGCAGGCCATACACCCTCATCCTGATAATACGCAGCTACGGCACTCGCCACATTGCTCATACTGTTTGAAACTTCAGTCAATTTGGCTTTGACTGTCTGGGCCCTGTACATCGGGATGGCAATGGCTGCCAAGATACCGATGATGGCGATAACAATCAACAACTCAATCAATGTAAAACCTTTCTGTCCTCTCTTTCTTAACATAAGTGAAACCTCCTTTGAATGATTTTTCCGCTTTTGTGTCATGAGTGTTAAGTGTTTGATAATTACTAGCCTATTCCCTTCGGACCGATCGAAAACTTCTCGCTTCTTGACCTGTAAATCACCTCCTTTTCATGTTCATGATTGCTTTCTATTCTGAGCATAATTTGTGCCAATTTGAAAAATTATCAGACTCATTTTAAAAATTTAAATAAGCCTTTGAATTTATTATATTTTCTTTAATGAACAACCCTGATTTGAGTTTTCAATATACTTCAGATTTCCCGAAAAATCAATATGGATTTCCCCTTTTTGTCTTTTCGATGACAAATTTTGTTAATCAAGGCGCTGACAACCGACACGAGTATTTACCCCCCCAATTAAAGGACACCGAAACCTTGGAGCTAAAGGGTAAAAAGAGCATGCCTGCATCCGGGGAGATTGTCTGGCTTCCGAGAGAGGCTTCACACACAGGTGTTATGGGCACCCGGGCGATCCCTCTCACGTGAGAAGGTAAAATCTTAATTTTATCGGTTCACAATCATCTATTTTCCCTCTATTATGGTCAGGGTGCACGAAGGTGGCTAATAATTGACCATTAGCGACACATATGGTAATAGAAAGCCAATGACCATGAACAGCTTATCTCTTTGAATAGTATGACAAAATCGCCTCCGGGTTCATTTGGCTTAAATGTTGCAAAAATTGATCGTCAGTTCCGTTCGTTCTGGGGGCTGGTGGCTCCAGGAGTACACCTATTGTGGAATTTTTTCTGAGAGGGAGGAATTCTTGACAAGAATTAGAGCCGATGAATTCAAAGAGTGGAATGAGAGAATGGTTCAAAAATATGATCCAGATGCATTCCATCACCACTCGAATCCCTTTGTACGTTTTGTTGAGGGCAGAAGAGTAAAAGCCATTATGAAATTAATGGGTAACCAAAAAGAGGACCGGGTTCTTGAAATTGGTTGTGGCGCGGGAAACATCATAGGAAAAACGCGTAGATCTATTCCAGGCAGATGCTCAAGTTCTTCCTTTCAAAGATGAGGTATTCATACGAGTGATTTGCTCAGAGGTCCTTGAACATCTCCTATCTCCCTCCGAAGCGCTCAAGGAAATGGCGAGGATTTTAGAACCCAGAGGGTATGCCATCATTTCCATCCCGAATGAGCTATTAATCAATCGCATCAAAAAGATTCTCATAAAATTGCGCCTCTTCCGCTGGCTCATGACTCGAAGAGGAGAATATCGCGAGATGCCTGAGAGAATGGAAGATGAATGGCACCTTCATACCTATCCTTTGCCAGAATGGTTTAAGCTTTTCAAAAGGTTCTTCAAAATCGTCCGGCTAAGAAAAATTCCATTTTTCTGGCTGCCCTTGAGATATGTTGTTCAACTTGAAAAAATAGGTTAGGCCTTCAGCGAGATCTCATTTCTTAACTATGGAAAAGATAAACCGAAAAGAAGTCATCATCCTCATCCTTTGCCTCGTCGTTGGATTTGCTTTAAGGTTTCACACATTTGATCAAAGATCCCTCTGGATGGATGAAATCCACACCTTCAATGATTCCAGAGATGATTTAAAGGGTCAAATAGAATTCTATAAGGAAAACCCGGCGTACCTCCATCCCCCTCTGTTTTTTGTCCTGACACATTTATTCTATCCGTTTAATAAGCCCGAGAGAGACCTCCGCATCCTCCCCCTGATCTTTGGGACATTATCGATACCCATGATCTATTTCCTGGCAAGACTATTCTCTCCTCATATCGCCCTTCTATCTACCGTCTCTTTAACCTTCATGGCCTATCACATTAGCCTTTCGCAAGATGGGCGTTCTTATTCACTGACCATGTTTATAGCCATGGCCAGTCTCTTTTTCTTTCTGAAGCATCTGAAGACATCAAAAAAAGGATATCTGCTACCCGTTTCTTTCCTTTTTTCCATCTTGATTCATTTGAGTTATAGCTCTATTCCATTTATCGTTTTCTCCCAGCTTTTGTGGTTCTACAGGATAAATGAAGAATATCCAAAAAATCGCCTCTCCTCTTTTCTCTTTTTGAATGCTTCAATCCTTCTGTTATGCGTCCCTTGGGGGTTTTTCGTATCGCTCCACTATAAAGGACAGGACCTCATGCATCCCTTACACACTGAAGCCGCTGGATCATTCTGGTGGATCACGTATTTGTTATTTCATGACTGGATGCCTCACGCTCCTTTGACGATTGCCTCTGCACTCCTGCTAGTTTTTTTTCCATTTTTTTCAAAAAATCGAAAGAATGCACTCATCCTTTTAGCGATTCTTTTTCTCCCCATAGGCGCGGTATCCTCTTTTTGCAAACTGTTCAACGTCACGCATTTTATCTCCTCCAGATACTTCATCAGCTTCCTTCCTCTTTTCTTGGTCAGTATCTATGTGTCAATCGTTTCTGCAGAAACGAATTTTGAAAAAGTGAGAAAATTTGTGAGGCCAAGCCTGCTTCTCCTCATTCTTTTCATCACTTCAAACCTCGTGATCCTCCCTCTTTATTACCGTGCGGAGAAACAAGATTTCAGAGGTCTCGTGGCCCATCTCAAGACTCATTTGCGTGAGGGGGACAAGATTTTTGATGCGTCAGGTTCATATACTTTGGGGATACTCCATTATTTCGGAGCCTATCCACAAAATCGCCATCACATTATGTTCTATAAAATGCGCCTGGGTAGAGTGATAGATTCGGAAAAGTCCTTCACATACCAAAATCGAATTTTCACCATTTATTTTTCCAAAGACTGCTGCACTCAGTATGTGGCTGATGGAAGCCGCCTATGGATCGTCGTGGGGAAAAGAGAAGCCAAAAAAATACTGGCCAATAGCCCGGCTGTTCTAAAGGGTTTTTATGATGGAAGCTTCCGTAATTTCTATAAATTTCCAGATGATGGTTCCATCTATCTTTTTCTTTGGGATCCTAAATCGCCCGACGAGAAGGGAATTGATCTGCCGATTGAGTAATGAGATGGGGTTAAGAAATCTTTGGTAAAGTTGGGTAGTGGTTTGACAATCCATTCACCATATCCAAATGTCTCAAAACGGAAGGAATTGCTTATCCTAATTTTTTGTTTCCTCATCGGTTTTGCTCTGAGGTTCTACAGCTTTGACCAAAAATCTCTCTGGATGGATGAAATTCATACATTTAATGACTCAAGGGAAAACTTCAGGGGTCAATTAAAATTTTATCAAGAATATCCTACTTACCTCCACCCTCCCCTTTTCTTCATCCTGACACACTTACGCTTTCCCTTTCCGAAACCAGAAAGGGACCTTCGAATCATCCCTTTAGTCTTCGGGATTTTGGCAGTGCCAATGATCTACATCCTTTCAAGGTCATTCTCTCACGCCATCGCTTCTTTTTGCGCCCTTTCTTTAACATTTATGGCTTACCACATCTATTTTTCCCAAGAAGGACGCTCTTACTCCATGGTCTTGTTTCTTGGAATGGTTGCTCTCTACTTTTTCATCCAACATTTGAAAACATCGGAGAAGAAATATCTGTTTCTTACTGCACCCGTTTTCGCTTTGCTATTTTATACCAGCTACAGCTCTATCCCTTTTATCACATTTTCGCAAATGCTCTGGTTTTTTCAATTTAGAGGTCAAAGTCAAAAGTCTTCTCTTTCCTCTTTCTTCATTCTCAATGGTCTGTTTTTTCTTCTTTTAATGCCTTGGCTCCTGTTGGTTTTGTCAAATTACAACGGTCAACCTATCATGCCTCCTCAACATACCGAAGATCCTGGCCCGCTTTGGGACGTTGTTTACAAATTATTGAACGATTGGACTTCAAATTTACCTCTTATCATTGTATCAGGTATTTTACTGACCCTATTCCCATTTTTCGCAAAACAGAAGAGGCAGGCACTCATCTTATTGATCCTCTCCCTTTTACCCATTATATCGGTTCATCTATTCTGTAGATCTCTTGGGATTACCCATTTCTTTAATTCCAGATATTTTATTGCCTTTCTTCCTTTTTTCCTGATCTCTATTTTTCTTTCCCTTGATTCCATCGAGCTTAAACTTAAAGGCTTAGGAAAATTCATACACCTAAAGTTTTTCTTTGCCACCTTTTTAATCGTATCAAATCTTGTGATCCTGCCTCTCTACTATCGGTCCGAAAAACAGGACCTCAGAGGACTGGTGAACTATCTAACGGGTCATCTCCGAGATGGAGATAATATCTTTGTTGGGACGAGAGCGAATATTCCGGGGATATTCCATTACCTTGGGATCTATCCCAAGGATCGACATCACACGGTCTCAAAAGGGGATTGAACATAAAATACAAGTTGCTGGTCAACATAAGACATTTCACATTTATCATTCTAAGCATTGCTGCGCTCAATACACCGCAGATGGAAATCGGCTATGGATCATTGTAGACAAATGGATGGTAAACCAATACAGGAAGGGATGTCCATGTGTACTCAAAGGATATTTTGACGGTAGTTTTGCTAACATAAACAAATTCCCCACCGATGCATCAATCTATCTTTTTCTTTGGGATCCTAAATCGCCCCGAGGAGAAGGGAATTGATTTGCCGATTGAATGAGATGAAAGAACGAAGTGACATTGACGAAGGTGAGATGATCCAATGACCCTCCCCTTGTCAGATTTGGGCAGAGAAAAAACAAGGGCATTGCTGGTCCTCATTATTTGCCTCAGCATTGGTTTCACCCTCAGATACTATACTTTTGATCAAAAGTCACTCTGGATCGACGAAGTTCATACCTATAATGACTCAAGAGAAGGGCTAAGAGGCCAAATAAAATATTTCAAAGAACATCCTGCCGATTTCTTTCATCCCCCCTTGTTTTTCGTTCTAACCCATTTATTCTACCCCTTTGAAGAACCAGAAAGAGATCTTCGCATTTTTCCTCTCATCTTTGGAACCTTAAGCATACTGATGATCTATCTCCTGGCAAAACTATTCTCTCCCCCGATCGCCCTCCCCTGCGCCCTCTCTTTAGCTTTCATGACTTACCACATCTATTTCTCTCAGGACGGCCGCCCCTATTCACTGCTCATGTTTCTCGGGATGGTGAGTCTCTACTTCTTTCTAAAACACCTGGTCACTGATAAAAAGATCTACCTGATCGCTACCGCTCTCTTTTTTGCTCTCCTATTTTATACAAGCTATAGTGCAATTCCTTTCATCGCTTTATCCCAACTCCTCTGGTTTTATCAGATCGCCGAAGGTCCTAACAGACCTCGTTTTTCATCTTTCTTCATACTCAATGGGATCACATTGCTTCTCTGTCTGCCCTGGATCATTTTTCTACTTTTGAATTATAAGGGACAACCCGTGGTAGATAGGGTCTTTGTGGAAGCATTTGGCTCACTCAAGGACATTATTTGGGGGCTACTGAATGACTGGGTGCCTCTCGCACCCCTGACGATCGTCTCGGTCCTCTTATTGGTTCTTTTTCCTATCTTTTCAAAAAAAAGGAAAAACGCCATCATTTTATTAGCCGTGGTCTTTCTCCCCATACCAGGAATCTTTCTCTTTTCCAAACTCTTCCATATTCAGTATTTTTTCAGTTCGAAGTACCTGATCAATTTTCTTCCCCTTTTCTTTATTTCCCTCTATCTTTCCCTTGACTCCCTTCAAGCTAAGTTCGAAAAATTCAATAGAATCTTACGATTTAAGTTACTTTTTCTCGTCATCTTCATTGCGTCCAACCTAACCATTCTGCCTCTTTATTACCGGGCCGAGAAGCAGGATTTCAGAGGCTTGGTCTCTTATTTGGAAAGTCATCTTCGCGACGGGGATAAAATTTATGTCAAATCCATAGCTTATATCCCCGGAATGTTGCACTATTTCAGGATTTATCCAGAATCGCGCCATTATAACTTCCCTATTTGGGTGGATGATTCGCAAAACGAAATAGTGGCAAGAGTTTCCATTGTAGGCCCCGATAAGAAGTTTACGATCCATTTCTCCGGTTACTGCTGTGCCCAATATCTTGCAGATGGAAGTCGACTGTGGATGATCGTTGGAAAACCAGCTGTGAAGGAGACTAAGGAAAAGACCCCCGGTGTTCTCAAGGGATTCTTTGATGGAAGCTTTAGCTGCTTCAGGAGATTTCCTTCGGACGCCTCGATGTATCTCTTTCTCTGGGACCCGAAATCCCCGGAAGAGAAGGGATTGGTTTTACCTTAGGATTTTACACATTCGGCCATTGGGAAATAAAAACAGATTGACCTAAAATCTTTTCTCAATGTTTACACTCAAACCACCCTTTTTTATCATATTGTTTAATTCGTCAATAATAATCAACTGCGAAGTTACGGTTTCCTTGTTGAGCAGTTCTTTCTTAAATTCCTTTTGAAGATGATTGCGTGCATCTTTTGACGTAGAAAACAGAGTAATTTTCTTCTCACCCAAAAGAGACATCTCTGCCGCACCACCATTTTTGTCGCTCAGGACCCATGCGGTACGTCTTTCTTTTGCGCTAGGGAATTTATCAAACTCTCTTATATGAAAGATCTCTACCTTGCCTTTCTGATTTTGGGGGAGTTTTATTTCCTCTTCAAACACCTTATCGGAAATCTGCCCTACCGAACTATAGAAGGTTTCATCTGGCTGATATGTTTCACTCGAGACAATTAAAACCCACTTGATATTTAATTCTCTCAATACCTCCTTATCCAGACTCTTGAGCACCGTGCGGTGTATACTGTCAAAAGAAGTATACAAGAGATCTTTATAAACGTACTTTCCTGCAGGAATCAAGGTGTAGATCCCAGCGTAAAGCGGAAGAGATGGATGATTACTTATGGCTACCTCAAGAGGCCTACTTTTTCCTTGTAGACAGACAATGTCCTTCCTCTCTAAAGGCATCACTTGCCGTTTCAGTTCTTTTTGCACTTTATATAGGCTCTTCAACTGATTGACAAAATCTATTGGCGAGTTCACTTCCTTTAAACCATCGAGCAAGGCCTGATTGAAGCTTTTATTAAATGAAACATAGGGTGAAATGACTGCTGAAAGCACTAAATTGGATACAGGGGTTAGGGTTAGTAGAGTGACATACGCAATGATGAACCATCTTCTTAACGGCACGTTCAAATAAAAAATACTACACGTTATAAGCAAAATAAAAATACTATTCCCAAAAGAAAATAGTCTGTTGAACTCTACCGGATTCAAGCGATACTCTAAGAAAAGCGGAATCGGAAAAGTAAGGAAACCCATTAAAAACAAGAGAATAGCAAAGTTATTTTTCGATTTAAGTAAGTAAAGAAGGCAGAGTGGAAATAACACATAGCTCATTCCAAATTCGGCCATCGCTTTCCAGGAAAAAAAGTTCACTGCATCCAAAACCATGGAGCCTGAGGTCAATCTCCCCCAGCTCGGTATCAAGAATAAGTTCTCCTTCATACCCAGATTAAAGATGTTTGCTCTGCCTGTATGCTGAATATCCTCCTGCAAAAAAAAGGGATTTCCAAGGGTTGCATTCAGTGCGATGGATAAGACTACAATCACGGCGAGATTTATAAAAGAACTCCTGTTATTCGTCCTCAAAAAATAAAACAATACAAACGCAATACTCCCAACAAGGAATGTCACAAAGAGCCATTCTGCGCATAGGAAGAGAGAGAAAAGGCAGATCGTCGTTACACTCCCCTGTCGTGCCCTGACTGTGAGATGATCATTACTCTCTTTTAGGTTTAAGAAAAATAGAACACTTGATGTGACAAGAAGGGGCAACCCGAGTGAGTAGGTCGAGGTAAAGCTTGAAACAGAGGGGGCATTAAAGATGCCCCCGTGTAGTCCGATATTAAGAAACGCTTGAAGAAAACTCCACCCTTCGCCCCCTGGAGGAAGTTTATTAAGTAAAAATCGGGTAACCGCATCAACCCAGAGTAATCCTCCGCCAAAATAGGTGCAGAGCCCTGATATCATTGACGCTTTAAAGTGGTTTGTAAGGAGATAGGCCAGTGAAAAGAACCCAAAATACATCAGCGAGGCTGAGAAGGAAGAGGCAAGTTCAAAAGCGGTGTCAATTCTAAGATTACAGATTTTGTGTATCGCACCGGCAAAGATATCTCCACCATAATGATAGAGGAGAACAAACTCTGGTCTAAAAAAATCCCTCGGAGGGTAGACATTGTTGTGAAACATAGTAAGAGTAAGGGGCACATGGAACTCGACGTCGAAGATGCCCATCTTACTAATTGCAAGAAAGGATGTAACTGAAATCAAAAGTGCTGATCCAAATAGAAGTGAAACAGCTCTGAGATTGGCTTCTTTAAGAGTGGTCAAACACTTCTTTAGGTTCAGGGTTGCTAAAACAATTGATATGATTAAAAGGATGAAGAAGCTATATATCACTGCAACTGAGGGTCCAAGAAAAAAAGAGAGAATGTGACATAGGAAAATATAAAAGGCAATTCCGATTGAAAAAGAAAGTAAAATGAGAAGGACTGTATAATTTAGGTTCAATAAAGCGAGAGAAGAGGTGAACCCAAATGAGAACAATACGCAAACGAATCCTAAGAACTTCATTATCCCAATCATAAAGATGTGCCCCGCAGATCCATTTTTTTAGACCCTACCCTGAAGGTCACCCACCGAGAAAGGGATCGATATTCCGATTGAGTAAACGATCACAGGAGCTCAATTCTCTGCATCTTTTTCAGGCAGAGTCTACGTCACCAAATCAAATCGAGGGATGGTAACGATTCAACCAGAGTTCCCAAACGAGCAGGGTCCAAAGCTGCTTCCGATTGTCCTTTTTGCCTGAAAGATGATCTTGAAGAAGGGATGCTACATAATGTGGATTCAGGAATCCCTCTTTTTCTACTCGCTCATAAGAAAGTAGGTCCCCGAATAATTCTTTTAGAGGCCCTTTCACCCATTTCGCAATGGGAATGCCAAACCCTTTCTTCTTCCTGTCAACGATCTCCTTTGGTAGGACATTTTTCATCATCTTTTTTAGAAGATACTTTGACGTAAATCGCTTCAACTTCAATGAAGATGGAAGGTTCATGATGAATTCCACCAATTCATAATCGAGAAAAGGGGCTCTCACTTCTAATGAGCAAGCCATGCTGGCGCGATCCACCTTTACCAGAATGCCATCCTGGAGATAGAGTTTCATGTCCAAATATTGTAACAAAGAGGTTTTATCCTCCAAGTAAACTCCCCTTTGATAAGAATCGACCTCTTCCATGATTTGAATAGGGTCGATTTGAGGAAAGGACTCAGAAGACAATACCCTATTTAACTCTGGAAAAGAAAAAGAACCAAGCCAAACAAAGTTACGAGTACTTTCAGGATAACAAATGCCGGAGAGAAATTTTTTCACTTTAAAATCTAAGCTGATGTTGTTATCGGAGACAGGAAGTAAATTACCCAAAAAAGTGAGGATGGGATGCAAGTTGACCAGGAAAAACCCATACTGTCTTGCCATCTTATGCGCCAGGTATGTGGGATAACCCGCAAAGAGCTCATCCCCTCCATCTCCCCCAAGGGCTACGGTCACATAGCGGCGCGTGAATTTTGAGAGGAGATAAGTTGGTAAAATAGATGCATCTGCCATGGGCTCGTCCAAGATGTCAGGCAGGCTGGGAACGAGGTTTACTAAATCAGAGGGTGTCATCGTCTGCTCGTGGTGTTCCGTACCAAGATGCTGAGATGCCAAACGCGCATATTTCGATTCATCAAAAGAAGGATCTTCAAAACCAATTGAAAATGTCTTAACCTTCCCCGGAACCTCTTTTTGCGCAAAGGCGCTAATCGTACTCGAATCAATCCCTCCACTTAGGAAAACTCCCAAGGGGACATCGCTGATGAGCCTCCGTTTGACAGACTGCCCTAGAAGTTCCATCATCTTCAATTCGATTTCATTCTCTGACAACTGTGGCTCTCTATTTTTTGAATCAAAAGGGGACCAATATTCCATCACTCTAACCTTGTTCTTTTCAAAAATAAGATATGAGGCAGGAGGAAGTTTCTTGGCATCCTTGAAGATCGTAGAGGGGCTTGGGACGTATTCAAAGAAGAGATATTTCATAAAGGAAAGGGGATTGATCTCTCTTGAGAAATTGGGGTAAGCTAGAATGCCTTTCATCTCTGACGCGAAAAGGAGATTTCCGTTTACAAAACTGTAGTAGAGGGGTTTCTTTCCTAACCGGTCCCTCGCAAGAAGCAGTCGTTTTCTTGACTCATCCCAAATTCCAATGGCAAACATTCCATTCAAATGTTCGAGGCATCCCTCTCCGTACTCCTCATAGGCATGGGCAATAGCCTCTGTATCGGAGTTCGTTCTAAACTGATGTCCCATATCTTCCAATTTGAGTCTTAATTCAATAAAATTATAAATTTCTCCATTAAAGATGATCCATACGGTTTCATCCTCGTTGGAGAGAGGTTGGTGTCCACCCGCAAGATCAATAATGCTTAATCGACGATGCCCCATGAAAACAAAGGGCCCTCCCCCCTTAAAGGGTCGGATGAATTCCCCCTGATCATCTGGCCCCCGATGAGCCAGCGTCTCACGCATGGAACGGAGGACTTCAAGTTCAGGAATATCTTCAGCCTTTGGGGTGAGAAATCCTACAATGCCGCACATAATATTTTAGATAATAAAGTCTACGGTTTAGGGGTTAAGGTAAGGATGCCCGTTTCATCATAAGAGGTAACGTCTAATGGTAACGAGGCCCGTATCGTCATTCGGTTACGTTGTTTGGTTTAAGAACCTGACGTAACCGTTACCCTTCGACGAAACCGGCTTCGTAACCGTGACCGTTACCGGTTGACCAGACGGGCTTCCTAACCGTAACCCAAACACTCGACCTATCTCCATCGCCTGTGCTTACCTGCCAGGCAGGAGTGATCATTCTGTCATGATACGTTATGGAATGGTCTCCTTGATTTGATAGGTTGGTTTTTGCTGTGATTCATAATAGGTTCTCGTTAGAATCTCAGCCAGAAATCCCATAAGAATCGATAGAAACCCTAACATCAGGAGAAATACACACAAGAGAGGAAGGGGTGTTAGAATGAAAGAGACCCCTCTAAAGAATTTTAGATAAAGTGCGTAAAGTCCGGAAAGAAAGGCTCCTAAGATCATCAAAAGTCCCATCCCTCCGAAGACATAAATCGGTTTCTGAGAATAAGAGAGAAGAAACTTGACGACCATCAGATCCAGAATGACTTTAATGACTCTGCTCATGCCATACTTCGATGATCCGGATCTCCTTGGAAAATGGTTTACAGGAATTTCAGACACACGAGCCCCAATCCAATGAGCATAGAGGGGGATAAAACGGTGCATTTCTCCATAAAGCCGAATGTTTTTAAGTATATCTCTTTTGTAGGCTTTCAGCATGCATCCGTAGTCATGAAGTCGAACACCTCCAATAAAAGAAATGATCTTATTGGCAATCATCGAGGGCAATCGACGGGTGAAGAATGGATCCTTCCGATCTTTCCTCCACCCACTCACAACATCATATCCTTCATCGATTTTTTGAAGAAGGGACAGGATATCTTCTGGATCATTTTGAAGGTCACCGTCCATCGGGATGAGGATCTCCCCCCTTGAAAAATCAATTCCTGCGCTGAGTGCCGCTGTCTGGCCAAAATTACGTGAAAAACTGATGATCTTTACATTTGGATTTTTTTGGCTGATGTCAAGTAAAACTTCCAGCGACCCATCCGAACTACCATCATCGATAAATAGAATCTCATAAGGTCTCCCTGCCTTCTGAAGTGCGCTGATTAAACGATCATAGAGAGGAGAGACATTCTCCTCTTCATTAAAGATAGGGATGATAACAGACAAGGTCTCCTTCATGATTTCGTTCATAGAACATCCCCCTCCAATGGATTCGCCATCCCCTCTCTATCCCTCCCCCTATCTACTCAGACTATGTCGTAATATGAAAAAACCGACTTTCTCCTCTTCCCCTTTGCTTGCGATTACGGCACAGTCTCACGGGCAGACAGGCCTTGAGGGGAGGGATGGGTTGAAAAATTGATGTAATTATTATATTCTCAGAAACAAGAAGTCAACCCTTCGACTCCCAGGCTTGAGGGCTGGGCTTACGCTCAGGGTTGACCCTGAGCGGCGCTTTTATACAGCGCCTTAAAAGGTGGGGCTTCGGCCTTGGACTCAGCAGAACGGCTTGGCGCCACCGAATGGGTCAAAAATTCGATGAAGCCAAAGAAGCTGGAAACATGGATTAAGGTTTCGATTACCGTCGTAATGATTCTCATTACCACGGTATCCGTTTTTGGGATTCTCTCCTACTTCTACTTCACTTACCACCTCCCAAGTATTGAGACCTTAAAGAATTACAAGCCCTCCATCGTCACGCGATTCTATTCCGAGGGTGGAGAAGTCATTGGTGACTTTTTTGTGGAGAAACGGGAGGTTGTCTCCCTGGATAGGATCCCGGATCATCTCATTCATGCCTTTGTCGCCGGCGAAGACGCCAGATTTTTTCAGCACAGAGGGCTCGATTATGTCGCCATCCTGAGAGCCCTATTTCGAAATGTTTTCTCAGGAGAGATTCTCCAGGGGGGCAGTACGATCACGCAGCAGGTGGTTAAGTCTCTTCTTCTATCACCGGAAAAAAGTCTGACCAGGAAGATTCGTGAAGCCATTCTGGCCTTCAAGATTGAGAAATATCTTTCCAAGGAGGAAATTCTTTTTTTATATTTAAATCAGATCTATTTGGGGTACGGAGCCTATGGCGTTGCTGCGGCAGCCGAGAATTATTTCGGAAAGCCGGTCGATGAACTGAATGTAGCGGAGTCCGCCTTGCTCGCGGGTCTACCGCAGGCTCCCAGCAAGTATTCCCCTCTGAACAACCCTGATCAAGCTAGAACAAGACAACAATATGTCCTTCATCGAATGGTTGAAGAGGGGTTCATCTCCAATGGCCAACTCGGGGAAGCCCTTCAAACACCCATAAACATTAGGACCAGGCAGGATTCTTTCATCGATCAAGTACCTTATTTCGTAGAGCATGTTAGAAAATATATCGAGGACAAGTATGGGAGAGAAGCCCTATACAAAGAAGGCCTCCAAGTTTATACGACCATCGATCTAAATTTCCAAAGAATGGCTGAGGAGGCAGTCGAAACCGGATTGAAGGAAATTGAGAAACGACAAAAATATGACCCCGAGGCAATCCCTTTGAGTTTAGAAGGATCCCTCCTCTGTTTCGATTTGGCCTCTGGATATGTCAAGGCGATGGTAGGCGGAAGGGATTTCAGGAAAAGCCAGTTTAACCGGGCTACTCAGGCTCGAAGACAAACAGGTTCCGCTTTTAAACCGATCGTCTATGCTTCGGCACTGGATAAAGGCTATACGCCTGTCTCCCTGATTGTGGATGCTCCCTCCATTTATGAGTGGGGAGATGAAAGATGGAAACCCAAAAATTTCGGCGAAAGATTTTCAGGGCCGATTACTTTGAGAAGCGCTTTGACCCACTCCGTTAATGTCGTAACCGTAAAGATTGCTCAGGATGTCGGTCTCAACTACCTCATCGATTATGCCAAGAAACTGGGAATTTCATCCCCGCTGCAGCACGACCTTTCCATGGCCCTTGGTTCTTCATCTCTCTCTCTTTTGGAGTTAACGAAGGCTTATGCCGTTTTTGCCAATCAGGGAAGGATCTTCAAGCCCATCTTCATTAAGAAAATTTTGGACAGGGATGGGAACCTCATCGAAGAAAACCCTCCCCTCTTTTATCCAAAAGAGTCACCCGAGGACGAACAAATCCTCACCCCCCAGACAGCCTATCTGATGACGTCCCTTCTCGAAGGGGTCGTCCAGAACGGGACGGGATGGAGGGCCAAAGCACTTAAAAGACCCGTGGCAGCTAAAACAGGGACCACTGACGAATTTATCGATGCCTGGTTCATCGGATACACGCCTCAATTCATCACCGGGGTCTGGGTGGGATTTGATGATGAAACACCTCTGGGTGATAATGAGACAGGGTCTCGTGCTGCGTCTCCAATTTGGGTTAACTTCATGTCAAAAGTGTTGAACGATAAACCATTCCAAGACTTCCCCATCCCTGAAGGAATCGAGTTTAGGATAGTTGACGCGAAAACAGGAAAAATGGGTTGGAGAGGAGAGACTATTCTCGAATGTTTTAGGGAAGGGACAGCACCTACCCCAGAAGCTAAAGCGCAATTAAAGACGACAACAGACTTCTTCAAATACGATTTCAATCTTTCGGCAAGAACCCAATGAAAATCCTATTTCAGGCTACGGTCGCGATGCCTGTTTCGGTAAGGGGCAACGGTTACGTTTGATGAAGAATAAAATAAAAAGTTTCCGGGATTTAGAAGTTTACCAGAACACATATCGGGCGTGTATTGAGGTGATGGCAAAGATTATTCCAGGGATCCCAGATATTGAGAAAAATGACCTTAAAATCCAGCTTAGACGCTCTATAAAAGCAATCCCCAGATTGATTGCTGAAGGTTATGCCAAAAGGCACCAGAAACATGGATTCCAAAAATATCTCGACGATGCCATGGGCGAGTGCAATGAGACAATTGTTGGATTAGAGCAGTGCAGAGATTTGTATGGAGAATTTGTGAACAAGCGACCAGGTTTAAAAGAGATGATAGACGTAACCTCTTATAACGATACTGGCCTCGTTGCCGTTACCGTCAGACGTGACCTTTTTGACGATACGGGCATCGTAGCCCTAACCGTTAAACGTAGCCCTTATTTCTTAAGTATCCCACCCTTTAACTACCACTACTCTGCTGATAGTTCACCAGAGAACGGTAGTAATCATTCGTCTCTGAGAGTGATTTGTGTGTTCCAACAGCGACAAGACGATTCTCATTCAACAGGAGGATACGATCCGAATCTTTTATCGTAGATAATCGGTGTGCGACGATGAAGAGCGTCTTATTTCTTATGAAGTTAGGGAGCCCCTGCAAGATCGACTTCTCGGTGAGGCTGTCTAACGCTGAAGCAGGTTCATCCAAAATGAAGATGTCTGGATCTTTAACCAATGCACGGGCAATCGAGAGCCTTTGTTTTTCTCCCTCCGACAGGATGACTCCCCTTTCTCCTATCTCGGTTTCATAGCCTTTTGGTAGGCCAGCAATAAATTCATGGATATCGGCTGCCTGAGCCGCCCGTATGATTTGCTCCTCACTGGCATCTGGGTTCCCATACCGCAGATTTTCCATAATTGTCCCAGACAGAAGGAGTGTTCCTTGGGAGACATACCCGATCCGGTGACGTAACGAACTGACCTCATATTCCGATCCCGGCTGTCCATCAAAATAGATCTCACCCCCTGTGGGTTTGTAGAAACGAAGAACAAGGCTAATGAGTGTGGTCTTCCCGACACCACTGGGTCCTACGATGGCAACGTGTTCCCCAGGGTCCACATGGAATGAGACATCCCTGAGCACCGGATCACGGGAATCATAGGAAAAAGAAACTTTCTTGAATTCGATTTCCCCTTTGAGCTGTTCAATTCTTCTACCTCTACCAACGTTTTCCTCTGGAACAATATCAAAGAGCGCAGAGACTCTTTCCAGAGAGGCACGAGCATTTTGCAGCTCGAGGTTGGCTGTCGCGAGGTATTGGGCTGGGCTGAAAACGTATCCTAAATAGGCTTGAAAAGCCAGCAAAGACCCCAGCGTCCATTGCTCCTTAATGATCCAATAGGCTCCCAAGGCCAACACGACGGCGCGGGCAATACCCGGCATGGAAGTGATGACCAAGTTAGCGACTGATCCTACGGTGGATTGTTCGAGCGAGATGTGAAGGGCCTTTTTCAATTCTGAGACCAGACGCCCAACCGTTCGCATTTCAGAAGAAAAGGATTTAATCAAAGAGACCGAGGATAACGATTCCTGGAATTGGCTGGAGACCTTGGCCTGCTGTTCCATGCTCTGATGACTCAATACATGTATTTTGCCCGAAAAATATCTCACGGCTAATACAAGCCCCGGAAGGATAACCAAAACCCCAATGGCAAGCCTCCATTCGAGATAGATGAGAAAGGCCACGCCTCCAATAAAACGAACAAGATTGTTCAGGATATGGACGATGGTACCCGAAAAGAACCAGCGCAGTCCCTGGACGTCGGAGGAGAGGCGTGACATCAGATAACCTGTCTGGTTGCTGTCGAAGAATGATTTCGGGAAACGCAGTGTGTGATCAAGGAGAGACTGCTGGATGTCCAGGATCACCCCCTGTTCAAAACGAGTGAAATAGAATTGTTGAAGCAGGCTCATCAGCTTCTCAGCCAGGGCAATCCCAGCGAGCAGAAGGATAGCTCCAGCTAACAGAGCCATTTGTCGACTCAGGATGACATTATCAATGAGATAGCGAGTGATGAGGGGTTGAGGAAAAGCCAGTAAAGAGGTAAAGTTGAGGAAAAGCCAGTAAAGAGGTAAAGACGATAAGGAGACTACCCAGTAATCCTTTGCGCGAGTGCCTGCTGACAAATGGACGAAGGTTCTTTAGATTAGCTCTTACGCCTGAAGAGAGTTCTTGCCCCGAGACTCGGTCTTTGGGCAGTTTCCGGGAAAGTCCCTGCTTTAAATAGGTAAACCAGCTATTCATATAATTAACACAACCCCATCAAATCTCATTACAATAAACAGAATCTCCTCTCACCCTCCCCTCTTCCTGCGGGGAGGGGCATGGGGTGAGGGGCTTGTTCTCAGCATAGAAGGATTGCAAGAACTCTGAAGGGACGAACCATTTTCCACACGAGGTGTCGCAGGGGGAGAAGAAATCCGCTCCGTGAAAGAAAAGCAATCAATAGCCGTTACAAAGCCTAAGATATCTCGTTTCTCAATGTAGCCATCGGCTTCAAAAGCATTTTCGCCTCTTACAAGATAAAAATCTCCCTTTTCCCGAACTATCCTGTGAATGACAAGTTTTCCTGCTTCAGGGTGATTAAAGGCTACTACATCCCCCAGGCGTGGTGAGGAACCAGACAAGGGGGAAATGGTAACGACATCACCATCCTTTATGAAAGGAGACATACTATGGCCTTTAGCCTGGAACCGGCATTCTGCATCTTTGCCCAGAATGTCCCTGAGGAGTTCAGGAAGAACGTCGCCGGATAACAACTGGGTGCTGTGGTGAGTAATAGGTGATAAGGACTGAGCCAAAGAAGGATTCCCTCGAAGGAGATGGAAATGTTTGGAATATTGGAATCTTGGGTCTATTTTTCTTTCTTACCTATTATTCCACCATTCCATTACTCCATTACTCCAATACTCCATTACTCCATTAGTCCATTTCTTCGTTATTTCAGTCTTGTCGTTGGATCCCCAAACAGAATCCACGTCTTTCTAACATCATCGTCTCCAGCGGAGAATTTGGCTCTTGCCGTCGCTTCTCCCAGAGTAATTGAAGCACTACTAAAAAGCAAACGAATTAATTCCTTATTCATGGCGGCCTGCCCAGAGGGCTCCGTTAACCCCGATGAAGTCCAGACCGCTACTGCTCCACCCTGGGGCGCCCTCAACAACGCCTCTGCCAAAGGCTGTGCATAAGGATCCTGGAAGAATCCATTCAAACAAGTCATACTCAC
>SMTZ1_10004471_pt1 | contig 17924 bp, 17 predicted proteins | sample DeeMarSWOR136_30_FD_25667 | JGI IMG/M metagenome (IMG submission 25667)
TTCGAAACGGACAAAGGTGTTATTGTCATCAAACTTGAGGGGCGAAAGGGCATTGATATGGCCAAGTATGAGGAAGAGAAAGAGGATTATCGCATGTCACTGATGCGTGCAAAAAATCAGGTCATTTTTGGACATTGGCTTCAGGAGTTGAAAGGGCGGGCAGAGATAGAGATCGTGACACCCCTGAGCAGTCAGTGATCCGTGCCCATTTAGACCGGATCTTCTTTTTGCTCGAGGCGATATTTCTTTCCATTGAGTGGCAGAAAATACAAATGGTTTTCTTCCTCAACGTATTCAGCCAGTTGGTAATAGGCGGGCCGATCAAACCGGGCGGGAAAGGTTCGGTTTTTTACTTTGCAGTATAGGACATGACTATCTCCTATGAAAAGCGTCTCAGGAGATAGATCCTCCTGGCTATCATCACTCAAAAACAGGATAAAGCGAGAGTTGTCCTCATCACCTTGCTCGAATGTGGTGCGGCGGACGACGAATGGCGTATCCTCAACCTCCACGTAACACCTATCTCCACGCCAATTGATCACATATCTCCCCTGAGAGTCCAATTCCATATGCTGGTAAAAAAGTCGAATGAACTCCCGGTGGATCATTTCAACCCCCTTGTGGTACCAACGCCCTTGTTTGTCGATATATATGAGACAGGGGGGGATATCAGTTCCTGCCATGATAGGTTTTCCTTTTTCCGCCAAAACGCTTTCTTCCCCTTCGTCCCGGCCTTTTCAGGTTGAGGGGCGGGGGTTCGATGTTCCTTTGCTTGAGCCAATCTCGCGCCTCTTGATGCAAATCCTTCAAAGCTGATCTAACCAGTATGGCCTTATGCATCTCAATTTCTGCAAGTGCGTCGCTGAGGCCGAGGCAATGGGACAATCTTCCGGCCTGCCCTGGATGTCTCGCGATATGGGCCTTAAACTGCTTGACATCTCGCTGCCGGAGGAGATGGTTCAGTTTGCGGTGAAAACCGGCATACCCTTGCTCTACCTCTCGTTCGTCCATGCCAAACGCTCTATGTATAAAATCCTTTCATTTATAAATGCCATACGCCTGGTTTCCTCCCAGGGGCATGGCATTTAGCGTTGGACGGCCATTTTCTTTTCTGAGATCATTTTGTCAATTTCATCCGGATCGCCAAAGTAGATGCAGTGGGCCAGGCAGACATTATCTGCACATGCGGGGATGAGCCCGTTATCCACCCTTTGATGACAAAGATTGCACTTCTGGGCAATGCCTTTCTCCTCGTCAAAGTCGATGGCATCATAAGGACATGCCTCCATGCATAAGCGGCATCCCGTGCATTTTTCATCGTCCAGAATCACGATTCCATCGTCTCTCTTAAAGATGGCCTCTTCCGGGCATGCTTCCTCGCAGGGGGGATCATCGCAGTGCATGCAAACATTGACTTGAAAGAAAAAATGCGGTCTGCCATCCACCTCTTTGGGGCCATCTTCAGAGACATATATGAACCTGACACCATCGGGAACACGAAACTCCTGCTTGCACGCCACTTCACAGGTCTTGCATCCCCAGCATGATTCATGATCTATGACTAAAGCGTGTCTATCCATATTAGGCCTCCCCCTCTTGCTCAGGATATATTTTGCACAGAAGTGTTCTCACATGGGTGGCGCCCATGGCGGGATCACAGTTCTCGTAGGCATTGGAGGTCAAAACATTTATGTTAGATTCGTCCCATCCATGCCCCGGATCCTTCTTCTCCGGAAACCACCAAGCGTGTTCTGCACTCACAATTCTTGGATCCATACCAGCGAAAAGTTTTGCCCGCTGTCTGACCTTTCCGCGGGGTGACTCGATCACCACCCAATCGCCCTCACGAATGCCCTGTTTGGAGGCCGTTTCGGGATGGATCTCCACAACGGGATCTGGATGAAGTTCCCTCAGCCAGGGTACCTGTCGATTTTCAGAGTGGAAAAAGCCCGGCAGTCGCCTCCCTGTGATGAGAATGTAAGGGTATTCTTTGTTAAGTCCCGGGGTACTATAAGGGCTCTCAAGGGGTTCACGAAATTGAGGCAGGGGGTCATATCCCCATTTCTCAAGGCGAGTTGAATAGAGCTCAAATTTTCCGGTGGGTGTGGAAAAACCCTTTTCTTTATATTTCTGGTATGTGACCTCCCCTCTCATATAATCCATCTTCTTGAAATCCTGCCATGTGAGCCCCGCAGGTTCAAGGATATAGTCGAGGCCACCTTCAAAAGTCTCCCACCAGTATTCTCCTATACCTACCCTGTGGGCCAGGTCATTGAGCATCTCATGATCTGAACGGCACTCTCCCACTTGGATCACCTTTCGTCGGGACAAGATATATCCATGTCGGAACAAAAAATCCCCCACATAATCCATCTCCAGCCAGGTGGCAGCAGGAAGGACTATGTCCGCCAATTCAGCCGTCGGCGTAATGAAAAAATCAGCGACGGCCATAAACTCCACCTTTTCAAGGGCGCGGTAAACCTCCTTTGCATTGCCCCTTGTTGTCACCGGATTCGAGGCCAGGAAAAAGAGCATCTTCACCGGATAGGGCTCTTCCTCAATAATGGCATCCCACACGCATTTAGGGTTGATAATGGCAAAATGACTTGCAAGTCTGAAGCGGTCGCCGCCCAATCGTTTTGCGGCCTGTTCTTTCGGAAGCAGCTTATGGGCGCCGAATTCACCGATATTCCTGATATGGGGCGCTCGAAACAAGACCTGGCCCCCGGGGACATCGATATTACCCGTGATGCCCATAAGGGCCATGAGGGCTCTGTTGTTGTCCGCACCATTGATCTGCTGTTCAATGGCAACGCCCCATTGGATGGCCGCTGGTTTCGTGGTGGCAAACAATCTGGCCGCTTCTATGATTTTTTCTCTGGGCACCCAGGTGATCTCTTCCACCTTGTTTAACGGGTACTCGTTGACACGTCTTACAAAGGGCTCCCATCCATGCACATAGCCTTCCACAAACGCCTTGTCGTAGAGTTCCTCATTCACGATAACATGGAGCAGGCCAAGGGCGAGTGCAGAATCGGTCCCCGGCCTGAGTTGAAGCCATATGTCTGCTCGAGCTGCGATCCGTGTGAGTCTCGGGTCAACGGCAATGAGTTTTGCCCCCTTGTCCAGACTTACAGAAAAGGACTCCCCCTTGTATTCGTCAGGGTTGCTGATGACGATGTTATTGCCCCACACCATGATACACTCGGGCTCGTTTTCATAATCCACAACCGGATTGGACCCGCAGGTGATGATACTGGTGGCAATGCGAGGGCCGTAGCAAAAATGCCCCGCCGTGACGACGTTCGGGGTACCCAGGGTGTTGGCAAAACGGTAAACGACACCGTCGTTTTCCCTGCCTGTGCCGTAGCCCATGACAATGGATTCGGCCCCGAACCTATCTTTGTAGCGCAATATCCTCTCTGCGAGGGTATCCAGGGCTTCATCCCATGAGATGCGCTCCCATTTTCCACTCGCCTTCGGGCCGATTCTTCGTACGGGATAAGTCAAACGGTCTGGGTGGTAGGCCAATTGGGCAGACGCGATGCCTTTGCTGCATAGTGTGCCATGGTTAATAGGGCAGTCGGGATCACCCGTGATCTTGGCCACTTTCCCTTCTTTGGTGTAGACCAAAACGCCGCAGCCACCGTGGCACATGCGACAGTGGCTTTTGACCACGGAATCATATCCATAGACTTCCATCTCTTTCTGCACGTTGGAGTAAGTGAATTGAGCCATTTCTAAATTTTCCCCTCTTAAGATTGTCAAGAAAATTCTTAAGAAACCCACTTTGCCCAGCCACGCAGGCATTATTCAGGGCATAGTTCTCTGAGAAGCTGGAGCAGAGAAATAAGCAGATAGATGCCGGGTGGGAGAACCAATATCTGCTCAGTAATTGCCGCTTGACAGGGGTTATGAGTTGTCCTAAAAATAAAAGTTTCAGTGTAAGTAGAAACCCTTACCTGGTGTTGCCCAACATGGCAGATGCAGAAAAGATTTTGGAGCCCAGAGAGGTCTCGGAAATGCCAGAAGAATCTGTGGGCGTAAACGGGAAATGGATCAAAGGTGCACAAAACCTGGATTGGGGAATGAGAAATCGACTTTCCCGCCTCATAAAACCTGACGGTCACTGCCAGTTTCTTCCCATAGATCACGGATATTTCCAGGGCCCCACCCGGTGTTTGGAAAGGCCGGGTGAAACCATTAGAGACCTGGTTCCCTATGCGGACGGGCTCTTCGTGACAAGGGGCGTTCTGCGCTCCGCCATAAGTCCGGATATGGATACCCCTATTATTCTCAGGGTCTCAGGGGGTACAAGCGTGGTGGGAAAGGATCTGGCCGATGAGGTCCTCACCACCTCCATAGAGGAGATCATCCGTCTCAATGTGGCGGCCGTGGGCATTTCCATTTTTGTGGGGAGTGATTATGAGAAGGAGACCCTCGAGAGTCTGGCTATGCTTGTTAATGAATGCGAAGATTATGGTATTCCGGTGATGGCCGTGACCGCCGTGGGAAAAGAGCTGGAGAAGAGAACGGGGCGCTACTTGGCCTTGGCATGTCGTATTGCTGCCGAATTGGGGGCAAAAATCGTAAAGACGTACTATTCTACAGAGGATTTCGATAAGGTGACCCATGGATGCCCTGTGCCTGTGGTGATTGCGGGTGGACCCAAATGTGAGACAGAACTGGAGGTCTTTGAATTCGTATATGACGGCATGCAAAAGGGTGCCATTGGGGTAAACTTGGGAAGAAATGTCTGGCAGAATCCCCATCCTGTGGCCATGATGAGGGCATTAAATACCGTAATCCATGACGATGCCACGCCTAAACAGGCGTTTGACCTTTACGAGACACTGAAAAGCGAAAGGTAGATGGCCCTGCCGGCCCAGAACCAATGACCAATGACAACACAATGCGCGTTTTGATGTATTACAGTAACAAGGACGTGCGCCTTGAGGAGATGCCCATACCAAAGGTAGGCCCTGGCGAGTTGCTTATGAAGGTGAAGGCGAGTGGCATATGTGGCAGTGATGTCATGGAGTGGTACCGGCGAGATAAAGTTCCACTGGTCCTCGGACACGAAACAGCGGGAGAGGTGGCTGAGGTGGGCAAGGGGGTGCAGAAATTTAAGCCCGGAGATCGAATCGCTGCAACCCACCATGTCCCCTGCAATACATGCCATTACTGCCTCAATGGCCATCACACAGTTTGCGACACACTATTAAAGGAAACCCACTTCCACCCTGGAGGTTTTGCCGAGTATGTTTGCCTACCCGCTATAAACGTGGATCGGGGTGTCTTCAAAATACCAGATGGTGTCACCTATGAGGAGGCATCCTTCATGGAACCTCTCGCATGTGTCCTGAGGGGCCAGAGAAACGCATGCTTGAAACCAGGGCAGTCGGTATTGGTGCTGGGCAGCGGCATATCCGGATTGCTCCATGTGAGTGTGGCTCGCGCCCTGGGGGCCGGGTCAGTGGTCGCCGTGGATACCATTCCCTTCAGGTTGGAAAAAGCAGAGGAAATGGGCGCCCATGCCTGCCTTAAAGCAGATGAGACAATGGTCGATTCCCTAAAAAAGGTTAATGAAGGACGGTTGGCGGATCTCGTTATTATATGCTTTGAAGGGTTTATTCCGCTCGCCTTTCAAAGTGTAGAAAAAGGGGGAACCATCCTCTTCTTTAGCGGTGCGTCCGAAGGGGCCACCATCCCTGTGGCTATCAACGATATTTTCTGGCGAACGGAGATCACTCTGACAAGCACCTATGCGGGTGCGCCATATGATTGTGAGACAGCCCTTAAGCTCATACATGCGGGCACGGTTCCAGTCACCAAGACCATTACCCACAGGCTGGCCCTGGAGGAAGCACCTGAAGGATTTCAGAAGGTTTGTGCGCCGTTAGAACATGAGTGTATCAAAGTCATAGTGGAGCCAGAGAGATGAATTGAATATCGAGGATTGTTGATTGAATGAACAAATACAACGATTGATGGAGAGCAAGATTTGGATGCCGGAGAACTAAAGATCAGAACAAAAAGATTTGCTCATAGGTGTGTAAAGCTTGCTGTTGCATTGCCGAAAAGTGCATTGGGAAATCACATACGCATGCAGTTAATACGATGCTCTACATCTGTGGCGGCCAATTATCGAGCTACTCTTCTAGCTCAAACTAAGGCTATGCTTATATCAAAGATTAGTATCGTGGTTGAAGAAGCAGATGAATCCGAGTTCTGGCTGGAATTCATTATAGATGAAAAACTAATGGTAAGGAAAAAGGTCTTGCCTCTTTTCAAGGAGGCCCATGAGTTATCATCAATTTTCATCACGACAAGAAAAACAGCCCAAAGAAAAAAAGGTAATATGAAGCAGAAGTTAGTTGAAGAGATTATGTGACCTCCAATCATCAATCAAAAATCGTCAATCAAAAATTGTCAATCGTCAATAGTCAAGAGGAGGTTTCTCATGTCTGCTGTTAAATCAAAGGAATTCGACAGAGCCATAGAGATTGGCCGGCCGCCCAATATCGCGAAGCTATTTCCCAACTCAAGGGCCCTCATTGTCAGCGGCAAGGTCATAGATCGAGCCATGGCAGCCAAAGGAAAGGCCATGACCATAGCGGCCAACGGGAGAAATCACTTTGTTATTCGTGGGGCCCTCCAGGCGGCGCAAAGGGCCAATGCGGCCGTCATCATTGAGATCGCCAAGTCTGAGGGAGGTGCCAATGCGTACTGTGCGGTAAATTACTGGAACTTGGCAAGACAAGTGGATGCGGTATGCAATGAATTGGGGATTACGATCCCCATCGCCATCCATGCAGACCATTACGGTATAAAGGGTGACAAGGATGTGGAGGCGGCAAAGGTTGAGATCCCGACTCTGTTTGATGCGGGGATCACATCCATTGCCATTGATGCCTCACACCTCCCTGATCATGAGAATCTGCTCGCCAGCATCGCCCTTAATCCTTTTGTACCCAAATGGGCCGGTTATGAGACGGAGGTGGGGGAAATCAAAGGCAAGGAAGGCCTCTCAACAGTGGATGAGGCCCTTTTTCTGATCCAGGGACTTAACGCCCATGATATCTTCCCGGACTGGATTGCCCTCAACAACGGTACGACGCACGGTATCCAGGACGCGGAAACCGGTATTCAGGTGCCCCTCACGGTTCAAATCCACAAAGCCCTTGAAAAATATAAGGTCTCCGGAGCCCAACACGGCACCTCGGGGAACGATTCGGAACGTCTCAGGAAAATTGCCCAAGAAACAAAGACCACAAAGGCCAACGTGGCCACAGCTCTTCAAATGCTCACATGGGGCGTTAAGGTAAACGAATATGGAAACGCCATGCTTGATGAGGCGGGGGAGTTTGTAAAGGAGGCGGACAAAGGTGTGACCCCTGAATTGTGGGCTGAAATGGTTTCCTACGCGAAGGAGAAAGGGCTTAAGGGGGGCAATTATAAGAAACTTAACCTCCCCTTTGAAAATAGACTGTTAGGATTACCACAAGGGGTGCGAGAGAGGATGGTGAAGGCGGTAGATGATTTTGTCTATGAGCTTCTGAGCAACGTGTTCAACGCAAAAGATACGGCTCCCCTGGCCATTGAGGCCATTATGGGTGCGGGCTCCTATGATTTGGGGCCAAAGGTTGGCCGGATGGAAGATCCAGCCGGGTGGACAGAGGCAAAGATCCGTGAGCGTGCCGTGAAAATCAGCCCTGGGAAAGGTCCAAAAGGGGATTTTGATGACTAGCAGAGGTGAAATCCAGAGAGCAGGGGATAGCGCCCATCACTGGGTCAAGGACATAAAGGTTGATGATCATATACGTGGCCATTACCTGGCCAGGGGAAAAAGGTTGGGATTAACCAAAAAGGGAGACCCTTTCTTGAGTGTTACCCTAAGCGATCGGACGGGAGAGATCGAGGCAAAAATGTGGGATAGGGCAGAGGAGTTCTCGTCAATCTTTGCAGAGGGTGACATTCTGGATGTGGTGGGGTATGCCAGTTCTTTCCGAGACCAGATTCAGTTGACGCTTTCAAATTTAGGCGTGGCAGAGGATGGGCAAGACCCAACCCTCTTTCTGGAAACAACGCCCAAGGATGTCTCCAAGATGATGACATCATTAAGGGCCCTCCTTAGACAAATAGAGAATTCTCATCTTAAGGCTCTTATGGATAAGTTTCTCTCAGACCGGCGATTTGTTTCACTGCTCAAGAAGGCTCCGGCAGCCAAAACCTTTCACCACAGCTACCTTGGTGGACTTCTGGAACACACCTATTCAGTCTGTGAGATGGGCAAAGCTGTGGCAGAGCATTATCCAGAATTGGACAGGGATCTCCTGCTGGCAGGCGCCTTTTTGCATGATATCGGGAAAATAAGGGAATTGAAGTTTGATAAGGTCATCGATTACACGGATGAGGGAAGGCTCCTTGGCCACCTTATTTTAGGGGTGAGTATGGTGGACGAGAAGATGTCCGCCATGAAAAGTTTTCCCCAAGGCCTCTCTCTTCGTCTTAAACACCTCATACTAAGCCATCATGGCCAGCATGAATTCGGTTCCCCCAAAAGGCCCAAGTTCCTGGAGGCCTTCGCCCTTCACCTGATTGATGACTTGGATGCCAAGATGAACGGTTTGGGGCGTTTTATGGTAAAAGACCGGCAAGAAGGGGCTTGGACCGATTTTAACAGGCTTTTTGAACGTTATTTCTTGAAGGAGGGGATCTCCCCAGAGCAGAAAGGCCAGGATGCTCTTCCCACTGAGGAAGAGAGACAGGAGGTGTTATTCAGAACCTGAAAATGGGCGGCAACAAAAAGGGCTACCTTGCATTTGTGGGTAAAGTGATTAACCCTAAGAATATGAGAAAGAGGTAAGGAAAAGCGTTACATGAAAGCCCAACGGAAATGAGAAGTGATGGGTTCTAGATCTCTTATGGACAAGAGCAAACGTCAAATCAACTATTTGAGACTTTCGGTCACCGACCGCTGTAACCTGAGGTGTACCTATTGTATGCCAGAAGAGGGATGTGCTTTCGTGCCCCACAGCGAGATCCTCACCTACGAGGAGATGCTTCATCTGGCCAGGCTTTCCGTACAGTCTGGTATTCGCAAGATACGGTTGACGGGTGGAGAACCGTTGGTTCGCAAAGGATTTATCGGTTTCCTTGAGCGGCTGTGTAACATCGAGGGACTCAGGGAAGTGACGCTGACCACCAATGGGGTTTTGTTGAAGGAGTTTGCCGCTGCAATTAAGGACTGCGGTATCTGTCGTATCAATGTGAGTTTGGATTCCCTCAAAGCGGAACGTTTTTCACACATTACGGGGCGAGACTTTTTTGACCGCGTCTGGCAGGGCATTCAGGAGGCGGAGCGCCTGGGATTCAGCCCTATCAAGATCAACGTGGTGGCCCTCAAGGGCATTAATGATGATGAGCTCTTGGACTTTGCCCGACTCACCCGGGAAAAGCCCTATCATGTTCGTTTTATAGAGTTTATGCCCGTGGGAGAGCAAAATTGCTGGAGCTGGGAGAAATTCATCTCCACGGATGAAATCCGTGCTCGGATTGAGACCTTGGGAGCCTTGAAGCCCATCAAAGCAGACCCCTATGGAGGTCCGGCAGAAAGGTTTGTCCTGGACGGGAGTAAGGGGGAGATAGGGTTCATCGGGGCCCTGAGTAACCATTTTTGTAACATATGCAATCGATTGCGACTAACGGCTGAGGGTCATCTCAGAAGTTGTCTTTTTTCTGAGCAGGAGATTGACATCAAAACGCCACTCAGGAACGGCAAAGATGATGCCCATCTCCTGGAGCTTATAAAGCGCGCCATGGAAAGCAAACCGAAAGATCATGGCCCACTGGGACAAGGTCCGAGAAAATGTGTCCGTCAGATGTCCACTATCGGAGGTTAGGAACGGTCTCATCAGAATTTTCTTCCAGATCATAAGTGCCAAAAGAAGGAGGTTTTTCAAGTTGGAAGACCTGCTTAGGGATGGCTACGTTGAAGACCATCTTTCTGTTTCTTAACGTCAGATTACTTTTCCCCGCCATATCTTCCAACTTCACTTTGCGGGCAAAATAGATCCCATCCATTTCCTGAAAATCCGAAAATCCCAAACCCATATTCTTTTCAGGAAAAAAGACCATCCTAGGTAATTTGCTTTCAGGGTAAAGGTTTATTATTTCCAGGACCTTGCCCTTCTCGTCCAATAGCCTGATCTGATTCGCTTTCAAGGATAGGGTCCTGTGATAGGCCAGGAGGTGAGGGTATCCTCTCAGAACCGACCAGACTAGATGTGCGTCCAATTCTCCGGGGAGAAATTTCGAAAGGGCTTCGGGAGTAAAAGCCCCAAGGTAGAGTTTCCTTTCTGGGAAAGAAAGGACCTGAAGATCCCTTTCGTCAATCAAGATATGAACAAGGGGACCACCCCACGGATGGGTAACCTCAATTTTCATTTTGAATGGATTTTTGTTGCCCACTATCAAGACATGAGACTCTGACTCCCAATCCCGGTCTCTGAGGGATAAGGCGCCCGATGTGTAAAACGAAAATACCTTGCCCTCCTGAGTTTGTATCCTGGACAGGATAACCTCAACGTCCTTTTCATTGAGGGGTTTGTAGAGTGTGGCGCAGCCAGAAAGGGGAACGAAAAGAAAGCATGTCAAAAGAAATGACAAGACAAAGTGGGAAGGATGAGAAAAAGACATCTGGTCACAAGATCTGGGCAATGTTATTTTAAAAAATTCCTGACCTCTTCAATCTTCTGTTTTAACTTCTCCTCATGGGGATGTTTCAAGGATAAGGCCTTTTGATACATTTCGAGGGATTTCTGGTACTTTTTTTTCTTAAAGTAGACATCCCCTAAATGTTCCGCAATCGTTGGGTCGTTGGGCGTAAGTGAAGATGCCTTCTCCAATTTGTTAAGCGCCTCATCATACAAACCTTTCTGGTAATATACCCATCCAAGGCTGTCGATTATATACCCACTGTTGGGTTTCAGTTCTAGAGCCCTTTTTATGAGATCCATGGCCTCATTCAGTCTTATGCCCTGCTCGGCATACGTATAGCCAATGTAATTCAGCGCATCTGCATGATCCGGGTTTATTTCCAATATCCTTCTCATTTGTTCAAGGCACTTTTCTTTTTGGTTTGACTTATCCAGTACGACGCCCAAGCGGAAAATGAGCTCCACGTTCTTGTCATCCTCTTTGAGACCCTTTTCGATAGCTCCTATGGCCTTCCCATATTCCTTCTTTGTCTCATAGATGGATGCCAGCATCAGATAGAGTTCAGCCTGATTTCCCTTCATTTCGATGGCCTTTTGGAGGACATCTAAGGCTTCGTCATATTTTTTCTGGCTCTCTAGGATGTAGGCTATGTGCATCTGGGCGTTGATATAGTATTTCGATTCTTGGCCGACCAGCCTAAAGTGATGTATAGCTTCCTCCATTTTCTCTTTTTCTTCATAAGCCGTGGCGAGGTAATATCTGGACTTATGATCGTCTGGCCAAGCGGTAACAATCAGATCTAGTTCCGCGATAGACTCATCAATTTTCCCATGCCTGAGATAAATAAGACCTAAGGTCTGCCGCCCGGGATCTCCCGGCTTAGATTGTTTCTTGAGCTCCTCGATTTCCTTCTCGGCTTTCTCACCCTGACCGAGCTGATAATAGATCCCAATGAGTCTGTCCCTCGCGGTGGTGTTGTTGGGATAAAACCCAAGAAGCCTCTCATATATTTCCGCTGCCTCGTCATACCTTTGAAGCATCTGGTATAGACTACCCAGATCAAAAAGGGCTGGCTCCATACGTCTGTTAAGCCTTATGGCATCGAGATAGGACTTCTCTGCCTCCGAGTAATTCTTCAATTCAAGATTGATCCGCCCCCGGTAATAATGGGCCATCACCATATTGGGGTCCTGTTGGATGAGTTGGTCCAACAGTTCTAAGGCGGATTTGAATTCTCCTTTTCTTATGAGGATACTTGTCAGGATTAACCTTATCCTTTGTTGCCCAGGGTCAAGCTCGAGGATTTCCCTGTAAGCGATTATGGCCGATTCCTGATCTCCGGACGCAGCATAGATTTCGGCCAAGAGTATTCTATTTTTTAGATTTGTTGGATCCAGGTCTAAACTTTTCTGAGCATACGCAGTGGCTGCTTTGTATTCTTTCATCTCCTTGAGCAAAACGGCCATTTTCTGATTCAGGTAGACTGAATCTGGGTCATAGCTAAGGGCCTCCAATAGATATGCCTTTGCTTCCTCGTAGCGGCCATTGGCTATTTGGATGGAGGCCATTGTGAAACTCCGATAAGCCTCCTGGATAACATCTACTTCCATCTCAGGCATTTCTTCTTCAGGCGGTGCTAAGTCAGCTCCTTTGAATCCAAAATCGGAAATCATTCCCGCGCAGGACAGGGTCGCCCCCAGTATAAAGGTAAGTGTGGGATAGATGAGCCAACGAAAACAAATTGTACTATTTTCTTTTTTCATTTGATGAAGTTGGAAAAGTCCTCCTCAAAATTTGGAATTTCCTCGATGAGCCATTTTTTGATATTCTTGATGATCCTTTCCTGAATCTGTCTCACCCGCTCCCGGGAGATATGATATTTATCCCCCAGTTGTTGAAGTGTCAAAGGATTTTCGGCCATAATTCGATTATCAAAGATATCCAGCTCCTTTCCAGAGAGTTTTTCTCTGTATTCAGCCAACTTCTCCAGAAGTATTGTCCTGCTCTGCTTTTCAGAAAGCTGCTCATCAATAGCCATCTCATCGGGATCAGGCAGGAAAGAGCCGAACACTTCCTTCCCGTCGTCACTCATGGGGGCATTAAGAGAGACCTCTCCGCCCCCCAGGCGTTGGCTCATCTCCATAACTTCTTCTTCTTTCACGTCGAGACGTTCTGCCAGTAGCCGTGGTTCAGGTTCAAAGCCCTGAGCCAGGAGCTTGTCCCTCTCTTTTGCTAGATTGAAAAAGAGCTTTCGTTGGGTCTGGGTGGTCCCAATCTTCACCAACTTCCAGTTTTCCATAATAAACTTTAACATGTATGCCTTGATCCAGAAAGATGCGTAATAGGAGAATTTTATGCCGCGATAGGGGTCGAATTTCCTAACGGCCTGCAAAAGGCCCACGTTGCCCTCCTGGATAAGGTCCAAGAGACTTTTGGTCCAGTAGCGATGGAAATCCATGGCAATCTTGACCACCAGTCTAAGATTAGATGTAATCAGCCTGTAAGCCGCCCTTTTGTCGTTTTTCTCTCTTACCCTGATGGCCAACTCGGTTTCCTCTTCTCTGGTTAGCAACTTGTAATGCTTGATCTCCAATAGATACAGTTGAAGGGGATCGTAGGGTACAAGAGCCCTTTCCTCAGGGCGGACCATAGGGGCAAGCTCCAACTGAGTCCCATTGGAGAGTCTGCTTTTACTAGCCTTTGGTTCCTCTTTTTTAGAGGATATTTTTTTTGCTTTTGGCATTTCAGGGTTTGCCTTTGGGTTACACTCTAGCCGTGGGCAACGATTCTTGGTTGAGAGGCGGGTTGTACAGATGCAGTCTGTTTCCGGAACCCATGGATCTTCAAGATAGGGATATAACCTCGGGGCATAAGACTTGGTCTTACCCAATGGTTACTCGCAGATATCTCTTTTTACCTGCCCGCAATAAAATAGCATCGTTTACCATATCACCCAAGTCGATAATTTGGTCAAACGCTTGAATTCTTCTGTTGTTTGCATAACCGCCCCCTTGAGAGATCAGACGGCGTGCCTCTCCTCTGGTTTTGCAGAGGCCCGCCTTTTCAAATAGCCTGTAAGCAGGGATTCCTTTCTCAAGTTCTCCAGAATCCATGGCATAACTGGGGACAGATTCGAAAAATCCCGGTGCATCCTCTCCAAATAGCTGTCGGGCGCCATCTCTCGCCTTTCCCGCCTCATCCTTGCCGTGGCAAAGACGGGTGGCTTCGTAGGCGAGTACTTCCTTTGCTTGCCTTACCTCTTGCCCTTTTAGTGCACCAAGCCTGTGGACCTCTTCCATGGGCAGGAACGTGAATAAGGCCAAGAAACGCCCCACATCCCTGTCATCCTGATTTATCCAGTACTGGTAGTAATCGTAGGGGTTAGTCATTTCCGCATCGAGCCAAACCGCACCCTCGTGTGTCTTGCCCATTTTTATACCGGATGACGTGGTAATGAGCGGAAATGTTAGACCATGAATGACTTCCCCTTCCAGTCGTCTGGTGAGATCCGCTCCAGCCAAGATATTCCCCCACTGATCATTTCCGCCCATCTGCAAACGGCAATCATAATGTTTGAACAAATACCAGAAATCATAGGCCTGAAGGAGCATATAGTTGAACTCGATAAAGCTGAGTCCGCTCTTGCTCTTTAATCTGATCTTATAACTCTCTGCCGCCAACATCCGGTTCACGCTAAAATGGCGGCCAATGTCCCTCAGAAAATCAATATAATTTAGATCAACCAGCCAGTCGGCGTTGTTCACCATGAGGGCTTTTCCCTCGCTGAAATCGATAAATCGTGAGAGCTGTTTTTTGATTCCCTCGGCGTTTTGCTCGATTTCTTCCCTGCTCATGATGGGACGAACTTCAGTCTTGCCGCTGGGATCTCCCACGAGAGTGGTGCCACCTCCCACCACAGCGATGGGTACGTGTCCCGCCCTTTGCATGTGGGCCAAGGCCATAATGGGTATGAGGCTTCCCAGATGAAGGCTTTTGGCCGTGGCATCAAAGCCGATATAGCATTTTACAGGACTCTCTAAGAGGCTCCGTAGGCGCTCTGTGTCAGTGACCTGTTCAATGAAACCTCTCTCTTCGAATGTGTCAAAAACGTTCACAAATCTATTCCTCAGAAATCTCCCTATCAAAGCCCTCAGGAAGCCTCAGGCTGACCACCTGACCAAGCTCTCCGATGTCTTTTATATCTTTTCCGTCAAACTCAAAATCCATTCCCGCGGCATTTCCCAGCAGGACATAAAAGCCTCTTCTCGCCTTCCATTGGGGTCTGCTCCCGGGTTGAAGGATGTACTCCTTAGGCGCTTCATCATCGATATAGATCCTTATCCAAGTTCTCAGGTGCACGATGCCCGTGAGAACCCGCCAATCAGGAGTGCCAGAGGGCCCGGCGCCAGTCGGCGGGAGAAGATCTTCATCAGTAGGGTACTGGGTGGGTTCTTTTTCCTCAGGCTCCGACCCAGGGGTATCCCTTTCTGCCAGCCCTACACGGGGGGTCGCCGCTTCAAGGGTTTCTTCCTGTTTCTCCAATGAGTCCCTTTGCTCCATTTCTTGGATAGCGGGTTCGGCCTCCTCCTTGGCGGGCTCTTCCTGAATTTCCCCGGGGAGCTCTTTCTCCGTTTGTACGGTGCTCTGTTCGGGCAAAGGCCTCCCTATCCACAGGTAGAGTGCAATAGCCAGGGCAACTATGCATAACACCAATACCAGGGCCAGTCTCCTCCTGGACTTTTTGGGCTCAATAATGGGTGTTGGCGGCTCCTCTTCTTCGGTTATGGCGTTTTTATATAGTTCGAGGAGTTTGTCCTCGTCCAAGCCAAGCGCTTTGGCATAAGATCTAATGAAGCCTTTGACAAAAACGGAGGGAGGAAGATTCTGCCACTCTTCGTTCTCCAGGGCTTCCAGAAAATGCCTTCTAAGCCTGGTCACCTGAGACAACTGCTCATGACTGAGGCCCCTATTTTCCCTCTCGTTTCTCAACAGTGCCCCTAGACCTGATACTTTCTCCGGTCCTGTCGTTGCCTCATTCTTCCCACTTGCCTGTTGGCTTTCTTTTTGGCTCGTTTCCGGCATGAACGCCTCAAAACCCCTGGCTATGAGAAATGCCAGGCCCTAGAAAATTATTTTTGTGTAGGTCTCCTTTCGGAGCTCCTGGATCCAGGCCTCATATCTTCTGTTGACTTCCTGTTGATACAGGGTCGCGTCAATTTTTTCCCTAACCTCCTCAAGGGGCTTTACCTCTGCTTTCTGCCTCTTTATCACCTTGAGAATTTGAATGCCGTTTGCCTTTATGATTAAGTCGGTCACCTGTCCCACTTCTAGGCCCTCTAAGGCTTTACCCAGCTCTGGGTCCAGCTGATCCACCTTAAATGTACCCAAATCACCCCCTTCATCGGCTCCGGGTCCTTGAGAGGTCTCTTTGGCCAACCTGGCGAAATCTTCACCATTCCTGAGTCTCGCCAAGATATCCTCTCCTTTTAACTTGAGGTTACGAAATTCCTCCTCGTCTTTGGGATTCCTTCGAATCAAAAAAATACCGGCCAGCTGAACGGTTTCCTCGCTACTGAAATCCTCCTGATGATCTTTATAATACTGTTCGATTTCTTCCTCTCGGATGATAATCTTAGCCTTAACTTGGGCGTTGATCAGTTCAATGCGTTCCAATTCTGCTTTTAATTCCTCCCGATAGGCTTCAATGGTGAGTCCCTCCTGCTTGAGCATGGCCAGTAAATCTTCGTGGGTCCATTGGTTTCTCCTTTTTATGGTTTCAATTGCCGCGTCGAGTCGCTCGGGAGGGATTTGGATGCCCAACTCTCGAATCTTTTCTTTGGCACATTTATCATTTATCATGAGCTCCAGTATTTTTCTTCGTGTTTCAAGATACCGTCCTTCGTCTTTGTCCCTCAGGGTCTCTGGGGTCAAGCCCGTCATTTCTCTTATTTTTTGATTCAGTTCGTAGAGCGTGATCACATCGTCGTTGACTATGGCTACCACCCTGTTGAAGACCTCACCAGAGCCTCGGCTAGGACCGAGAACAAAGAGAAAAGCGACCAGAAAGAAGAGGCCTATGGACCTAAATGGCTTCATTTATCCCAACTCCAGCGTCCCTAAAAGTTCTCTGTTTACCTGAACAGGAAAAAGACCCCTCAATTGTATGAGCCATCTCTCGTAAAATGTCTCTTGTTTCTGACGAAAAAGTATGGATTCGATCTCATCCATAGCCTCAGACAGGCTCTTAAATCCGTTTGGACGCTTGGATTGCACCTCAAAAATATGGTAGCCATAAGGCGTCTTTGTCACAGGACTTATTTCGCCCGTGGGCAGTTTGAAAATCGCTTTTTCCATGGCTTCGTGGAGCTCCCCCTTGGAGACCCAGCCCACTTCACCCCCATGTTCCGCCTCAGGCGTAATGGAGTATTTCCTCGCCAAGTCATCCAGATTTTCTCCGTTTTTCAGGCGTCTGTGGATATCTTCGGCTTCATTCTGGGTTCTGGTAACGATCTGCCTGAATTTTACCATCTCAGGACGCGTGAACTCGTTTCGATGGGTATCAAAATATGTATTGATTTCTTGGAAGCTCACCGGTGCTATGTTTTCAGAGACCTTATTCATAATCTTTTTGACAAGGAGTTGCTGTCTCAATCCTTCCTTCCATTTCTCAAAATCCAGATATTGCTTCAGCAGCATTTGTCGGAAGACGGCCTCATCCGGGTAGTCCTTCATGATGTCTTGTATCTCTGATTCCAGTTCTTGTTCCGAGATGGTGATGCCTCTTTGTCTGCCATATTCCAGGATAAGGTAATGGTCCACAAGCTTACTCACCAGGGGGTCCAGGACGTATTTTACCCCCTGATCCGTTACTCCCATTCCAGAGGTGATCAATTTGATATCTCTCTTCAACTCATCTGTCGTTATATCCCTCTCTCCAACAGTGATGACGATCTTCTGTTCTGATCTGTCAAGGATATTACATGCGGATAAGCCAAAAGAGATGGCTAAAGCCATGAAAAAAACGCGTTTCACCATGCAGTTCACCGAAAGGCAACCATAAAACACTCTCCCTTCCTGAAAAAAGCGGGGATGGAAGTATGCTTAATCTTTTAGCTTAACAGTTAAACAGGAAATTGCAAGCATAATTTATGCTTCAAACATTTCTACAATTATTTGAAATTTAAAAGAATAAGCTTTGATTT
>SMTZ1_10002975_pt1 | contig 17923 bp, 21 predicted proteins | sample DeeMarSWOR136_30_FD_25667 | JGI IMG/M metagenome (IMG submission 25667)
TCATTGGACCTGATGGAGGAACATCTGCCATCGTCCAGTACGACCTGGTTCGCGGAACCAAGACAGTACTCCGTTCATATGTGGTCGGTGTGCCCCCCAGGTACGAGCCGGTCTACTTGTCATTGATCGCGTACACTGATTTTGCCGATCTGTATATAGTCTATCCAGGTGAAGCTGGTGAGTTGGTGTTCAGCAGAGGCGGCGGATACGCACAGGAGGGTGAGTGCCGCGGCCGCTGGATCAATGACGTACGATGGTCACCAGACGGCAGAAGTTTGGTGTTCAAGTATTACGACACGTTTCCGCCAAGCGGCGACTACGAGCTTTGGGAGGCGAGTTGGAGTCGGTAGCCCACAGCTTCCGGGTTTATGATTGCCGTTGTGGATAGTAAGATATATGCTTAAGGGTAGACCGGATTGTCGTATGAGCGATGGATCCGACAATCTGGATATGGCGAGTGACAGCAGGAATGGCAGAACCGCCAAGGGGTTCTGCCCTACGAGGCTATGACCGATTCAGTCAGAAAGTATAAGATCTTGCTGGGTCTACCTCTGACGATTGCTTTTATCATTCCGTCGGTGACGTTTCTCGAGATTTGGCCGGAAGTACTTGATCGCCTTCTCATGAAAGTGCCGACTGCTCTGTTGGGTGTCTCCGCGGTCTTAGCATACGTCCTTGGTGGAGTCTTGAATAGAGCCGCCAAGAGAAGCCTTGATGCCGTCCCGAATGGTGGGGTTTCCGCACTGGGAGCGGCCAGGAGAGGCACTGTCAAGGTAGTTCTTCTCGCCGCGGCGTACGGTATCATGCTTTGCTGCGTTTATGCTCTCGCAGTAAGTATTGTGAATAGGCTGGTCGCGCAAGGCCACGTGCCAGAGTATGTACTCGTTGCGGGGGGATTGTGCTTACTCCTGTATGTTTGGTATGCGGGTTGGAAAGGGTGGAAACGGGTGGTGGGTAGTTAAGGAGTCAGGCCGGTAGCTGGTAGCCCATAGCTCTGCTGTGGGTTAGGCGGCTGACCTTCAGATAAGCGCAGCCAGCGCACTGTCCTCGGCGGCGTATTCGGAGCTTTCCTCGGAGCGCGGCGTGCGGTTGGCCAGTTCCCAGTCAATAGTGCGGCGCAGGGCAGCGTCGATTTCTATAGGCTCTTCGTAACCCAACTCAGTTCCGATGCGGGTCGTGTCGACATCGAGATGGTGCTGCCACTGCAAATCGCTCTGGAGATGATCGGGGAGCCGATCCTGCGGTAAGGTAACCACCTTGCCGCGCCAGTCGATGATCTTGTCCAGCCGCGTGATCCATTCGCGCTGAGAGAGCGCCGATGGCTCTCCCACGTTGTAGATACGACCGGCGGCTTTCGCGTTCGTGATCGCCAGACAGATGGCATGGGCGCAGTTCTCGGCGTAGCCCCGGGTGATGCGCCACCGGGCCTCCTGCGGGTCGAGGAGAATCGCCGGGCGACGGTCGGCCATCCGTTTGATGAATTCGAGAAAGCGGTGCTGGTAATCGTTCGGGCCGTGGACCATGGGAAGACGCAAAACCGTGGCGGGGAGATCGGGCCCGGACATGACCGTGCGCTCGACCAGAATCTTATCGTAGTCGTACAGTGGATTCTCTTTGTCCTTGACCTGGTTGCGGTAGGGGTAGAGTCGGTTGCGAAGGGGTGAATCCTCGTTCACGCGCTCATTGGTCGCCGGTCCGTTTTCGACTCCGCGGACAAGGTCATACTGCCGGTAGACGTCGCAGCTGCTGGCCACGACCAACCGCTTCGCGACTCCTGACATGACCGATACCAGTTCGCGGGCCTGGGTCTCGTTCAGCAACATCATGTCCAGCACCACGTCCGGTTGGAACCGCTTGAATTCATCGCTGAACTCGCTCAGCCGATTGCGGTCACCATGTATGTGATTGACCTCCTCAGGCAACTCGGCCTCGGTCTGGCTGCGATGGAAGACGGCTATAGCGTGGCCGAGCGTGACCAGCTCTCTGACCACGTGTGGACCCATGAACCGCGTTCCGCCGATAACCAGCACTCTCACCGCTCAGTCCTCCAAAGGATGATACATCCAGACGTTAGGCTCTATATAAGTGCCCAGATCGTTATCCAGGTCTATGCACACTCTGACCAGCGCACCGGGGACAATATAGTCACCACTGGTGTCAAAGTGCAACCCGGTCCAGCTTTCCCACTCCGCAACCGTGCCCGTGATGCGCATGGCGGCGGGGCAGGGCTTGATGATGCGGGCACCCTCGCGGGCGTGCACCCGCAGCCAAGGGTCGAAGGGGAGACCATCGTCGTTGGTCCAGGTGATATACTCGTCGATCGGCACATCCGGGTAGTCGCTGTTGAGGCTGGGACGCACCGGGGCGATCAGGCCGCTTAGACCGTGCGCGTGTCCGATTGCCTTCATGGCTTTGACCGCCTGACGGCTGATTCCCTTGCCTCGATTGTCTCCGAACACGACAATTTGAAGGGCGCACAGCAGATTCGGCCTCGGGCCACGGGCATGATCTTCCAGGCCCTTAGTCAGCGCCCAATCCCAGCCGTTGTCCGGCAAGTCGCCGGGGCCGGCATCCCACCGTAATGGGATCGAATTGGCGATACTGACAACCTCACCTCCGTCCGGGTTCACCAGCACGAATTGATAGTCCGGCAGCTTCTCGTAGCACTCGGCCAGACGTTGCGCCACCGGGTCGTGCAGCATGAACTCCGGCCATTCTCCGCCGACGCGCTTCTGCGATTGCAGGACCAGGTCGCGGTCGTCCCGGCAGCTTACGACCCGGCAGCGTATGTCATTTCTTATCATACGGGATCGGGTCGGCTCAACCTCCCGCCATGGCCACGAAATCCTCGCGCACCGGGTGGAAAATGTCGATTACATAACATTTTTTGACCGCCCGGCCCGAATGGGGAATCATCGGCGGCAGAACCATGGCGCGTCCGGGCGTCAGGATGATCTTCTCGCCTTTTACGGTCAATTCGAGTTCGCCGTCTACGACATTGACCGTCTGTTCGTGGTGGTGCGTGTGCTCCGGAAGGACTGACCCCTCGTCAAGGACAACGTGGGCTATGCTGACATTGCCGGTGTTGACCACTCGCGCGCGGATTCCCGGGGCCAGGGTGAGTTCCTTGAGATCTTCGAGGTTGACTAACGTCATGATTGATCTCCTTCTGCTGTCGCTATATCAGGTTATCGCTGGTGGCTTTCCATTGTTCTTCAATATCGTGCACTCTTTCGAGTTGAAGCGCGAGTCTGACCAGGCTCATGGCTCTCTGACGGCGATCAACATCATTTCGATTTCATCGAGGTCGAGCAGGTCTCGTCGCCAGTTGCCGGCCGTGCTGCCCCAGACGTTCTTTACGTCGAATCCGGTCAGTTTCATCATGAGCATCAACTCCGAGGCGATATACCCGCGCTCTCTAAGGTCTACGGATTTCCTGCCGTCCGGGGTTTCATATTCCATGGTGAATGTTTCGACCAGGGTAAGCGGGTCGAACTTGCCGGCCCGCACATCCTCGTTCTTATACCTTCTGATTTTCTCGGCGCCGTTGAGTGCCCCCAGGATCAGTTTAGCGCCCGGTTTGAGAGCGTCATGAATGCGCCGGAGTATTTCCATGTCATGCGTCAGAGGGTGGTCGCGCTGGCCGAGCAATCCAAACGCACCTTCGCACAGGCAGATGGCGGCGTCGAATTGGCGGTCGAACGCCATGTGGGTGGCGTCGGCGTGAATAAGTTCCAGCGTGACTCCGGCGGCCTCGGCCGCTTTCCGTGCTTCGGCCAGCATCCCGTTCGAGAGGTCAACTCCGGTCAGGAGGTAGCCGCGTTTTGCCAGTCCGACGGAATGGCGTCCCGCGCCGCAGCCGACATCGAGAATAGCGCTGCCTTCCGGCAAGCCGAGTTCATCGATCAGAAAGTCGATTTCAAACGCGGTGTTCCTGGTGAAGACTTCATCGTTGTACTTAGGCGCGTGGTGGTCGAAGAAGGTTTCCCAGCGGCTGGTCTCACTGCGATCGATCATCAAGTGGTCTCCTGAGTAAGTGGCGGCGCGAAGGCGGGCCGGTAGCGGAAGGTAGAGACCGGCAGTGAAAGCCGCAAGATCAACAGGACCTGAAAAGTGTTCATCACTGTCATGTGCTTCGCGAGAGAGGGTGAGCGTCCGTCATCCAGCAGCCGCCCTTTTTGTTAACTTGTTGCCATTAAATGTATTAGGTCGACAATCCTGACTTTGTGGAGAATTTCCTAAATTTCTGTTGACCCTGAACGCGACCGATGTATATTTCTTGAAACTCAGAAAAATCAGAAAGGTCAGAATTGGCCAGACAGGAAACCGGTAAAGACTACCTAACCACTACTCAGGCAGCAAGGCTGCTGTCGGTGTCGCCTGATACCGTGCTCAAATGGGTCCGGGCCGGCAAGGTGAAGTCGTATCGCACTCTGGGCGGCCATTTTCGGATTCCGGCGGCTGAGTTGAGCGGCCTGGCCTCGGCCGAGCGACCGCCTTTCACCGACGAGGACGCCGCCGAGCCGGTGACCCATAAGTACTGCTGGGAATACCTGGCGGGCGGCGGCAAGATAAAGGCTGAATGTCGAGACTGCATCACCTATCGATCGCGGGCGCACCGCTGCTACGAGCTCAAAGACCTGCCCGGGGGGCTGGGCTGCCTGAACCTGATGTGCGACACCGAGTGTGACGACTGTGAGTATTTCAAGCTGGTCGCCGGTCAGGGGCTCAACATTTTGATCCTCAGCGAGCGGAAGAATCTCGTCACCGGGCTGGACCGGCTCAATCGAACAGAAGGTGTGCGGGTCAAGTTCGCCTCCTCCGAATACGAGGCGTCGAGCCTTATTCAGAATTTCCGTCCTGACTACGTCGTGGTGGATTGCACCTTCGGCAAGAAACGGACGGCCGCCATATGCAACAGTCTCTTTAGCGACATTCGTATCCCCGTCGCCCGCATTATCCTGTCCTCCCGCACCAGAGAAATAAAGGACTATTGTGACAAAGAGGTCTTCGGCTGGATCCGCAAGCCGTTCGGAATGGAGGAACTCAAGAAGTGTATCAGGGGGGTGCCTCAACTGGCAGACAGGCACTGATGATCTTTTTATGCAAGGTGGTTTGAATGGCTGATGAAACTCGGGTGAATGGCAGTCGGCTGCGTCTGACACAAGGCGATATCACCGATCTGGAGATAGAAGCTTTTGTCTACTACGCCCGGCCCGACCTGGCCCTCGGCTCCGGTTTCGGGACCGCGATTTCGATCCGCGGCGGGCCGACCGTGCAGGAGGAGTTGAACGGGCAGGGTCCGCTCAGGACCACGGAGGTGGTGATCAGCGGCGCGGGCGAGATGAAGGCAAGTCATATCGTACATGCGGTTGGTCCCCGGTTTCAGGAAGAGGACCTGGAAGACAAACTCAGAAAAACGATCGAGAACTGTCTTAAGAAGGCAGATGACAAGGGTATCAAGGCCCTTGCCTTCCCGCCCATGGGCGCCGGCTTTTACGGAGTACCGCTGGAGGTCAGCGCCCGCATAACTCTGGGCACTATCAAGGACTACCTGTCAGGGAATACAGGCATCAAGGAAGTGGTGGTCTCGCTGCTGGATAATCGCGAGTACCTGCCTTTCCAGAAGCAGTTTGCCTCGCTGAACTGAACGGATAAGGAGCTGTCATGTTTGAATTGGAATTCGTCCGAGGTACACTGCACGACGCCGCCCTGTTGTTCATGGTGGTAGTCTACACGATTCGACTTTACTGGCTCACCCGGTTCAAGGCGGGGCGGGAACGCCAGGTGCCCACCGGCCGGGGCAGCCCGAATCCGCGGGGCAGTATCGTTTACTCCTGGGCCAATATCGCCATGCCCTGGGCGATGGAATCGACCCGCACCGGATTTTTCCTGTACCTCCAGTTTGTGGTTTTCCATCTGGGCGTGACGGCAGCCATCGTCCTGATGTTCTCGATCTCGTTCTATTTCAAGGGCGATCCACTGCCGGCGAGCCTGGCGCTGGTTTTCCGTATTGTCATTGGGGCTGCGTTCCTGGTGGGTCTACTGCGCATCATCCGCCGCCTGACCAACATCTATGTCCGCGCCATCAGCTCACCTGACGATCACTTTGCGCTGTGGCTTCTGACCGTCTGGTTCGGCCTGGGAGTTCTGGCAGCGCCTAACGATTCCAGCCAGGGCACCTGGCAGGCCTACGCATTCTTCCTGATAGGGTCATTCTTCCTGGTCTATGTCCCCTTCTCCAAAATCTCTCACTACCTGTATTACCCGTTCACCCGCTACTACCTGGGCAAGACTCTGGGACGGCGCGGCGTGTTTCCGATCAGACGGGTGCAATCTTAGTCGACCGGGCCGGTCTCAGACGATGGAGCAGATAATGGCAACACGAGTCAGATCATATAAAGCGGAGAAAGTTCTTGAGCGGATGGGCCGGAAGCTCAACCGCCAGATGGTGGGTTCCTTGCTGGGGTGTGTCCATTGCGGCAACTGTACCGACGCATGCCACTACGTGCTGGCCAACCCGGGCGACCCGACCTATGCCCCGGCCTTCAAGGCCGACCGGATTCGGCGGATCTTCAAGCGGCATTTCGACTGGACTGGCCGGGTCTTTCCCTGGTGGGTTCACGCCGGCAGTGTCTATACCGATCAGGACCTCGAGGACCTGAAGGATGTCGTCTTCGGCAAATGCACGAACTGTCGCCGGTGCTCGATCAATTGCCCGATGGGGGTCGACCTGGCCACCTTCAACCGGATGACCCGGGGCCTGCTGGTCTCGGTCGGCGTGATGCCCGAAGGGGTGGCGGTGGTCAGCAAGGACCAGTGGGAGGTCGGCAATCAGATGGGGGTGCTCAAAGAGGACTATGTCGAGACCCTGGAATGGCTGGCTGAAGAACTCGAACTGGAAATGAATGATCCGCGGGCTACCATTCCGATCGACAAAGCCGACTGCGACGTGGTCTACTCGATCAATCCTCGGGAGGTCAAGTACGATCCTCGCACCATCTCGGATGCGGCCAAGATTTTCTACGCCGCCGGCGAGAGCTGGACCATGCCGAGCGAGTGCTGGGACATGACTAACTTCGGCCTGTTTTCGGGTGACGACGATCTGGGCGGGGCGGTGGCCCGGCGCCTGTACGAGAAGGTCAGCGAGCTGCGCGGCCAGACACTGGTCATTTCCGAATGCGGCCACGGCTATCGGAGCACCCGCTGTGAGGGCCCCAACTGGGCGGGCATGGACGTGAACGGCTTCGTGATGGAAAGTTCAGTTATCACCATGCTGCGCTACATCAGGGAAGGCCGCATCGAGGTGGATAAATCAAAGAACACGACCCCGGTGACTTTCCATGACTCATGCAACAACGCCCGGAGTTGCGGTCTGTTCGACGAGCCGCGCGAACTCCTGCAACTGGTCTGCGAAGACTTCCGGGAAATGTATCCCAACCGGGCCGAGAACTACTGTTGTACGGGCGGCGGCGGCGCTATGTCGATGTCGGAGTACACGCCCCAGCGTCTCAAATCGGCCAAAATCAAGGCCGACCAGCTGAAGGCCACCGGGGCGGAGATCGTCGTCACTTCGTGTCACAACTGTGTGGACGGCCTGACCGATCTGATTCGTCACTACAAACTCGGCATGGGCGTTACGCAGTTGGTCAACCTGGTCGCCAACGCCCTGGTGGTGGAACCGCGGGTGGTAGAGGTTCCGGTCGAGGCGGTTCCGGTTGCGGCCGAGGCCCCGGTGCTGGCCGGCTATCGCATTCTGGTGGCCGACGACGAGCCTGATTTCGTCACTTTCGTGTCGACCCTGCTCCAGGACAACGGCGCCGCCGTGATCGAGGCGAGCGACGGCAACCAGGCGTTCGACCTGGCCCGGTCCGAGAAGCCCGACCTGATCACGCTGGATATCTCCATGCCGGGCAAGTCCGGAATTGAGGTGTTCGAACTGTTGAGGAAAACGCCCGAGACCAAACGCATCCCGGTCTGCATCATTACCGGCAAACCGGAAATGCGGAAGCTGATATACGACCGTCCCGTGCCACCGCCGGAGGGGTATCTTGACAAACCGGTGGACGAGGAAGAGATCCTGCTCAACGTGCGCAAGACGCTCCAATTGGTGCATGCCGAGTAGCGCCATGGGCTGACGGCGCCTCTATGGAGGCCGCATCGTTATGGACCAACCACGCCGTCGGTATACCGACAAGATCTTCGATGCTCTGCCGTGTTATCTGACGGTGCAGGACCGTAACTTCAGCATCATCGAAGCCAACGAGTCGTTCCGTGCCGATTTCGGCGACTATGAGGGGCGATACTGTTACCAGGTCTACAAGCAGCGACCGGAACGGTGCGAGGATTGCCCGGTGGCGCGCACTTTTCACGACGGGCAGAAGCACCGCAGCGAGGAGATCGTAACCACTCTGGACGGGCGGCAAGTGTCGGTGCTGGTCTATACCACTCCGATTCTGGATGACAACGGCAATGTCGCCGAAGTCATCGAGATGTCCACCGATGTCACCGAACTGCAGAGCCTTCATAAGGAGTTGCGGACCAGCCGCCGCAAGTACCGGCAGCTGTTCGAAGACGTCCCCTGCTTCATCTCCATCCAGGATCGCGACCTGAACATCACCGAGGCCAACCGTTTACACCGGGAGACGTTTGGTACTGCCTACGGCAAGAAGTGTTTCGAAGTCTATAAGCATCGCTCCGCCGAATGCGAGCCCTGCACGGTCAAACGGACGTTTGACGACGGGGTCACTCACTCGCACGAGGAAGTGGTGACGTCGCAGACGGGTGAACCGATCAACGTACTGGTGCACACCGCGCCGGTGCGCACCGAGAACGGCGAGATCGAGAGCGTCATAGAGATGAGCACCGATATCACCCGGATCCGCGAATTGCAGGACAAGCTGGCCTCGGTGGGCATGCTCATCAGCACCGTCTCGCATGGTATCAAGGGACTCCTGAACGGACTCGACGGCGGTATCTACCTGATCAATTCAGGCCTCAAGAAGGATGATCGTGAGCGGATCGACAAGGGCTGGGATATTGCATTGCGTAACGTGCGGCGGATACGGTCGATGGTTATGGACATCCTTTACTACGCCAAAGACCGAGAACCGAACTGGGAGGAAGTGGGCGGCGCCGATCTGGTCAGGGAAATCTGCAATATGTTGACCGAGCGGGCGAAGAAGCTCGAGGTCGAGCTGCGGACCAAGGTGGAGGGCGACGGCCGTTTCGAGTGTGACCCCCAGATGATTCGGTCGCTGCTGGTAAATCTGATCGAAAATTCGATCGATGCCTGCCGCATCGATGGACAGAAAACCGGGCATTACGTCCAGGTGGAACTCAGCGAGAAACCCGAGGCGATTCAACTGCTGGTGACGGACAACGGAATCGGGATGGATCGGGAAACCAGAGAAAAGGTGTTCAGCCTCTTCTTCTCGTCCAAGGGGGCCGGTGGAACCGGCCTGGGACTGTTTATCTCGAACAAGATTGCGCAGGCCCACGGCGGCCGCATTCTGGTCGAGTCGGAAGAGGGTCAGGGAAGCCGCTTTTTGGTTGAATTGCCGCGCAGACGTCCTGATATTATCCCTACTGAAGGCGACTCGTTCTAAGGACAGGAGAGACAGACCGCATGGCGAACCAGAAGAAGATACTTGTCGTCGACGACGAACCGGACATGGTTGACTGGCTGACGGCGTTCCTGCAGGATAACGGCTATGACACCATTTACGCCTACGACGGTTTTGATGGTTTCGAGAAAGTCAAAGCGGAGAAACCGGACCTGATCACGCTGGACATCTCCATGGATAAAGAGTCCGGCATCAAGATGTATCGCAAGCTCCACGACGATCCTGAGGCTTCGAAGATACCGGTAGTGATACTTACCGGTGTATCCGCGGATTTCAAGCGCTTCATTTCAGGTCGCAAGCTCGTGGATCCGCCGCAGGCCTATTTCGAGAAGCCGGTCGACCGCGATGAGCTGCTCCAGAAAGTCAAAGAGCTGATCGGCTGAAGGCCACCTCGAAAACCAGCTTTCCTTAGCGGCCGTTGACGGGCCTGAACCCGGTTGTAGGACGGCCCAAATTGGTCATTGCGTTTTGGGGGTTGAGGCCGTAACTTCTTGCCGGACAAGTGCGCGAAAGTGGCGGAATTGGCAGACGCGCTGGATTTAGGATCCAGTTCCGTAAGGAGTGGGGGTTCGAATCCCCCCTTTCGCATTGTTGGAGGACCGGTTGAGGTCGCAACTGTGGGCCGGCCGGGTCGGTCAGATAGAAGGTATCTGGTCGGGCCGAGCGGTTCTCGGCGGGTACCGGCCATGCCGGGTATAGTTGGAGAAACCGTGAAAGTAGAAGTGTCAAACGGCGACGGCCTGACCCGAAAACTAAGCGTTGAGATACCGTCGCAGACGTTCCAGACCGAGATGGACAAGAAGCTCACCGAGCTTCGCCGCAACGTCACCCTCAAGGGATTCCGGAAGGGCAAGGCCCCGATGAACATGGTCCGGACCCAGTACAGCGACCGGGTGAAAGCTGATGTGATCGACGAACTGTTTCGTCAGAGCCTGGCCTCGGCCGTAGAGGAAAACCAGCTGAAGATAGCCGGGCGCCCGACGGTCACGGGGCTCGACCTGGCCGACGACGGTACCCTTTCCTACCAGGCCGAACTGGAGGTCTTTCCCGAAATCAATCGGGTGGAATATGACGGAATCACCTTGCAGGCGGCCGAGTTCAGCGTGGAGGACAGCGAGGTTGACGAGATTGTCGAACATTACCGTAAACAGTTCTCCGAATTGAGACCGGTCGACCGGGTGGCGGCCGAGACCGATGTGGTCGTAGCCGATCTGATCAAAACGGCTGATCCGAAGAAGGCGCTCCCGGCCGATAGTTTTCCGGATTCGCAGATCGACCTGGCCAATCCGGCCACCATCAAGGAGTTCAAGGAACATCTGCCGGGGATGAAGGCGGGCGACGAGAAAGAGGTCGAGGTCGCCTACGACGACGATTACTCCGACCCGACCTTTGCCGGCGCCCGGATCACCTACCGCTGCAAGATCAAGTCGGTCAACGAGCGGATTCTGCCGCCGGTCAACGATGAGTTTGCCAAGAGGACCGGGATGGGCGAAACGGCTCTGGAATTCCGGCTGAAGGTCAGGGAGCGGCTGCTGAAGGAAAAAGAGAGCACCCAGCGTCGGGCCCACCGGCGCGAGATTGTCGACCTGGTGTGCGGCCGGAACGAGGTGCCCATACCGGAGGGGCCGGTCAGTGACTACCTCGACAACCTGGTCAAAGACTTTCAGGAGAAGGGGGAGGCTTTCGACGAGCAAGAGGTGCGCGAGCGTTATCGCCCGGTTGGTACCAAATCGATGCGGTGGGATTTGCTCTGGCGCAAGCTGGTGGAACAGGAGAGGATTGAAGTTTTGCCGGAAGATACCGAAAATTGGATCAAGGGCTTTGCGGCCTACCATAATGTGACGGTGGAACAGGCCAACGAGAGCCTGCGGAAGGCGGGCAAGCTGCGGGAGCTTCGCGACTCGATCCTTGAGGAAAAGGTGCTGAATTTCCTGCTGAGCAAGGCCAGCATCATACCGGTTAAGAAGTAGAAACGGATTTTCGATACACGGGCGCCGTGGCGGCGCCAGAGGAAAAGGACTTATGCAGGAAAAGCTGGTAAACAACAATCTGGTTCCGATGGTGGTGGAACAGACCGGCCGGGGCGAGCGCGCCTATGACATCTTCTCGCGCCTGCTCAAAGACCGGATCATCTTTATCGGTACCCCGATCGACGACAACGTAGCTAACCTGGTCGTGGCCCAGATGCTGTTTCTCGAAGCCGAAGATCCGGACAAGGACATTTTTGTGTATATCAACTCGCCGGGTGGTTCGGTGACCTCGATGCTGGCGATGTACGATACCATGCAGTTCATCAAGCCGGATGTAGCGACCACCTGCATGGGCATGGCGGCGTCGGCCGGCGCGTTCCTGCTTATGGCCGGCACGGCCGGCAAGCGGGCGGCCCTGCCCAACAGCCGGATCATGATTCACCAGCCGCTGGGAGGCGCGCAGGGGCAGGTCTCCGATTTGGTCATCATGACCGAGGAGGCCAAGCGGATGAGACAGAAGATCAATGAACTGCTGGTCACACACACCGGCCAGCCGATGGAGAAAATTGAGAAAGATACCGACCGGAACTATTTCATGTCGCCGGATGAAGCCAAAGAGTACGGCCTGATTGACAAGATATATCTTTCCAAGCGCCAGGTGAAATAGACGTCCGATACTCGTCCGGCGCGGACGGCTGGCGGAGAGAAGGCAGGAAGCGATGACAGACGATATGCAAGGCCCCCGGGTTCCGCAGCGATGTTCGTTTTGCGGCAAGCCCCACGGCCAGGTGAAGCGGCTGTTCTCGGGGCACGAGTCGTATATCTGCAACGAGTGCGTGGCGCTGTGCAGCGACCTGCTGCACGCCACGCCGGACTACGAACCGACTGAAGAAATCCGCGACCTGCCCCGCCCGTCCGAGATCAAGAACTTCCTCGATCAATATGTCATCGGTCAGGAAGAGGCCAAGCGGATCGTCTCGGTGGCCGTGTATCACCACTATCAACGCATCAATTATGTGATGAGCGCACGGGCCGGTGACCAGGTGGCGCGGCAATCCGATGAGGTCGAACTGGACAAGGCCAATATCCTGCTGCTCGGACCGACCGGCACCGGCAAGACGTTGATTGCCCGCTCGCTGGCCAAGTTTCTCAAAGTGCCGTTCACGATCGCCGACGCCACGGTTCTGACCGAAGCGGGGTATGTGGGCGAGGATGTCGAGAACATCCTGGTCCGCCTGTTTCAGGCGGCCAATTTCAATCCGCATAAGACTGAGCGCGGGATCATCTATATCGACGAAATCGACAAGATCGCGCGCAAGGACGGTAATCCGTCGATCACCCGCGATGTTTCGGGCGAAGGGGTTCAGCAGGGGCTGCTGAAGATCCTTGAGGGCACGGTGGCCAACATCCCTCCCCGGGGCGGCCGGAAACATCCCGAGCAGGCTTTCGTGCAGATCGACACGACCAATATCCTGTTCATCTGCGGGGGCGCCTTCGACGGTCTGGAGACAGTGGTGGCGCGTCGGCTGGGCCACAAGGTGGTCGGATTCGAGTCCGACCAACGGGCCCTGGATCCCAAATCAGCCGAGATGCTCGACCATGTCATCCCGGCTGACCTGATCGAATACGGCCTGATTCCCGAGATGGTCGGGCGGCTCCCGGTCGCGGCCGCCCTTCGCCCGCTGGACAGGGAGGCGATGCTCAGTATTCTCACCAAGCCCAGGAATGCCCTGACCAAGCAATATACCAAGATGCTTCAGATGGAAGATGTCAAGCTGACCTTCGAGCCGGCCGCTCTGGACGCCGCGGTCGAGATTGCCATGAGCCGGGGCACCGGGGCCCGCGCGCTCCGCTCGATTTTCGAAAAGGCGATGCTCGATGCGCTCTACGAGGTGCCGTCGCGGCAGGATATCGAGGAGGTCGTTGTCGGTCCCGACACGATCCGTAAAGGCAAAGCACCCCGGCTGGTTCCGCGGGCGGAGAAGAAGGTGGGGTAAACAGGGCTTGGAAAACCGGCTCGTTTTTTGTATTATTTAGTAGTCTAATTCTGTTCACGGGGTATTAGCAGTGGCGAAGAAAAAGCAGGCGAAGACACAAAAAGTCATATATGCCGATGGAGAAAATCCGCCAGTTGAGTTCGCGGACTTCGTCAGGCTGTCGCTTGGACCGCACGGTATTCTGTTCGGTTTTGGGCAGAACCATCCGTTTCGTAAGCAGATTTCGCTCACCTACGAGGTGCTATTACCACACGACGTGGCGGGGCGTCTGCATCATATTCTGGGAGACCAGCTCAAAGAGTATGAGAAGAAAGTAACCGAATCGCTCAAGATGGTGAAAGAGGAGAGTTGACGATGCCCTGTCCCACTGCTTTGAATTTCTCTAGGTCGGTTACCCGGTCTGCTCAAGCTGAGAATACTCTTCTCGCCGTCGAATCGATCGGAGCGTCAGAGGCCTGGGGGACGACGGCTACCACTTTTCCACTTTCCGGTGGGTGGACCTCATCGGTCATCGGACCTAGTGAGGGTGTGGTGGATCAGCGCGTCATGCACGTTTCGAGGGTGTCTTTCGGGAATCGAATGGTTGCGTTCGACAGAGGCTTGGTTCTGGAGTTGAATGTGGTTCGGGATCGTGATATGACTGTGATCTCGGATGCCAAATTCGGTTTCTATGGGTCAGGGAGGACCGTCGAGGAAGCTCTTGCCGATTACAGCAACTTTTTTGTCGATTTTTTCGCTGATATTGTTGATACGCCAAGCTCACAACTACCGCCGAGCACACGTGCTTTCAGGCGTCTTCTTCTCACCTTTGGCAGGCTGGTTAGAGGTGGGTGACATTCCTAGAAGAACAATCATCAAGTCTCTTCAAAGGAAGGGTTTTACGCGGACTAAGAAGAAGGGGGATCACGACTGGTACGTGTTTTGCCACGGGGGTCAGGAGTACGGGCATGTCATGGCTAAAATCTCGCGAGGGTCGAGCTACAAGACTTACTCCGAGTCGCTTTGGACGCGTATGAAGACGCTTCTGGCGTTGGATACGAATGCGGAAGCTCATGGATTATTGACTTGCCCCGTGGATCACGCTGCATACGTGAATGTCCTTAAGAGAAAGAAGATCATTAGGTGAGATTGGAGACATCATGAACCCTCGCATCAAGCTACCGGTCGGACTATTCAATGTCAGTGACCCTATTGTGCTTAAGGCCGTCGACCAGGTCCAGGAATCCGATCTGTTCATCCGCCCGCTGGACAAGGGAAATTCGTTTCACTGGGTTTTCGGACACATCACCGCCACCCGCTACGGTCTGGCCCAGGCTCTCGGAGTGAAAGCCAGTGTCGCCTGGGAGAAGCTGTTTGAGTATGGCGTGGAGGTTGTGGACCGGAGCGAGTATCCGTCGCTGGAAGAGATTAAGGCCGCCTTCCTGGATATTTCCGGCAGACTCAAGGAGAGATTCAAAACGGTCACGGACCAGGACCTTGAAGGTGAACCGCCGTTTGCTATTCCGGGAGTAGAGAAATCACTCGCCGGGTACCTGGCCTTCCTGTCCTATCACGAGGGATACCACGTTGGCCAATTGGCGTACATCCTGAGACTGCACGGCGGCGACAAGCTGATCGGCTGACAAAAGCCGCGTCATACTAATCCAGCCGACAGCCCAGCGTCATCAATTCCCGTCTCAGCTGTTCGGCCGACTGGAAATGCACCCCCCGGATGCCCATGATCCGGGCAGCATCGACATTGGTAGCGATGTCGTCTATGAAGATAACCCGGTCGGCGGTCCCTGCCTTTTCGAGAGCCGCCCGGTAAATCGCCGGGTGGGGTTTGAGCGCACCTATTTCGTATGACAACACTCGGTCGGAGAATTCCGATACGATCGGGAAGTGTTCCTTCGCGTAGCGCCAATGCCACGGGTTCGTATTCGAGAGGAGAATCAGGCGATGATTCGGTTTCAGCCGTCGCACCAGCGCGGAGACGTCTTCGTTTTCGCTAAACATATCGGCCCAGAGATTGTGGAATTCGTTCGGGTCGAGTTCCAGGCCCAGCGCTCCGGAAACTTCGCGGGTGAACCGCTCGCCATCAATCGTGCCCTGTTCAAACCAGCGCTCGAGGTTCTTTTGGTAGATCAGCCGGGCGGCCTCGGTCGGTGTCCGGCCGGTCTGCTGCCCCAGTACGGCGCAGGGTTTCAGCGGGTCGAACGGCAGGACTACGTTGCCGAGATCAAAGATGACCGTGGTGAGGACGCCTGTCATCGCCAGAAGTAACCCCCGATGTAGCGCAGGGAAATCGTTATCAGAGCGATCACCAACACCACCTTGATATACCTGGCCGGCACGAAGCGCTGCAAGCGGGCGCCGACATAGACTCCCATTGCTCCACCTATGCCGTATGACAGGCCCAGGTACCAGTCCGGCATCATGACCGCACCCTCCGGCGTGAAAAAGGGGCTGATCAACATGTAGACCAGCACCCCGACTACCGATGTCAGGAAGGTTCCCAGGAGCATGGCCCCGGCGATGGAATGCACCGGCAATTGATAGATGGCGACAAAATACGGTGAGAGAATGGCACCGCCGCCGATGCCGTAGATGCCGCCGACGATCCCGACGATGAAACTCAGCAGTATGATCGGCCAGGTTTTGACCGAATGGGTCTCGCCGTCATACTCGTAGCTGAACATCTTCAGCCCCAGGGTCTGGCGCGTGAGTCGACGCTGACCGTCGCCGCCGTACACCTTCTGTTTTCTTAAAACGTCCTGGATCAGCTTCGCACCCAGGTAAAGCAGCACGAATCCGGCGAAGAGCTTGAAAGCGCGCACATCCGGCAGGTATTTCAGCCTGATTATGGCGCCGATTACCAGTCCGGGCAGGGTCCCGATTCCGGTGGCCCAGGCCATCGACCAGAGCATCCGCTTCTCCCGGTGAAACCGCCACACGCCGGACGGTATGGCGAACACGTTGTAGAGCAGATTGGTGGGGCTGACGCCCGGCGTGTTATAACCCAAAATGGAAACGGAGAACGGCAGCAGAATGAACGCTCCGGTCACGCCGCCGGTCGAGGTGATGGATGAGATGCAGAAGGCCACTAGGGTGGGCAGCCACCAGTAGGTTTCGACACCGGAAATCGGGAATTCGACCATTAGCTCAACTCCAGGCAGTAGAGGGGTCGGCTGGGAGCCAGCCGTTGCGCCTCCTTGAAACCGAGGCGCTGGTAGATTATCTCGGGGCCGGTGAACGCGAACGCCGCGGGCAGCTTTTTGCCGTTCTTGGTCAGGGTCACGGGATAGGCTTCAATGGTTCTCCCCCTGCGCTTTCGGATCGCTTTGACGGCCGCCTCGACCAGACGTGCAGAAAGACCCTGTCCGCGGACATCCTTGTCAAGAAAGAGGCAGTTGATGGCCCAGATGTCAGACGTGCGGGCGGAGTCTCGGCTGGGGTGGCGGTAGGCTTTGGTGCGTTCAAGGCGCGGGAATTCGGAGGCGCGCCTGACCCGACTCCACCAGCTTCCTGAAAGCACGACGATTAGGCTCACCCTTGGCCTGTTCCCACGCCTGTCCTCCTTTTTCTCGCCGCCAGTGCATGCACCAGCAGCCGCCGCAGGCGCCCCGCGAGCCGAACAGTTCAACGATGAGCGGCCAGTCTTTCGGGCCGATTTCCTTCAGAACCGTAGTAACTTTGCCATCTCTTGCCGACATGGCTACTATTCTAACATGCGCCGGGCCTTCTGACAACATCGGATTGGTTCCCCGTGGGCCAGCCCGAGCCGGCAAGTGGAAGTCCAAAAACAGCTTGCTTTTGGGGGTCGGATCCGCCTTTATTGGAACCGTTCGGTCCGAACGGCCGTTTCGAAAACACCGGCGTGTCAGGCGGAGTCAGACAGCCGGTCAGCCCGGGTGAGATAGGACGTAGAGCGACTGAAATAGAGGTACTGGCACATGAAATTCAAGGATTTTGAAGCCGACGGCGTTATTGTGATGGATCTCTCCGGCAAGATCATGGGGGGCGAAGAGACCACCATGTTTCACGGCAAGATGCACGAGTACATTCAGGCCGGGAAACATAGGTTCGTGATTGATCTCAAGAATGTCGAGTGGATGAATTCGGTCGGACTGGGCATGCTGATTTCGGCGCTGACGACCGTAAAGAACGCCAACGGCCGCCTGGTGCTGGCTCATATCACTAATATCGAGTCAATCCTGACCATGACGCGCCTGATCACGGTTTTTGAGCACTTCGACAATCGTGAAGCGGCTCTCAGATCATTCTGATTCCCCCGGGTCCCATGCTTGACCAAGGCCCTGACTATGTCAGGGCTTTTTGTTGTCACACAATA
>SMTZ1_10002771_pt1 | contig 17916 bp, 38 predicted proteins | sample DeeMarSWOR136_30_FD_25667 | JGI IMG/M metagenome (IMG submission 25667)
AATTTGAAAAGATTGTTTGGAGAATAGAAAATTTGAATTGGGGATGTATGGAAAGGTATGATATCCAACGAGAAGTAATAAAGATAATAAAACAGGAGCTAAAACTATGACCCCAAAAGAGAAGGTGATTGAAAAATGGAAAAGGAAGCCAAAAAAACAAAAATGTGAATTTTGCAGAAATGAAACGAAATACATAATTGCTTTCAGAATGGGAGAACAAACCGACAAGCTGACAAGATATGACAAAACACCGACAAAAGCGTGTCCGCATTGTTTGATAAATTTATTGACATTGGGATTGAACCGAAAAGAAATAATGAAAATAGAAAAAATCGCAGAGGAGTTGAATTATGCCTGAAAGGTTTATGTTTAAGGAACTTGAAGAACATCTTATAAACATTTTTCAATTTTATGAGAAAAACGACTTGTGTGAAAAATGCCAATCAACAGAAAAGTTTGCCGAACTCATGTTCATGGTGAGAGATATTTTCAGAGAAGCTACTGATAAACATGAACAAACATTAGGAGTTCTTTTTGATGTTTTACATCAAGCGTGTGGCTCATTTAAGGAAAACGAAAAAAACAATGGTGATAGCTATGCATTAAGGGACTTTGCAAACGGATTGAGGCATTTATCAAAATATGGGCTTTTTGAAATCCAAAAAGAAGCAGGAAGAAGGGTTATAGGTAAATTCAAAGAGCTTGAATGGGAGAGAGAATGAAATTATCCAATAAATCAATAGAATGTTACACAAGAGATAGTGAAATATACATAGTTCCACAAGTATCTGGTGGCATTATGATTTTAGTTGGAGAAAAAAAAGAATGTCGCTGTGGAAAGGGTTCATACAAAAACTTTTCAAGAATATTAATACCAAAAAGGAAATGGAAAAAAATCCTTTCTTCATTGCAAAAAAAGGAAATTATAAAATTAACGGAGAAAAAAAAATGGAAGTAAAATACATTGAATGGACAAGCCCCTATGGGGAAATCAGAAACATATTTGAAAATGCAATAAAACTATGGGGAGAAGAGGCACAGCTTAAAATGGTTGCGGAAGAATGTTCAGAGCTTATAAAAACTGTCCTTAAGCTCTCAAGAAAGCACAATGGCTCTACAATAGATGAAGTGATTGAAGAAATGGCAGATGTTTATGTAATGCTTGGGCAGTTGGAAATTGTTTTGGAAAGTATTGTTGGTGGCTCTGTAAACAAGAAACTTGAGGAAATGTTTTTAAGCAAGATGGAAAAACTGAAATCATTAATAAGGTTATACAAAGAGCCAATAAAATGCCCTGTCTGCGAAGATGGTGGATTTGAAAAATACAAAAAAGGGAAAGTTGTCGGATACAACCAGATGTGGATGTGTGATAAACATTATGAAGAATATGAGGAATTGATAGGATGAGTGACTATGCCTTACGGAATACTTGCTGAAAGCACAAAGAAAGAGGTAATGAAAATCATAAAGGAAAACATTAACTTGCCATCAAGAAATCTATCAATGATTATACAGGAAAATATAAGGGTTTCAATAAGCGACAGAGCTATAACTTTGCTAAAAAGGAGAGTGAGAAAATGAAAATTAATCCAAATTTTCTGATATGTGTAATTTATTTTATTCTTACAGTATATTTTTTCATTGCATTTCATGGCATTGATACTGCATATAATATGAAATATTTTGAGGGAGAATTTGATATTGAACTTTGCGACAGAGGGCTTCATGGATTTTGTATTCCAACAGATGAAGTTTATATGATAAACATAATAATTGTAATTTCCACATTCATAATAACAGTTTTTGTTTCATTGTTTTTCATATTTCATACAAAGGGATACTATGAAAAAAACAAGAAAGGATAAAGGAAAAAAGCATAGGAAATTCAGGAAGAAAAATGTGATGGTTTACCACCATATAAGCTATAATCCAGAGTTTAAGGTGAAAATTTTTCAGGGAGAACACATGATACTTACAAGATTGCAATGGAGAAAGAAAATATCGGATGGGTTCATAACAGCGTTAAACGATTGGATTAAGCAAAACTATAAAAAAGCGGTTGATTTGGAGAGTAAAGAATGATAATCTATTGTGCAAGATGTGGAAGCAAGATGACATATTCAGTTCCAGATAACAAATATATCTGTCCTAAATGCGGATATGAGATTGATAATAATGGATAAAAACAAAAGGAAAATAGAGAAAATGGTGTGAAAGGATGAAGAATCAAGAAAAAAAAGAGAGGAGTTCCGCAATTCTTATTATGTTAGGCATTATATTTGGATTTCTGCTTACAACATTTGTTTTGTCTATGTTTCATAATGATTTGCCTATTCTCTGTAAGATTTATGAAACCCAAAGAGTTAATGAAACAAAGTTTCTTGACATAAATGAAGTTATCAATAAAATTCATAATGAGTGCGGTTCGACACATATCACTAAACAGTATGGAAGCCAAGAATGGAGTGTATTTAAACAATCATGTATAGCTGGTGGATTTTGCAAATATGAATATATTCCATTAAAGGAGTGTTTAAAATGACAGGTGTATTGGAAGAATCCAAAAATGAAATCAGAAAGGAATACAAATATGCCTTTATGCCATGTAGTTGCGGAAATCTGCATGAGGAAATGGTTAAAATAACAATTAATTTCATGCTTAAAAAAGCCAAAGAAATTACATTTGATTGCATAAGGATTGATGACAGCTTTAATGCAAGAATGTTTGAAAAGAAAATCAAGAAAATGAGGTTAAAAAATGAGATGTGAAATATGTGGTAATGAATGTGAGGAAACATATACAATGAGACCAACAGTTATGGCAAAAATTAAAACTTGCAGGATATGTTTCAACCTTTATGCGAACCATGATTATGATGATTTATTAATGAGGTTGAACAAAAATAATCATATAAAAAATAAAGGGGTGAAAAATGAGAAAGAACATTTTGGAAAGAATCCTAAAAAACCTGAATAAAATCCTTTTGGATATGGGCGAAGAAACCCCATCAGTTGCTTTGGCAAATAACCTGCATAACATAAGGTTTGAAATCATAAAGGAAATAATGAAAAAAGAAGCTGATGTGGAAATAGAGGAAACAGAACCGAAAAAAAAGCGTGGCAGACCAAGAATAAGAAAGCCGAAGGAAGAGGAAGAAAAATTAAAGGATGAAACAGATGAAGAGCCAACCTTTGAACCGACAGAAGAGGAACTTCCAGAGCCACCTAAACCGAAGCCGAAGGAAAGTGAGGATTTTTTTGATAATGACAGCTTATAGGTGGGAAAGTGGCAGAAGCGAGAATCAGGGAAGAAGGTAAAATAAGCGGAATAATCTTTGAAAAGGGTGAGCATTATTGTCCCAAATGCGGAAACGGAATGATAATATCATCTGACAGAAAACACAGGATTTGTGGAAAATGTGGATTTATTGTAGCAAAACAAAAACCAAGAAAATATTTGAAGAATGACATAATGATTTTCAATTACATAAAAGGAAAGAATATCCCTGCCTGTTTCGGGAAAAAATATACAGCAAAATCAGTTCCATGCAATCTTGGATTCAAATGCAAATTCCATGAAAGATGTGAAATTCCGAGCATAAAAAACATGAGAAAGGAATGGGAATCTGTTATAGATAAGGTGAAATAATGAGAATAACTGCTGATATTGACTACAACAACCCTTTGAGATTAGCTTGGTCATTAATTAAGGGAATCTATATCTGCAAAAAATTCCCAAGCAGAATAAGGATGACAGAAAAGGGGTTTCATATAATCTGGAAAAATGTGAACGCAAACAGCAAACAGGCATTAATTTACAGGGCAGTAATAGGTGATGACAGAAAGAGAATCAATCTTGATATGGAGCATGGAAGAATAAAGCAGGTGTTGTTTACAGAAAAGAAAACAATATGCTTTGGATTCATTCACAGAAAATGGATTAAAAGCAAAAAACATAGTAATATATGTCCAAAATGCAATAAAGAGGTAATAAAATCAGAAAAGATATGGGAAGAAGGGGAAAAGGTCATAAAGATTTATCATAAAAACAATATATGCCAAATTCCTTTGAGGAGAAGATTTTATGGCTAAAGAAAAAAGGCAGGATTTTTATAGATTTTCACTTGTAAGGATGTATTACAGCGATATTGCAGGAAGGTTTACTCCGACACCGATAGCAGAGTTCAGGGCTTTTGTTTTTCTTGACCATGAACCGACTAATACTGAAAAAATATTATTGAAAAAAAGATTGTCCGAGCTTATTTCAGGAACAGAGGAACTTGCATTTGTCCCATTCTATAAATCATTGGAATCTGGAAAAACCATGCCATATCCAGAGGATGAAACTGAATTAAAGCCATTTTCAATGGTCAAAAAGGAAGGAAAGATAATGATTGAAATTGATGGATTTGAGGTTGAAGAAATTGATGTTGAAGAGGTAAGCGAATATTTCAAAGGAATAAAAGAAAGAATACAGTTTGGAAAACCATACAGATATGTAATATTCTTCAAAGAGGACAGAAAAAGAGGCATGAAAGCACGATATTTTGAGGAAGATATAAGAAGATTCATAAGGAATGAATTGAAAAAGAGGGAAGAGGAATCCCTTATGGGCATATAAAAATAAGGAGAGTGATAACTATGGGATTGTCCAGAAACTTGAACATTGATGGAAGATGGCAAAAAGTGACATTAACGAAAGAAGAGAAAGAGGAAACTCTGGAAAGGTTAGCGGATGAAAATGCGAGTGAGTTTATCAGGTGTGTCCAAAAGGCACAGTTGGTAATGCAAACAAACGCAAAAGATGAAACTATAACACTCAAAGACATAGTAATACCGCTTTTTGACAAACAAGCGACAGCTTCTTTCACAGCATTACAAGACGCTTTGGATGAAAAGATTGAAGAATTAAGAAAGAAAAACAAGTCCATGATTGACCGAGCAATAGAAGGCAGTAAGGAATGATTGGAACTCTTATCTTTTTGGCAATTTTCCTGATGACAACAGTATTTATGAAACTCAATAACCTGCTTGTTGGAGTTTTGATAGGGATAGTGATAGGTCTTTTTATTGCAAGAGGGTTTAAGAAAGAATCGACATGAAAATTCTGGATTTTTTTGTTGAGAGAATATTGATTTTATTAGTCAAACCAATAGAGAAGCATATTGTTTTAGCTTTATTTTTAGCTATGTTTTTTGAAAGTGATGAACATGAAAAAACTAAAGAAAAAAGAAAAAATATTTTTTAAATTTATTATGAAAAATGGTTTTAAGCATATCCATAATAAAAGAAATTCCATAACATTTAAAAAGAAGCATTATAAATTATCACGATTGAAATATCAATTAAAAAATAATGTTAAACTTGAAATTTGGGAAGTTTTACATCATAGAGATGGAAATTCACTTAATGACAATTTAAAAAATTTACAGCTTATGACAACAGAGGAACACTCTTCATTACATCATGCTGGATTCAAAAGAAATATTGACAGTTAGATTCCTTAAAATTTCAACGTCCGTAAAATTCCTTCTGCTTATATTCAAATCCGATTGTGTCCATAAATCCTCTGATGTTAATAGGCAGTTTTTCATACAATCATTATAACCTGTTTTCCATCCTTCAATCATGTTTATTGCCATCCATGAAAAAAGGATTACGATAAAAATTAGCTTAATCCAGCTTAAAATTTCCTTCTGCTTATCTGTTTTTGCTCTTGCGAGTATGAATCCCATTAAAATACACCGCTTAACAAGTCAAAATTTTTCAACCACCACTTTTCAGAGAATTTATCAGCTTCTTCCCATGTTTTAAAGAATCTTGTATTACAGAAGTTACACTTACACCAAAACCCATGCTCTTTAAGATAATTCTCCTGAAAAACTATTGTTTGCTCTGGTATCTTTATTTCATCTTCTGTATCTATCTCTTCATCAGTTTCATAAAGATTGAAAATAATATTTGTTTTGAAATAAAAGGATTTCATAAAGCTCTCCCTTTTTGGATATCCACCCCTGAAAATCAGAACTTTGCAAACATTTTCATTCGTTGTAAGCATTGGATATGCGGAAAAATCCATGATTTTTCTTACCCTTCTATCTACGCTATCCGCAACCTGAACTGTCATGCAATATGTGAGATTCCTCTTTCGTGACCTTCTCAAAATGTCCGCAACAAACCTATTTCTTCTGGTTAATGACATTCTTGCATCACAGTATGTCCAAAATTCATCAAGAGCCAACCACCCATCCTTTGCTTCATCAATCCTGTTTATTGCATCAATATAAACATAGGGAATCCTGAACAAATGAAAATTTGAATACACTTTCTGCCTTCTATAAAACCAATTTTTGAGTGTGAGAGCTACAAGCGTTGCGGTTTTGCCTGAACCCAATTCACCGAGAATATTAAACAAAACCATATTACAACCTGATTCCCCTCTCTTTTGCTATTGTTTTTAGGCATGAAATCTGCCATTTTAAATTCCTAATTTTCTTTGTTTCCTCTTTCATTGCCCCTGTTTTTCTTTCGGGCTTTCCCTTTAATTTTAAAATTTCAAGATTTATTTCATTAAGATTCTTAATTAATTCTCTGTAAGACATTTTCCTTAATGATTTTTTAAATTTATTCTTATTCATTCAATCGCCAATAAATTTTACCTTAACTTTTACACCATTTTCCTTAAAATACGCTTCAAGTTTCTTACATGATTTCTTCATTTTCCTTTTGATTGCCCATTGAATAGGTTTCCCAATTTTTCCAAGAGGATTACTTGGAAGATTGTTTGCAAATATTACTTTCTTTTCATTCTCTTTCCAGAAAGTCATTGAAATTGGTGGCATATCAATATTGGGCTTTATGGGAAGAATCTTTAACGCACTTATTTTTTTCTTTACTTCCTCAATAGTTGGCTCATATTCCCTTTCCACATCTTCAATAAATTTAGGGAGATACTTTTCAATATCATCCGCATTGCCATTTATTTCAAACTTCATTTAAACACTCCTCATTAATCTTGCCCTTTCCCTTTCCTTCTTGGCTTTCATGTATTCAAGAAACTGTATTATCAGATTCCTTCTTTTTTCCTCATTCATCTCAAGCTCTGGGTCATATCCGTATTCCACATCAATAGCCATATTCTTTTCTTTAAGCCATTCGGGAACTCTCTCTTCCTGCTTTTTTTTGGTTAAGATTTCAAACACACTCATATTTTATCACCTATCCAAGTCCAGCGAACAAATCTTTTATTCCTGAACTTCTTTTCTGTTGCTCTTGTTTCTGTCCGATTCCCAATACAAGACCTTCCCCTCTTCCCTTCCTGAATCTTGAAATCCTGCCTTTCAAGAACCTCTTTGTCCAATTATTCATTATAGTTGAACCGAACACATCAGCATACGCTTGAAGCAAAGGAACCCCAAAAATTTCATCTGGTGTCAAATCTGATAATGCCAATAAATCAATATCTTCTGGTGACATCAATTTTGTTGATATTTTTGCCAATGCCTCTTCCAAGCCAAACACATCTGATTCAGGGGCTTTTTCCCTCAAACTTTTCTTCAACATTTAAGTCACCATCCCTGATGAAAGCAACATATACATTGCCAACATACCTATTGCGAATACAAATGTCATTATTATTGGATTAAGCCCCATCTTCTTTTTCACTCCCTCTTCTGTATATTTCTTCATGTTCTTTAAAAACCTCATGTCTGCTGTATCTTTGAGAAGCTGTGGAGTTACCTTATATTTCTTATCATCAAACTCTGGGCTTAAATTAACAAGTCGCTTGAAGATATAATCAGAGTTTTCAAGAACTTTGCCCTTTTTGAGCTTGAACTTGCTCAAAATGGAAGCACTACTGATTCTCTCCTCTTTCTTGATGAATTTAGCAGGGGTAAGGACATCCCATTTAAAGATAAAAAATGGTTTAAAACCTCTCCTTTTCTTTATAGCTATTGGTTTTACTCCTTCAACAAAAAACTCCTTATCATCAATTACTACTTTTCCATCACAAATATCAATATCTTTCATTTCTCCAATAAAATCAGTATCCAGCAGTAGGGCTTCCCCATGAGATTTTTTTCTTATCATACTTTAATCAATTCCTTAATCCTTTTCAGGCATTTTGCGATTTCCAAGCCCTTTTCCGTCAATATCCATTTTTTCTGATTATTTTCATTTATCTCTTTAAACTTTAATATCCCTTCATCCCTTAAAGACCAAACAATGATATAATACGGGAACCCAATTGTTGATTCCTTCTTTGTTGTGTAACCTCTCTCATAAATATCAACTATGAAATTTACCATCCTATTTGTCAAACGCATATTATATTTTTTGACAATAATATTTAAAAATGTAATACCTCTTTTATAAATCCCCTCTTCAAGAAATTATTGCTTGGAGAAATCCGAGTTATAAATGGGGGTTTTGGAATGACAAATAAGGGAGCTGACTTCGCAAAAGAGTTTATACTGATAATCGTAGCTGTGATTATTGTAGTCACTTTGATTCCAACAGCACTTGAGGTAGTTGGAAACCTTTCAGGTGTTCCACTTCTAACTGTTTCAATAGTTGGAACTGTGATTGCGGCTTCGGTATTGTTCTTCCTGCTCGAAGCACTCATGTAAACTCTTTAGGAATGAAGGGAATACTTTTAGCCCTTCCTTTCTTTATTTTTTAGAATATTGAATGGTGGAAGAATTGGGTAATACTAAAACTTATAAAGCAAAGAACGAAAAAAAGATTATGATAAATAAAACATTAGCATTTTCAATACTTGTTTCTTTAATTATCTTAATTTCAAATGCACAAGCACTTGATATTACGATTAATTCTCCATTAAATACAACATATACAACAAGCACAATCCCGATAAACATAACGCAGGTTGAAGCCAATCCAGATTCCTTATGGTATGTATTTCCCGAAGAGAATTGGCTTACATTACAGAATGATAACAATAATAGCGGATATACGAATAATTTTGTCCCACCCAATCTGATTCAGGTATGGAATTATTCAACAGGTGACATATTCAGAGTTCCCGATTCTGCCCTAATGGATGACGATATGATTTATTTCGGATTGCCTAATGATAATGTTTATGGTCTTTTTTTGAACGGAACTTTGAGATGGAATTATTCGACAGCTTTCGGTGACCCGAATGTCCTTTTAATTGTTGATGATACATTATATTTTTCAACGCAGAATGGGATGTTGTATGCGTTATGGAAAACTAACGGAACTCTTGCATGGAACTATACAATCGGGAGTTCTGGTGTTGTAAGTGCCTCTTCAAATGTGGGGATTAAACATAATGATGGTGTTCTGTTTTTAGGCACAAAAGACCCTGCAATAATGTATGCTATTTATGTGAATGGAACAAAAAAATGGAATCTTCCAATAGCTAATGACATAAGAAGCGCACCAGCAGTTTATAATGGCATTGTATATATTCTGGATGATTCGCAAACTCTTTCTGCAATCTGGGAAAACAATGGGACAATAAAATACAATGTTTCACTCGGTGAGCTTTGCAGGGGTTCGGCAACAATTTATGATGACTTGGTTCTTTTCGGTTGCCAAGATGAAGCAAGAGGGCATTATCTTAATAATGGCTCAATGAAATGGTATTATTCAATATTGGATTCCGAAACATCATCACCTGCTGTATATAATGATTTTGTTTATAATGGTGATTATCTTTCAAATCAATTTTTTAAACTTCATGCCTTAAATGGAACTCCAATAAGTGCTTTTGCTCCAAGCAATATTACATACTCCTCTCCAATAATTGATTCAGAAGGAAACATATATTTTGCTGATTATGGTGGAACATTATATCAGCTTTATGAAAACAACACACAAAAATGGAGTTATAATATAAATGGGGAAATAGAAGCGACACCAATCCTTTCAAGTGGTATGCTGGTTATAGGAAGCTATGACACAAAATTATATGCATTTGCAGATGGCACAAAGACAAACAGTTTGCAAAGCACGATAACCCTTCCAGAAGGAAATTACAAGCTGAAAGCACTTTCAAGAGATAAAGAAGGCAATACGAATGAAACAACTGTTTTCTTCACTATTGATTACACACCAGAAATCACAGTAAGCCCTTCATCAAACACTACTGCTGGAAAGGAATATCAACCTCTTGGAGTTGGATACAGGTTCAATGTAACAACAAATGAAAATGCTGAATGGTGTGCATGGCAGGTTCAAAGCTCTGATAATTATACAATGAGCAACACATCACCGACATTCTGGTATGCGGATGTCCTTCCAAATGCAAGTCAGGGAACTTTCCAAGTAAACATCTGGTGTAATGATACAGGTGGAAACTATATATTAAATAACAGCGTTTGGCTTACCTATGATTGGACAAATCCAACAATCACTCTCTATTCACCGCAAAGCATAAATTATACAACAACAAGCATACCTTTGCAGGTTTCAGCTAATGAAGTGATAGTCACATGGCAGTATTCATTGAATGGTGGGATAAATGTGACATTCACTCCAAATACCACAATAACAGCTATTCAGGGAAGCAATAACATAACAGTTTATGCGAATGATAGTGTGAACAACATAGGTTCTTCAAGTGTTTCATTCTTTGTGGACAGCATAATTCCAAACATAACCATAGATTCACCAGAGAACATAAGTTATTCGACCACAAGCATAGCATTAAATGTTTCAGCAGATGAAACAATAGACACATGGTGGTATAATCTAAACGGAACAAATGTAACATTCACTCCAAACACAACAATAACTGCAAGTGAGGGAAGCAATACAATTACAGTTTATGGTAATGATACATTAGGCAATGAGGGTTCTGATTCAGTTTCATTTACAGTAATTACAGTTAGCCCAAGCATATATGCTGGAATACCGCTTGTAAAAGTAATGTTTGTAGTGATATCTGGTGGACTATTGGTTATATATTTCTCCGCTTTCTTTGTGGAAATAAAAAGCTCAAGAGAATTTATTACATTAATGATTGCCTCTGTGATAGCAATAATTTTCATAGTTGCAGTATTTCTCCTGTAATACATAAGTTTTTAAGCTAAATAATTAATAAAAATATATGAATCTGAAAATCCCGATAGTTTTAGCTGTATTTTTCAGCGTTTTTATTATCCCAAATTCTTTTGCTTATACTTATAATGTTGATTATTTCCAATCAGCAACAGGAAAACCTGCAAATTTTACAACACCTTCCTTTTATTCATCAAATGCGGATAGCTGTGATATTGAATTGAATACAAGAGCCACATTAACAGCAACAGGAACGCATAATATGATTGTTGAGTTTTTTTCACCTGCGGACACATTAATAGGGACAGGAACTTTAGAGAACATGAATGGTAACCAAAATTGCAGGAATTTTGGAAAGGTTGAAACTGATGAAACCTATGCGACAGGAACTTATGAGGCAAGAACAACAACAACATTCACAGCAACAAGCGGTCTTTCAGTTTTGAGGGCTAATCTTACCTGCACAGAAACAAGCGATTACTTGAAAATTCAAACAAGATATCCGAATGGAAGCTATGTTTATGACAGCGAAGGTTATTTTCCGCATATTTATGGAAAAGATATTGGTGGCTCTGAATTATCATCATGTTCAAAGGATATAGACCAATACATACAACAGGCAGTAAATTCCCTTTCAAAAGTTAGCGGTGGGCAAACATACGGATTTTGCTATGATTTAAATGGCACAGGCAATGTTGTAACAGGAAAAAGGTCGCAAACATATTCGGGTTCGCAACAGAGATTTTTGTTCCTTTTCAATTATGTTGTTTTCAATTCATCAGAGGTTGGAAGAGTTAGCATAAATGTAAATGGCTCTTCATGGTCTGCCCCAACAGGAACTCTTTGCGAAACTGAAACAGGATACTATAAAATAAGCGACAATACAAGCTATGTAAAATTATGCACACAGGCAACTTGCAATGCAAATTTAACTCTGGAATCGGATGAATTATATGCACTTGTTGTTTCTGGTTATTCCTCTGGATGGTTGGTAACATCATTAAGCTGGTATCCTGATATAGAAATAAATGTTATGGTTTATGAACCTGATTGGGATTGCACAGAATGGACAGATTGCGAAGGTGGATTGCAATCAAGAACCTGCATAGACCCTTTAGGAAAAGTTCCAGATAGAATTGAATATCGAAGCTGTTTTGATGTTCCATTTTTTGAATTAAATCTTGGATTTGAGGAGTTTTATACACAATCTGGAATAAAAAAGTGCGTTGAAACAGGGGCTAACATTCTTGGATTCATAAACACCTGCGGATGGACAGTTGAAACAGTTGGAAGGGCTTATCCTGTGGGATGGAATGTTCCGAATCCGAACTTGAGGGATTTCATAGGGATGTCGGATGATACCGCAACGGAAGGTTCTCGGTCACTTTTAATGTGGTATCTTCCACCAACATATCTTCCAACATTAACAAGCAATTTGACATTATGCAATATCTCAAATGCTGGTGAATTTCCGCAGATATTAAGAGGGATAAATGACAGCTTATTTATCAGTTATAATGTAACTTTCCCTTCACCATACATGACAATAAGCTATGATGTAAAGAGATGTGCGACACCTGTTGAACAATCAAACAATGGATGGTGTAGCGGAAGAGTTTGCTATGACAATGCTGGACAATGCAATTTGACACCGAAGGGAAGGTATTTATTCAGATTGCTTGATACGAATACAAGCACAGTTCTTGTTGATGTCTTTGAAGAAGCCCCTGAACAATGGACAAGCAATTTAGTTGATGTTTCAGAATCAGGAATAATTCCAAACAGGACATACAACATAGTTTTTGCCCTGAATCCCTTTGACCAATATGAGGGAAGAAGCCATTGCATTTATCTTGACAATGTGAATGTTCAATTAAGAGATTCCGAACTTGTGTGTGAACAATCGTTTTGTATTGGCTTGGATTTATATGTCCCAAAGGTTGTTAATGGAACTTGCGTTTATGAAATAAGACCGATAAACCCAACCTGTGTTCCAGAAGAGGCAAGAGAAGATGTTGAAAATAGGGAGAATTTCTGCATAGGGACAACAGGTTATGAATGGAACAATGAAACGCTTGATTATGAAATAATTAATAATAGTGCTTATTGCGTATCCCTTATTGAAGAAGAAACAGGCATATATGCCCCGATACAATCAATAGATGATACTGTAAATGGAAGTGCTTTGGAAGAGGCAGGATTCGGATTTGTGAGAGGGTTTTATAGCCCAATATTCATATCACTTTTGTTAGCACTTATAATACCGCTTCTGCTGATTTATCTTGTTGGAAAAACAGTTGCATTAGGAGATTCCGCAGGGACAATATTTACAATATCATTCTTGGGCGTGCTTTCCGTTATGACTATGCTTGGGATGTTCCCGATAGTGATACTGATACTGCTTGGAATAGTATCGGCAGTTTATGTTGCGAATTTCGTTGTTGGAAAACTTAAAGGTGGTTAAAAATGGTTCAAACTCTGGAATTTTTCATGTATTATACTGTATTTTTCTTATTCGTGATATTCATATCAGGTCTTTTGGGACAAACAATATTTACAGGCACAAGCGGAATAGAAAATTTGCCAAAGGCAACAGGGTGGGATTTAATCAATCCATTTTATATAGTTCCAACATTAACATCATTATTCAGCATATCAACAGAATTTCAAATTATATTTATACTGCTTGTTTCACCTTTTATAGTTGGCTTGATATGGGTTATAGCTGGATTCATAAGGGGTGTTTTATCGTGAAGGGAAAAATCATCATTCCGAGCATATTTTTTTTCTTTCTCATAGTCATAACAGTTCAAGCAGAGCAAACTGTTAATACCATAGAATACCCTATCGGATTCGTTTCACAAACAATAGCAAATGAAGAATATGGAAAATCCATAACATTCAATCCACCTGACGGAATAACAGAGATACTTTCAGGAGAATTATATATATATGGCGATTTTCAGGCAGGGACAAAAATATATGCAAAGATAGGAAACAGCTTTTGCAATCCTAACGGATGGGAAACTCCGAATCAGGATGTGGCAAATTATCAGATAATATTTGATTGCTCTGAAATCTTGGAAGGCAAAAAAACAGGGAAACAAGAAGTAAGATTTTTAACAGATAAAATTGCAAGAAACCTGTATGCGAGATACAAGATTACATATTATAATTACCCTCTTGGTTCAATGATTATAAGCGGAACTGAATACAATTATGGTGATGAAGCAACAATATTTTTGCAGTTAAAAGATACGCAGGGATTTCCAATAAATGATGGCTCTTGCTTAATTGATGTATATTATCCGAATCTTCCGAATCAAACACATCCGCAGTTTTTAAATAATGCCCCAATGCTTTTTATGAATGAAAGTGATGGACTTTATTATTATGACTTATTTGTCCCTAATATTACAGGTGTTTTTATGCTTTCTGCAACTTGTTCCTATGCTTTTGATACAATATGGGTTTATGAATCAGAAGATACAGATAAATCAAACCAAACAGTTATTTATGGAACTTATACAGGTGATACAATTTCTTTGAATGACAAATCTGATTTTCTTTATATGAAATGTGTGTATCAAACTATTGATTCAAACAAAACCTGTGAAGCATATTATGATTTTAATGTTTCTGGAGCATTAAATATAACGGAATTACAGCTATACTATTCAGGTGAAACATCTGCGACACCTGTTGAATTATATTTTTTCGCATGGAATTGGAGCAGTTCAACATGGTTAAGATTAGAGAATTATCTTATATTTCAGGGGACAGCAACAACAACAAATCCATCAGGTGTTGATGAATTTAGCTCTAACACTATTCCTTTGGATGGGATTATTAGCAATGAAAATATTGTAAAAATAAAATTGGAAGCTACATCAACAAAAACATTCACAATGTTTGATAATTGGCTTTCACTAAAATTTCTTTCAGAGAACGGAACAATACAAGACCTTAAAGGTTCTGGTGAACTTCATATTTCGGATTTTGAAAGCAATATAACAAAAAACATAGGAAACTTGGCAAATTTAACAGCTTTAGAGGTATGGATTTATTATAATAGAACCTTAACAGATTATAATCAATCAGGCATATTTGCAAGATTGAACCAGATTGACCAGCTAATAAGGGATGTGAACCAATCAATATGGGGCAAACTATTTTCAATACAAGATGACTTGGGAAGCATAAATAATAGCATAAACCTTATGAATTATACAGTAATGACAAAGCTGTTTTCAATACAGGATGACTTGCAGGATATTTTTGATGAAGTAGTTGCGGTTTATAACCTAATCCAAAGCGTAAACACAAGCATACAGAACAAGCTGTATAACATTCAAACAGACATATACAATCTTGGAACTCTGATAAACCAGACAAATTCCAGCATTATGAACAAGCTATATTTAATTCAGGATGATTTGGATTATTTGCAGGGAAATTTAAGCGACCAGCTATTGAATATCACTAACATAAGCATACAGATAATAGGCAATTTGAGTGAGGTTTCCTATGATACTTGGGCTTTATTTTTCAAGAGAGGAACGCCACCATTAGCCCCTTCAACTGATTATTTTTGCTCAAACAATTTTACACTTATAAAAAGGATAAACTACACATTTGTTGAAAACGGAAAAACCGATTATTTCGTGAAGGATGAAGAAATCTCATGCGAGTTCGGTTGCATTAACGGAACAATAGATGGACAATCATATTGTTCACCACATCCTGCTATAACTTGGATAGCATTAATCATAATAATATTGGCAATAATATATATTGTATGGAGATTTTCCTAATCCTCATCAACTGTTGTGAAAAGGATAGCAAAAACCAGAAATGCTCCAAACAGCTTTGCAATGGTCATCTGCAATGGGTTAAAGAATGTGAGGAATCCGAGTGATGAAAAATAAGCTATTGTAATCACAAACACTAAAGGCAGGGCAAACCACTTCATACATTTTATTTATCTTTAGTATTTTTAAACTTTTCTGCCATTTTCAGGAAATCCTTTTGCATATTATCGTATGGTTTTTTAAATTCACCAAGAAGGCAACCCATGTAAAAGTAATCAATAATCTTCCTTATGAGTTCACTCCTGTTTAAAAGACCGCTATCCTTTGCGAATTTCCCAAGAAAATCAAACAATGGCTCTTCAACTTTAAAGGTGATTGCCTTTGTTTTTGTCCTCATATAAAATAATTTAAAGATGAAGATTTAAAAAGGTAATACTTATGCTTATAAATGGGAAAATCAATAAATTCACATGGCTAAAAAAAGAGGGTTACTTGCTTTAACTGAAACACTTAAAAAAAGAAGAACCGAAAAGAAAGCAGTAAGAAGCTCACTTGAAATCATAAGCAAAGATGGGATACAGGCAGTAAGGTTCAATAAAACGCTAATTCTTGCCCTTCCAGAAGGAAAGGACATATTCATGTTGGAGAAAAAGGGCATTTTGGGAAGGCAGGACATAAAAAAGCTCAATGGAACGCTTAAAAAAGTTAAATTGCAGAAAGTTACCTAAAATATGGGGGTGTATTAATGGCAAAAAAAAGAAAGGCAAGAAAAAAGAAAAGGTGATTGAATGTCACGATTAATGGTAAGAAGGAAAGCCCATAGGAGAAAAAGCTACATTAAGGATGTCAAAAGAGGCAAAGGTGTCAAACTCAAGAGAATACCAGCAACCAGAGTTAAAGGAGCAACATTTACAATAAGGGACATAGGGGCAAGAGGCAGAAGCATAAGACCGAGAGGAGTTCCACAGCTAAAGAAAGGGAGAATGACAGAGGAGATAGAGAGAGTATTAGGAAGGGGCAAAATAGCAACGGAGCTTTCAGATAAGGAATGGGCAGAAGTTTTCAGGAAAACCAAGATTCCTGCGAGAGAATGGCTTGGAATGTTGGGAACGCAGGTCGCAAGAAGGAAATATGCTGGAAAGGATGAGCCAAAGAGATTAGCAAACCGAAAAAGGTTTGAAAGGGCAATCAGCATATTGGCAAGAGAAAAGAAGGGAAAACTGATACCAAAGGAAGCAATTTACAAGTGGAGCAAAGTGATGACACCGAGAGAGAGGGCTTTGGCAATGCCTGAAAGGGGAAAAAGAAAACTTGCAGAAGTGGTTTAAATGGGTTTCATAAAATTTGTAAAAGCGAAGGACATTAGTAGTGCTATCAGGAAAGTAAAGCCCGAATTTGAGATAGTAAAGGCAGAGAAAAGGGGCATTGGAAAATGGAAATTTGAATTGGAGAAGGTGATTTAATGCCTTCAATAATTGAAAGGGGAGAGGTCGTTACAGGAAGATTGGCAGGAATAATTGATGTAATTGAAGATGTAATACTCAAGCACAAAACAGTAAGCAAAACCGATATGAAAATTGTATTGAGGTCATTAAAAAGGTTGCAGGGTGATATTCAAAAATTAAAGAAGGTGGTTTGATGGTTAAATTTATTATATTCACAAAAAAAGGAAAAGCTATAACTACACATGATATTGATTTATCAAAAATTTCCAGACCCATTAGCTTTTGCTTATGGTCGTGTTCAGGGTGAAAGAGGAAATCCGTTGCCTAAAGAAAAAGATTTAGCAACAGAATTTGTGCGTGGATGGAAACAGGGTAATAAAAAATATAAAAAACTTAAGAAGGTAGTATGACATTATATGAATCCCCTTTAAAAATAATAAAGGAAATAGACAAAAATATGAAGCAAATAGACAAGAAAATATGAAATTACAGAATGACATCATGCGTTTAACAGAAAAATTAAAGAAGGTGGTTTGATGGTTAAATTTATTATATTCACAAAAAAAGGAAAAGCTATAACTACACATGATATTGATTTATCAAAAATT
>SMTZ1_10004578_pt1 | contig 17914 bp, 15 predicted proteins | sample DeeMarSWOR136_30_FD_25667 | JGI IMG/M metagenome (IMG submission 25667)
CCGGTGACATCAAGACTCACACTTTGAGAAAAATGCACTTCTACTCGTTATTGCATGAGGGGCCCGTAAATACAATATCTGAGACCTCGGGTAAACTGTATCAGTATATGAGAAGGACCGGTCTTTCGCCCGAGCTTGAATTGGTTGAAATTTATCATCATTACGACCCTCAGAACTCTCGAACTCAGAAGATTCAGGTCATGGCCTCTTTTCTCGCCTGGCCGGAGGTCTACAGAGAGCAGCTCGTTCGTGTTTTGGGAGAGGGCAGGGCACGGAAAATTTGGAGAGGCGGAGAAAAAATCACACCCCATACTCTTGTGGATGAACGCTGTGCCTGGGTGGCTGAAACCATTGACAGGCTGAAGCAAAGCGCAAATATGGAACAGCAGTTCGATATTCTCTCCAGGGTAGCTCTCGTCAGGCCCATCGAGGGAATCACGAAATTTAAAAGGATGTATGAAGAAACTAGAGATATCAATGCCATTTTTCAGACGAAAAACGAGCAGTTGCAAAAGACCCGCACTGGCGGATTTGTCGACCCTCCAAGGTTTGACGGGAAGATACTGCACGCAAGCAAAGTGCCTTACAATGGGAAAAAGTACATGGAAGCCAAAACCCACAGAGAAAAGCGAAAAGCCTATTGTTTCTGTTATCTCGTGCGGGAAGCAGAGAATCCTCAGATCGATCCCATCTTCTGTTATCGTGCGGCTGGATGGGATAGACAATTCTGGGAGCCGATACTGGGAGTAGATTTCAAAAAATGCAGAATCACTCATTCAATCCTCAAAGGGGATGATTTCTGTGCCTGGGATTTCTACCTTGAATAGTCTTGATTTCTCCTATTAATCCAATTTTTCCTGCAAAATGGTGGATATAAGATTCGAGTTTGTCCCAAAGGGACGGGATTCCGTGTCATCGCGAGGAGTGAAACGACGTGGCGATCTCTTATAAAAGAAATCAATCCTTTTTCTATGAGATTGCCGCGCTCCCTATGGGACAAAGCCTAAGATTCAATAACTCTAAAAGGAGAACAAATCATGAAAGTCTTTAACACAAACACAAAAACCGCAACTCTGATAGTATTCGTAATAATACTGATCTCAGGGCTTGCGGCTGTTCAGGATCAAATCATTGAAGTAGAACTCAATCACTCTTCTCCATCAGAATTTGATCCGTCGGAGTCTTTTCAGTGGTTTCAGAACGCTTTTCCCATTGGATTGGATCCCAGTCAGAGCTGCACGATTATTTATGCTTCTGATGGGAAAATAGCCCTTGCCGGAAACAATGAAGATGCCAACAGACCTATTGGTAATATTTGGTTTTTGCCGGCTGAAGAAGGGAAATTCGGAAGAGTCTATTTGGGGTGGAGAATTAATGATGTCCCGTACCCCCAGGGCGGCATGAATGATCAGGGATTATTCTTCGATGGCGCCACTGCAGAATATGTCGTGGTGCCCCGTGACTCGAGTAAACTTCCCTATGAGGGGTCTCTGATTTTAAAAGCAATGGAAGAATGTTCAACAGTGGAAGAAACATTGAAGCTGTATGATCGTTATGATGTGTCAGGGAGTTGGGGAGGGCATTACTTAATTGGAGACAAATTTGGTCATTCAGCAATCATCGAACCTTATACCATCATCAGGAAAAAGGGGCAATATCAAATTGCTACGAATTTTTTTCAGTCGAAAATCAAACCTGAAAACATAACTGATACAAGATATCGAATTGCAGCGGAATTATTTGAAAAATCAGAAAGTATCTCTGTAGATTTATTCCGACGAATCTTAAATGCAACTCACCAAGAGGGATACAGCGGGTATATGACCGCTACTCTTTATTCAAATATCTGCGACCTGAAGAAGGGAGAGATGTATATCTACAATTTTCACAACTTCGAAGATGTCGTGAAAATTAATTTGCAGAAAGAGCTTAAAAAAGGAGAAAGATTCCAATCCATTGTATCTCTTTTCTCCTGCGAGACTTTTGCTTCGAAACAATACAAAGCCGAGAGAGCAGTTGGAATGTTATATGAGAGAGCGCTTCAGAAAGGTGTAGAAGGGGACGAAGGGGCCATTGCGCTTTATAACGAAATGAAAACCGGAGACTATAAGATTTATAGATTGGATGTCGGCGAGAGACAGCTCAATTCCTTGGGTTATCGGCTCCTGGGAAATAACAAGCTAAAGGAAGCCATTGAGATTTTCAAGTTCGTCGTTTCGGTATACCCTGAATCTGCCAATGCCTATGACAGTCTCGGTGAAGCTTATATGAAGGCTGGCGAAAAAGAACTTGCAATCAGGAACTATGAGAAATCGCTGGAACTCGATCCAAAAAATGAAAACGCGAAAAAGATCCTGGAGGATTTGAGAAAGAAATGATTTTTTTATAGCACGTGACTTCAATTAGTTCCGGTTGCTTTATACTGGTCAATACCATTGGATTGTAGAAATTGAGGATATTCAAAAAAGGAATCTTACTTTGAAGCACATTATCAGTTATATCAACTTGATACTCTTATTTTTACTTGTATTCAATAACTGTGACCAACAGGAAGATTTTCCTGTTCTCAAAGGCCCCTATCTCGGCCAGAAACCGCCGGGGATGACGCCAGAGGTCTTTGCTATTGGAATTGTATCCACAGAGGATAACCACGAATTCAGTTGTACATTTTCCCCCGATGGAAGAGAATTCTATTTTAATCGGGGCATGACCATCATGGTGTGTCGAAAGGAGAAAACTGGATGGACTAATCCGGAGCCGGTAAAATTCACGGAAGGATACCGATCTCACGAACCCCATATACCCATGGACAATAAACGGTTGTACTACGGCAGTATGCGGGAGCAGCCCCCCGGATATCCCGATGAAGAATATTCGTATGGCATCTGGATGACTGAGAGAACAACACAGGGTTGGGCCACACCCAGATATGTCGGTTACGGTATGTATGTGACAACAACCCGGGATGGAACCATCTATTTGACGGATATCTCCGACTCGCCAGAAGAAATTATTGTTAAAACAAGTTTGATGGATGGACAGTTTACAGACCTCATTCGGCAAAAGGGAGGGGTGATTACTCCTGCACCCGACCGAATACCCGGCCGACACCCAGGTATAGCGCCTGATGAGAGCTTTATCCTATTCGATGCTTATAAGAAAGAAACGAACAATGATGGTAAACTTTTCATCTGTTTTCGTGTAGATGAGGACGCCTGGGGAGGGGCCGTAGACCTCGGCGAAGTGATAGGATTTGAGAAGTGTATGGTCCCCTATATCTCGCCAGACGGGAAGTATCTTTTTTTCACCGCCAACAGTGATATCTATTGGGTGGATGCAAAAATCATAACAGAATTGAAAACAAAAATACTAAACAATGAATAGGAGTTTGTTGTGAAAACAATAACAACAATGAGAACCATCAATTTACTGCTGCTGATTACAGTACTATATCTATTTCAGTGTAAAATGAAAACTCCGAAAGATGAAAATCAGTTTTCAAAAAATCCGGAATTCATTTCTGTAGAAAACGCCATCAATAATGTTTTCAGCTGGGCGGTGAAAAAGGATTTCGATTTGTTTTTCCATACCATTGCCGATGATTCCAATTTTATCAGTGTGACACCTTACAACAGGGTGAAGTTTGGATTCAATGCCGTCAGGAAAGACAGTGCATGAAGTGCATGATTTGAAAATTCAATTCTCAAACTCGGGTGATATTGCCTGGTTTTACTGTGTGGTTGATGATTTTAACGAGTGGAAAGGGGAGCCGGCAAACTGGGAGAATGTTCGATGGACCGGTGTTCTTGAAAAGAGAAAAGGGAAATGGCGGGTGGTACAGCAGCATTTTTCATTTGCTAAAGTTGAATAATAATAAAGGAGTATATTATGGATAAGCAATCTTTATTTCGTGTCTTTTTAATTTTTGTTCTTGCGATATTATACACGAATTCTATAATTCAAGCGGAATCGTCCAGTTTGCATTTAACTAACGAGCAACAGATTAAGTTACCTGAAACCCCGAGTGGGCGTTGCGCCGCCGCGTACTTTAAAGCATTCAATTCCGGTAGCGACGATCAAATGCGGGCTTTCCTCCAAAAGTTCCGGACAAAGTCATATTTAAAACGCCACCCCATGAAAAAACGAATCGAATTTTACAACTTTCTCCTTGAGGCTTGCGAGGCATTGATGCCCGTTCGATTCGTCAATGTTTCGGATTACGAAATCATTGTTTTTGCACGTACAAAAACCAGACAGGATCTGGTTAAGACACGCTTCAAAATCGACAGCCGTGAGCCGCATAATCTTTTGGTTTTTACAATAACACCGGGGGTCTCGGAAGAAGCACTACAATTAACAACCATAGACGATCAGATCATCGGAAGTACCATCGACTCCCTCGCCGGGATTTTGAGAGAGAGTTATGTCGATCCGGAAAAAGGAAAAATGATGGCCGATAGGTTGATCCACTACAAATCCTCTGGACGATATAACGAGATCACCGATGGGACTGTACTGGCGCTTCGACTGACGGAAGACCTGTGGCCGCTCTGCCGGGATGAGCATCTCAGGATTACTTACGGCAAGATATCCGAAGAAGACAATACATCAAGGCCTGAATCCGATAAAAGTGACAATTATGGCTACCGCAAGATCGAGATCCTGGAAAATAATATTGGTTATATTCGATTCGATGAGTTTCACCACAGTGATGAAGCGAAAGAGGTAGCAGCTAAGGCATTGGAGACGGTCGCTGACTGTGACGCATTAATTTTCGATCTGCGGTACAACAGCGGCGGGTCACCGGAGCTTGTTCTATTCATCTACAGTTATCTGTTCGACAAACCGACTTATGTGGGCAGCCGATACAGCAGAATCCATAAGGATACTCAAGGGTATAATCTTTTAGGCTATAGGGATTTCTGGACTCTAACGGATATTCCCGGTAAGCCATTTGGTGCCCACGTACCGGTGTATATTTTGACGAGTTCCAATACCTTCTCGGCGGCTGAAGAATTTTCTTACTGTTTGAAAGATTTGAAGAGGGCGATCGTTGTTGGGGAGACCACCGCTGGAGGAGCCCATCCCGTAATGCATATTTCAGTCAATGAATATTTCGGGGTGAGAATACCCTATGCCCGGATGATTAGTCCCGTGAGTAAGACGGATTGGGAAGGGACCGGCGTCATCCCAGATATCCAGGTACCGGCGAGTAAAGCTCTGGATGCAGCATGCAAAGAAGCTGCCAAGAGGATAAATGCCCGTTAACGATTAAAGCGATATGATTGACGATAGAGGGAGACTGAAATGGTTATTAAATGGAACGATTTATTTTTCGAGCCAACGAGAAGGTCCAGGTACAAACAATATATACAAATCGATTATAAAGATTTTAAGAAGTATCATAACAGTTCAAAAAATGGATTGAGTGATATTTACTGGGTGGATGCAAAAATCATTGAAGATTTTAAACCAAGGGAAATCAAAGATGAATAATTCTTTAATGGTCAAATTAGTATTCCTTCTATTTGTTTTTTTTCTATGTGTTTATCCTCTTAGAGCACAAATCATATTTCGTGCAATTCAAGAAAGCAATGTTGAAGAAGTAAGGAGATTATTAAAAGACAATCATCGGTTGGTGGATGAAATTGATCAGGAAAAAAGAACACCTCTTCATCATGCCTGTCAAATACAAAATATTGAAATTGTCCGTTTGCTCGTAGAATACGGAGCAAAGATCAACAGAAAAGACTCTAGAGGAACCACGCCGTTTCAAACGGCAATTACCGGGCAAAACAAGGAAATAGTCGAATTACTGATTAAGCATGGTGCGGATCTAGAATTAGAAGATGCCAATGCAAGAAGGCCTTTAACAAGGGTTGTATTTTGGACAAATGATACTGGAATGGCTGACCTATTATTGAAGTACGGCGCTGATATTAATGCAAAGAGCATCTATGACGAAACTCCGTTACGTGTGGCGGCCTGGCTGGGGAAGCGTGAGTTGGTCAATTTTCTTATTGATAAAGGAGCAGAAATAGAAACCAAAGGAGATCAGGGGAGAATACTCCTTCTTTATTCTACATCAAAAGATCTGTTCAGATTGTTTAATGAATTGTTCAGCAAGGGAGCTGACCTGTTTTCAAGGAATGATACTGGAGGCAACCTGTTACATTCAGCCGCGATTGGCGGGTCTATGGATATGGTAAAGATGCTCATTCAAAAAAAATTGTCTTTAGACGAGCAGGATAGATACGGCTGGACACCTTTGCATTATGGCGTTTTCCATAAAAATAATAATGTAGTTCAGTTGCTCATTGATGAAGGTGCGGATTTCAACAAGAAAACATTTTCAGGCAGAACTCCGTTGCACATTTCGGCTGCTGCCGAGTATGACGATATAGTACACATACTTGTTTCGAGCGGAGCAGATCACTCCAGGTATAAATTCCCGATTCTTGAGGGTGATTACCTGGGTCAAAAACCGCCAGGGGCGATTCCCGAATTGTTCGCTCCGGATATTATTTCAACGAACAGGATGGAACATACTTCCCCCGTTTTCTCACCGGATGGAAAAGAAGTGTATTGGATGAGCTTAATAAATGTTGAGGGAATTGCCAGAAGCAGATGGTGCATTAAGACAATGAAAATGGTTGATAATCAATGGACGAAACCCGAACATGCATCTTTCTCAGAGGATCATAGATTTAACGAAGACGCGCCATTTTTTTCTTCTGATGGCAATAAACTATTTTTTATATCGAATCGTCCGTTAACTTCAAACCAGGAAAGACCAAGAAGTAAAATATGGTTTGTAGACAGGATAAATAATTATTGGTCTACCCCTAATCCTATCGGAGATGAAATTAATTCATCCCAAACCATTTATTGGCAATTTTCAGTTTCCGGAAGTGGAAATCTCTACTTCGGAGGAATACGTAGCGATACCAAAGGACAAACAGATATTTATTGTTCTGAATATTTGGATGGTAAATATAAAATACCTGTAAACTTAACAAATATCAATACCGGGGGAAGTGAAGTCTGCCCTTATATCTCACCTGACGAAAATTATATTATTTTTACATCAGACGGACAGACTGGTGGAAAGACCAGTCCGGATTTGTTTATTAGTTTCAAGGATGAAAAAGGAAATTGGATAAAAGCACAAAACCTGGGGGAACCAATAAATTCAGCTGAGAATGAACTATGTCCGATTATCTCACCGGATGACAAGTATTTATTCTATATCAGTATCCGTGAAGGCAACATGGATGTTTACTGGGTTGATGCCAAAATTATTGAAGAGTTAAAACCGGATGAATTAAAGTAAAGGAGGCAAGCCATGAAACAAAAAACAATTTTTGTCTCAATAGTCCTTTTTTTTCCGTTTGTATTGAGCATTCACGCTCAACAGAATGATTCCCCAATTCTCAAAGGCTCCTATCTCGGTCAGAAACCACCGGGAATGATTCCGGAACTCTTTTCACCAGGTGTTATCTCGTCTGATATCAATGAACACAGCCCGGCTGCATTTTCTCCGGACGGTAAAGAAGTATACTGGGCAGTCACTGACGGTAGGATGATGATGATAAAATATATGAAACAGGAAAACGACCGCTGGACTGCTCCTCAGAGTCCTTCGTTCGCGGAAGGGCTGGAATGTTCGAGTCCCGTTTTTTCGGTAGACGGTAAAAAACTGTTCTTTACATCACAAGACAGGTCAAAAAACTGGGAAATTACTCTATGGTTTGTTGAAAAAACGAGCAGTGGCTGGTCTGAACGAAAGAGAGTTGACTCAATTATCAATACTGGTGATCTGGGGTATCAGGTATCTTTATTAAAAGATGGAACTCTCTATTTTGGATCAGCACGGGCAGGCGGTTTTGGACAGGAGGATATTTACCGATCCAGACTGCTCAATGGCAAATATACCACGCCTGAAAATCTAGGGAGTTCAATTAATTCAGAATTTATAGAAGCAAGTGTCTTTGTTGCTCCGGATGAAAGTTATCTCTTATTCACTAGAATCAAAATGGAGAACAGAGAACCCGATATTAATTTCTTTGTTAGTTATCGGAAGAGAGACGGTACATGGACGCAGGCAGTTGATATAAGTGAAAGATTGGATTCAAAATCATCGGCATTCTGGATTGGATTGTCACCTGACGGTAAATATATCTTTTTCGTGAAGCGTAAAGGCAGAGCTTCAGATATGTACTGGGTTAGCTCCAGGATCCTCGATGAATTCAAACCAGAAGGTATAAAATAAATCACAGCAAAACATAGAGGATAATATGAACACCAAATTTTTTACTCTTGTTGTATTATCAACATTGTTAATTTCTGCTTTAACTGTATTGCCAAAGGAACGTATAAAGGGCAAATCTGATTGGCCAGTATTAAAAGGTCCCTATCTCGGCCAGAAACCACCGGGGATGACGCCGAAAATTTTTGCACCGGGCATCTTATCCATCGAGGAAGGGAAAGAGTATAAACCAACCATTTCACCTGACGCAACGGAAATATTCTTTATCCGACGGACACCCCGCAAAAGAAATGATTGCATCTGGACAAGTCGTCTTGAAAAGGGTAAGCTCACCACCCCTCAAATAACACCTTTCACTTATCGCTGCTTTGAGGGACAGCCATGTTTTATCCCTGACGGGAAGCGGCTTTTTTTCATATCATGCCGGCCTTTACCGGGTGAAAATACCGTAAATCGACTGCCCCATCTCTGGTATATTGACAAGACGGACACCGGATGGGGTGAACCTCAATATTCTGCTTCGACTATTGATGAACATCATCCGGCGCAACTATCTATTGCCAATGACGGCACGGTCTATTTTGTAAGTAATACTCAAAGGAAGATATTTTTCGCCGAACCCGAAAATGGCGAATATAGTGATGCACAACTACTACCATGCGGAGTTAACGACCTTGTTCCTGTTGGCCATCCAGCAATATCACCGGATGAAAATTATATAGTGGTCGACCGTATGTACAGAGATAAAAATAAGCTTGTCTCCGATATGTATATCAGCTTTAAAAGACCTGACGGTACCTGGACATCCACAGAAAGTATGAGGGAAGTACAAAAAATGACCGATTCAGATTGCTATGCTGCGCCGCGAAACACTTATGATGGCAAATATCTGTTTTTTGAGAAATATGTGAGGGAAACGGATAAATCAGATATCTATTGGGTGGATGCAAAAATCATTGAGGATTTGAAACCAAAAGAATTGAAGTAATGGAGGAAATCATGAAAACCAAAGTAATATTTATCGGAATCTTATTGTCCATTATATTTGTCTTAAATAGTCATGCTCAACAGGATGATTCCACCTTTTTAAAAGGCTACTATCTTGGTCAGAAACCACCGGGAATTCATCCAGAACGCTTTGCCAAAGATATCATTACTGACAATTTCTTTCCTCACTCAAAAATGATCTTCTCCCCAAGGGGAGATAGGATATATTGGACGACTTTCTTGAATCTGGATAGCCGAGATTATGCTCTTTTTTATTCCGATTTTGATGGAAAAAACCTTTCTAGGGCAAAGAAGGAAACAACGTTAGCTCAATACGGTATATTACACTTTGTCTTTTCAAACGATGGTAACAAAATTTATTTTGGTTCACGTCAGCCTTACGACAAAATGGATGGTAAACCTGTTCGAGCTGTTTGGACCTGCGATAAAATAGAATCGGATTGGAGTAAACCGCAACCGATAGAGAGTACAGTTGATACCAATTGGGCCTCCCTCGGTTCAGTCTCCATCAATCGTGTAGGCGACATTTATTTCACCGGAAGAATGAGAGGTAAAACAGCAAAAATTCATTGTGCCAAGTTAGTGGATGGAAGTTATCCTAATTATGAACCACTCCCGGAAATTATTAATACAGGGATAACTATTGATCCATTCATTGATTATCACGATAGATTTTTACTTTTTGCCGCTTCACGCAGGGCGGATAATGTGGGTATCATCGATCTCTATATTTCTTACAAAGATAATAGCGGCAGTTGGACCAAACCCTCAAATCTTGGACAGGGAATTTCCACTCCATTTTGCGACAGGTTTCCGATGGTTACGAGAGATGGCAAGTATATATTTTTTGTGACATCTAATGCAAATCACTTCCCGAGCACACACACACATTTTTACTGGGTGGATGTTAAAATCATTGAAGAATTAAAACCGGTAAGTATAAAATGACTGGATTTTACCAGTCCAAAATATGTATCGATTGCCTGTACAATAATGAGCCGGTTTTATGTATTCATCAAACAAATTGGAGGAGAAAGCCGTGAAAAGAGTCATCTTGTTTGCGATGCTTATCATTCAGCACATGACAATCATCGCATCGGCGGAACAGATTGTGGAAGCCGCTAAGAACGGTGATTCACAAACTGTAAAAACGATACTGGCAAAGGATCCTTCGAAACTCAATGCTACGGATGAAAGCAAATACACGGCTCTCCATTGGGCCTGTATGCGGGCACACTGGGATGTGGCAGAGCTTTTGATCGAGAAAGGAGCGGATCTGAACGTTGTTGGCGGAGATGGAGGGACGCAAATCAACTGGGCCGTTCATCACGATAATGTGGAGATAATCAGACTGATGGTCGAAAAAGGAGCCAAGCTCAACATCCAGAATCAGTGGGGCATGACCGAATTGCATACGGCCATCTGGAGGGGATGTATCCATGTGGTTGAATATCTTCTAGATCACGGCTCAGACCCGACGATTAAGACCAATGAAGGCTGGATGGCCATGCACTATGCCTTTCGCAGCGGGCACGACAACGTCATAGCGATGCTGAAGGAAAGGGGCCTGTCCATGACCGAAAAAGACAACCAGGGGCGAACCCCGCAGTACCTCTATTTTAAGAAACCGAACTCGACCGAGCTATCACCCTCTGAACTTGATGAGTACGTAGGAAAATATTATTTCGGGGATTACCTGCTTCTGGAAGTCTGGAGAGAGGGTGACCGGATGAAGATCATGGAATTCGGACCCGATGAAATCTATCCCGTGGCCAAGGACTTCTTCTATTTTAAGCAGGCGCCCTGGACCCTCATATTCACCCGAGATGAAAACGGCAAGATTCATCATGCCCAGCTATCGTTTATCAGGCGGTCTTATAGAATCGTCAGAAAATGAGTGGCTATTGAGACCTAAAGAAAATCGAAAAGTTAAGATCCGAAGCATAAAACAGATAGCCAGCAGGCCATTGACGATTCTTTCATAAATCAAACCTGGCGTTATCGAAGCATATCGGGAACTCTCGAGTATACAAAAGGAATTTAAAAATCATGTTTCACAAAATCAAACAACGAAGGAAACAGTTATGAGAGTAAAATCAAAAAAACAATCATTGGTTTTTATTCTGGCAATGTTATTATTTTCATCTGTGTTAGAGGGCCAGGAAGTAGAAACACAAACAGGAAAGAAATTCTATTATGAAAAAGAAGTATGGACAACTCAGTATAAATCACAAGGAGAGACCGCGCTCTGCGCTCTTTTTAGTGATATCTCCTTCTTGGAGTCCGAGCTGCATCGTTTGGGAAGAGGAAACTTTGAGCTTTCAACAATGTATGTGGCTTATCACTTCTACATTGAGAAAGCGCTTCGACGCATTCGGTTACGTGGAAAAATTGATTTTGGATTTAATGCGGGTTTCAATTACGACGCATTCGAAATAATCAAAAAATATGGTGTTGTACTGCTATCGGATTATACCGGTTTGCTCCCTGGGCAAACTAGGCATCAACATTTCGGATTTATTAGGGAAATGAATGTTTATATGGATGATGTAGAAAAAGATGGGAAGGAAGGAAAACTGAACAGCCAATGGAAAGATGGTAAATTTTACTGTTCCTGGTTAGATAATATCAAAAAAATACTTAATAAAAATATGGGAGAGCCTCCGGAAGCTATGGAGTACCATAATAAAGAAATGAGCCCAATAAAATTTTCGGAGAATATTCTTTCGATTCATTATGATGATTATATAAAATTTACATCGTACTCATATATAGGTTTTAACCGGAAAGGTGAATTGTTAGCCGACGGTAACTGGAGTCATAAACAGGATTTTTACAATGTCAGATTAGACGAATTTATTAGTCTTATTGATCAGGCACTTAAGAATGGTTTTTCTTTAACCGGTGATTTCCACATAACAGAAGAATTATATAAAAGTGAACTGGGATACGCTGATTTTCAATTAAATAACGGCAATACAAAAATCAATCAGAACATTCGTGACAACCTTTATGAAAACTGGAAAACAAATGATGTTCATAATGTACATATCATTGGTATAGCGCTAGACGAAAATGGGAAAAAATATTACAAAATTAAAGATTCAGCTTCAACTGAGGTTTTTCCTAGTTCTCCAAAATACTTTTCAGAGAATTATTTTCGTGCTAGAGTTTTGTCGGTAATGCTGAATAAGGATGGAATACCTTTTGAGATTCGAAAAAGATTGAAAATCGATTAACAACAGAAACAAACAAGAAGGAATAATCCATGAAAATTTACAAAATTCTATTCGTTCCAATCATTGCTCTCTACCTTGTGATCTTTGCTGGGGGCACATTGAATGCTCAACCGGCACAGGCAACTTTAGACCAAGCCCGGAGAGAGGAAATAGACCGCATTTTTGTACATTTTAACCATGATACTCCGGGCGCTGCTCTGGCGGTCGTAATGAACGGTGAAATCATTTACAAGCAGGGATACGGCATGTCAAACCTGGAATACGGTATACCCATAACTCCATCTTCAATATTTCAGGTTGGTTCAATATCAAAGCAGTTTACCGCAATGTGCTTCATCCTGCTTGTCCAACAGGGAAAAATATCTGCAGACGATGATATAAGAAAACATATACCTGAAGTGCCCGATTTTGGCGAGACCATCACCATCCGGCATCTTTTGTATCATACAAGCGGACTGCGAGACGAGGGGCACCTCTTTGCATTGGCGAGATGGCGTGATTCGGATTTAAAGACGCAGAGCGATGTTATCAACTTTGTGAAGCGTCAAAAGGAACTCAACTTCAAACCGGGAGAAGAATGCCTTTACTGCAATACTGGGTACACACTGCTGGCGGAGATTGTCGAGCGTATATCAGGTCAATCGCTACGTGAATTCGCCGATGAACACATTTTCAAACCCTTGGGCATGAAAAATACGCACTTCCATGACAACCATCTGGAAATTATAAAAAAACCGGACGTATGCATACGCTCCTCAGAGTGGTGGGGGTTACATTATCAGTATCCCTGTTTGTGATACGTACGGCGCTACATCGCTTTTCACGACGGTCGAAGACCTTGCTCTGTGGGCTGATAATTTCGTGCACAAACGTGAAGGCGGTGAAGAAGGTGTAAACATACTGGCTCACACGGGGTAAACTCAACAACGGTAAGGAATTGCCTTATGCATCGGGAAAAGTGCACTCCGAGTACAAGGGACTGAAAACGATCGCCTCCGGCGGTCACCATGCTGGTTACCGTGCAGAGTTCATCATGTACCCGGAGCAGGGAACAGCCATAATCGTTTTTTCCAATGTAAGCAATGCCAATGTAAGCAATGGAAATCCGGAAGGCCTTCTTTGTCAGGTTGCAGACATCGTCCTTGCTAATTATATTGTTGAACCGGAACAGCAAGCCCGTCAGCAGATGCGGCGGGAGAGACGTCAAATACCTGAACTTCCGGCATTGACCGAAGAACAGTTAAGGGAATACGAGGGAACGTACTACAGCGAAGAACTCGATGCCTTTCACACAATTATTTTCAAGGATACGACACTTGTCCTGCAGATTAAAAAGCTGGGTGATTTTCCAATACGTATCAGAGAGATCGATTCCTTTTATTTAAGCAGCCATACAATAAATTTCATCCGTGATGAGGAAAACAGAGTCATAGGCTTTACTATTACTACGCCCACAGTGCGGAATGTAAGGTTTGATAAAAAAAATAAACATAATAAATCTAGAACACAGAGAATAGAAAATTAATGCAAAATGTAACAAATTCCTCGAAGTACAAGCATTTATTGATGATGAAAAAAATGAATATTGAAGCTTAGTGAGGTGTTCTCACCTCGCTGAGGAAAAAGCTGAAGAAACACTGCTTTTAACCATCCTGCGGCTTAAAGACAATGCCTACGGAGTAGCTATCAAACAAGACATCCAAAAAGCCACAGGCAAAACCCTACCCTATGGCACACTCTATTTTATCCTGGAATAACTGACTAAAAAGGGATATGTTAAACGGTTCACAGGAGAATCCAAACCTGAACGGGGAGGCCTGAGTCGGGTCTATTATACTCTCACATCTGAGGGCAATTTGGCGCTCAAGCATGCTTACAAAACGCAGCAAAAAATATAGAATGGGTACACAGAGCTGATCTGGGGAGAAAAGACCGGCTAATGAAAAGAGCAAAGGCTCCGAAACTCGCCGAAAGAATTCTCAGCATCCTTTTTTCCTCAAGAAAAATCTGCATCCTGGGTGACACAGAAGAAGAATACCGTATGATCCTTTCGAAAAAAGGTCGATTTAAAGCAGATATGTGGTATGTGTGACAGATTTTTCAGCCTCTGCTGTTTTTTATCCGATCAACAATTTATTGGGGTTTTGAAATGTTTAAAAACTATCTAAAAATCGCATTGAGAGTCATAAAACGGCATAAGGGATATTCTTTCATCAACATCACCGGGCTGGCTACAGGTATCGCCTGTTGCCTTTTGATCCTGATATGGATCCGCCATGAGCTGAGTTACGACCGGTTTCACGAAAAGGGGGAGCAGATTTTCAAAGTCACCATCGAGTCACATATGTCTGATGGCAAAATCGAACCGTTTTCAAACACTCAATTCCCTCTAGCGCCCGCCTTAAAAGAAAGATACCCGGACATAAAAAATTCAACCAGAATTTTTAAGGCCAAGGCCCTGATCAGGCATGGATCTCAAGCCTTCAATGAAGATGGATTTTGCTTTACAGATCCTTCATTAATCGAGATGTTTACGTTTCCTCTCGTAAGCGGCAATCCTGAAACAGCATTATCCGAGGCCAATTCTATTGTCATCACTGAAGATATGGCACAGAAATATTTTGGCAATAAGGATCCCATCGGAAAAATTATGTCTGTAAATGTCAAAAGAGACTTTATTGTCACCGGCGTGATGAAAAATATGCCAGCCAATTCCCATATTCAGTTTGATTTCCTGGTGCCGATCGGAATATTAGAGAATTTGGGTAGAGAAAGACTTCGACAAGAGTGGGATGCTAGTGGCCTTAATTCCTGGGGGGCAACGTATGTACACACCTATGTGCTGCTCCAGGAATCATCGTCCTATCTGGATGTAGAACAGAAGATCTCAGGTTTTTTGAAAGAAGTTAAATCAGGAACCAGGTGGATGTTAAGGATGCAGCCTCTTTTTCAGATTTATCTGTTTCCGATTAATGGAAGCAATACAGTTGTCAAATACTTGATCATTTTTGCGATCATCGCTTTTTTCATCTTGATGATTGCCTGCATCAATTTCATGAACCTGACCACAGCTTACTCCAGTAAGAGGGCAAAAGAGATTGGGATGAGAAAAGTCGTTGGGGCCCAAAAAGGAGATATTATCAAACAGTTTTTTGGTGAATCTCTCATGTTATCATTGGTTTCGTCTGGAGTGGCTGTTCTCCTAGCTTTTCTATTTCTTCCTGCTTTTAACACCCTTTCAGGAAAACCAATATCTTTTACAGATTCCTTTGATCTATCCCTGTTATTGGAACTGCTTGGCATAACTGTCTTAACCGGATGTTTATCAGCCATTTATCCAGCCCTGTTTCTTTCTTCATTCAGGACAATTGGGATTATAAAAAGATCGTTAAGCTCAGGTTTCAAAAAACCACTGTTTCGAAGAGCACTGGTCGTTTCCCAATTTTCGCTTTCTATTATCTTCATCATCGGGACGGTTGTTGTATATTCCCAACTCGAATACATTCGTAAAAAGGACTTAGGCTATAACAAAGAAAATCTTATCTATCTCCCACTCCAGGGTGAGATTCAAAATAGATACCAGCTTTTAAAGAATGAAATGGTGCAAAGTCCCAATGTCATAAATGTCACAGCCAGCAATGTTTTGCCGTCTTTTTTGGACACAGGTGCCGGAGGATTGGATTGGGAAGGAAAAGATCCAAAACTTGATGCTGTCTACAATTATGCGTCGGTTGATTTTGACTTTATTGAAACCTTCCGGATAGAAATGGCTCAGGGCAGAAACTTCACAAGAGAAGACATTTCTGATGCTTCGAATTTCATCCTGAACGAGACAGCAATAAAGGAAATGGGTATAAATGATCCCGTCGGGAAAAGATTTAATATGTGGGGAATAGAAGGAAAGATTATAGGAGTTGTCAAAGATTTCAATTTCAGGCCTCTTCATACGGGAATAGAACCTCTTATTCTAACTCCTAAGGCAATGCCCTATACCTATATCATCATTCGAATCCCATCTGAGAACTATACATCAGCCATCAAATATTTGGAAGGCGTTTGGAACAGGATTAATCCTGAATACCCACTCGATTATCATTTTCTGGATGAGGATTTTGATAGACTCTACTGGGATGAACAACGTCTAGGAAAGATCTTTGGTTATTTCACATGCCTTGCCATCTTTATCGCCTGTCTTAGCTTGTATGGCCTGGTTGCTTTTATCGCTGAGCGGGAGACCAAAGAAATCGGTATCCGAAAAGTGTTAGGAGCTTCAATCATAGGCATTACAGCCATGCTGTCTAAGGAATTTGCCAAATGGGTATTGCTGGCAAACGTTATCGCATGGCCGGTTGCGTATTTTGTGATGCACATGTGGCTCCAGAACTTTGCTTATCAGACCAGCATTAGGCTGTGGATGTTTATCCTCTCAGCGGCGCTGGCTTTGATTATTGCCATGCTCACTATCAGTTACCAATCCATTAAAGCCGCCGTGGCCAATCCAGTCGACTTGTTACGGCATGAGTAAAATGAACTTCTTACTGTGTCACTAAATGTGTCCCCTGATGGTCCAGTTTAATCCAAATAATACAGATAATTGGAAAGATACAAAACTCCTCTGTTTTCCGGAACTTGCTGATTTTTCAGTAAGTTACTGGCAATTAATGCTTTACAGCAAAACTCGAAATCTTTTCCCCAATGATTTTAAGTCCCCTGTGTCTGTCAATGAATGACTCTTAATAATTTTTATCCACTGCAGAGAAAACTATTGAAACATTTTTTCAAGTTCCTGCGTATAATATACTGTAATGCAGTATAATGATAGGAATGTGACATGAAAGATCTGACAAAAATCGAGGAGATCCTTCTCCTTTCCATCTGGGAGCTGAAGGATGAAGCCTACGGCTTTAAAATTCGCACCTTCGGCAATTTGTACAGTGCCCTCGACCGGTTAACCCGGAAAAAATATGTCTCTAAACGTCCGGGAGAATCCACCCCTCAACGAAGAGGAAAAACCCGACTGTACTACACGGTCTCTTCGGCCGGGATCGAGGCCTTAAAAGCGGCTTGTGCCGTGAACCAAAAGCTCTGGGGTGCTCTCAAACCCTATTCTTTCGAAACACACTACAAATGAAACAGTCTAAATCGAGACTTCCAAAATTTGGAGATTGGCTTCTCAGGCTTTTGGCCAGATACGATGTCAATCCTCATCTGCGCGGCGATTTTGACGAAGAATTCAGCTTGATTTATGAAACCAAAGGATTTGTTCGGGCTTGGTTCTGGTACTGGACGCATCTTTTGCGGTCTCTGCCTGTTTTTATAAAAGATATTCTCTACTGGAGGTTTGTTATGATTAATAGCTATTTCAAGCTTGCCCTAAGGAATATCAAGAGGCACAAAG
>SMTZ1_10009662_pt1 | contig 17912 bp, 16 predicted proteins | sample DeeMarSWOR136_30_FD_25667 | JGI IMG/M metagenome (IMG submission 25667)
CGAGGTTAAGCTGAATACCAAGGTCGGCAGAGATATTAAACTCTTCGATTTAAAGAATGATTATGATGCCGTCTTTATTGCGAGCGGCGCCCACCGGGGCAGAAGCCTCGGTGTTGAGAACGAAAAAGTCAGCGGCGTTATCGACGGCATAGAATTTCTCTACAAGGTGAACACGGGAGAGAAGGTGCCCGTTCAGGAAAAAGTGGTGATTGTGGGTGCCGGCAATGTGGCCATCGACTGCGCACGCACCTGCGTACGACTGGGATATAGAGATGTTAATATCGTTTACCGGCGCTCGCGGACGGAGATGCCGGCCATTGCTGAGGAAGTAGTCCAGGCCGAGCAGGAAGGCGTGAAAATGCAACTGCTGGCCGGTCCTGATAAGGTACTGGCGAAAGACGGTAAAGTAACCGGAATCGAGTGTCTTAAAATGGAACTGGGAGAGCCCGACGAAAGCGGTCGGAGAAGGCCGGTGCCGGTGAAGGGCTCGGAGTTTGTAATCGAAACTGGCCTGATAATCGCTGCCATCGGTGAGGAGCCCGACCTTCAGTTCATGACGGACGAGGCGGCTTCGGCTGTTGCCAATGGCTTTGTCAGGGCCGACCCGGTAACGCTGGAGACAGGCATGAAAGGTGTCTTTGCTGGGGGCGATGCCGTGACTGGTCCAGCCACGGTTATCCAAGCCATGGCGGCGGGGAGAAAAGCGGCCATTTCCGTTGACAGGTACCTGAAGGGTGAGCGTCTTGATACCGGTAGAGAAGGTGAAAGCGTCTTCGAAAGCAAGCTGATTGTCGATACCTTTGGCATCGACCAGGAGCCGAGATTGAATATGCCGCTACTGCCGGTAGAGCCGAGGCGCGGCAGCTTCAAAGAAGTGGAACTGGGACTAAGCAGGGAAGAGGCGGTCAGAGAGGCCGGACGCTGTCTCTCCTGCGACTGCCGGATATGCATTAATCTGCTAGGATGTCCCGCAATTATCATGGATAATGGTAAAGTCACCGTAGATATTCCCCAGTGCCCAGGCTGTGGTGTCTGTGCTCAGGTCTGCCCGCACGATGCAATAATAGCAGGAGAGTAAGTGGCGATGGCGAAAGAACTTGACATAATAATATGCGGGGTCGGCGGTCAGGGTGTTGTCCTGATGTCGGAACTGCTTGGCAATGCGGCGGTCAGGGATGGCATAGAGGTCAAAGGTTCGGAGGTACTGGGGATGGCGCAGAGGGGCGGTTCCGTTTTCAGCAATATCAGACTGGGGAGCGGCGTATATGCGCCGCTGACACCGGAAGGCAAGTGCGACATCCTCATTGCTGTGGAGCCTTCGGAGGCACTCAGGAATATACACTACCTGTCAAAGACGAGCATGGTAATACTCAATTCCAGAGAGGTAGTGCCTTATACGGTCTTTCTAGGCAGCAGCGGGTATCCCGGCCCTGAAGAAATCCTGGACAAGCTCAACAAAGTGGCCGAACGTGTTATTAACCTGGATGCGACCAGGCTTGCCGAGGAGGCGGGAAATTTACAGTCAACCAATGTCGTGATGCTGGGAGCGTTGTTTGGCTCCGGTCTCATGTCTATCAAGATAGAGACCGCCAAGGCGGTCATCCAGGCCCGGTTCCCGGCCAGAGCAGCCGAGGCCAATCTGAAGGCGTTCAACCTTGGATATCAGGAAGTGCAGAAGGCGCTCAAGGGCGCTGGGGTATAGGTTCGATTTTCCCTACCAGGGTGAAGTCCCATTAAGCCTGTAGTAAAATTCCCGCGCTCTCCTATTGGGTATATAAGAGTTGTGCCAGCCCCAATTTTTATCTGTCAGGGTTGAGTAAATTTCGTACTACTGGGGGTTGCTGGGCTGATGCGGTCACCGCCGCCGACTTCTCAATCTCCGGCAGATTAACCCCCTGCTTGACCAGGTTCTTCCGCAGTTCTCCATAGTCCACTTTCCTGGGCTGGATGCCGGCATCTACGGCCATCGCCGCTGCCGTACCGGCCGCCTGACCGTAGGCGATGCAATGCGGGATGATGTTGAAGGTCTCGTTAATGGTGTCCGCCGAGGAGAAAGCACGACCGGCCACAAGCAGTCCGTCGATACTCTTCGGTACCAGGCAGCGGTAGGGGATACAGAGGGTGGGGTGCTTGGTCGATATCTCGCGGTAATCGTTATTCGCCAGCACCGCTACGGTATCCTCGAAAACCTCATCGGTCTCCAGGTCCTTTTCCGTAAGCGTATACTCCCCGATGATGCGCCGTCCGCCCTGTGTACCGAGCTGCGGGGCGGTAAGCATGATGAAGCATTTCTCAAAGCCGGGGACATGCTTCTTCATGAATTCGTAGGTGATTAAGGCCCGTTTGCGGGCTCTCACGTCTATTCTGGTCAGCTGTTCGACGTCCATGGCATCGGTACTTTCGGGTTGAGGTTGCATGGTGTGGTACCAGATAACGTTCTCCTGGTTTTTCAGGACGCCTTTGAAGAAATACGGGTAACCGTCCAGCTTGGCCAGCTCCTGCATCATTTCTTCATATTTTTGCGCATGGCTCGCTTTAAACTCGTCGTATTTCCTGATATCAACATTGGCCAGCCAGAAATTGAAAGCCAGCCAGGCTGTCCGGCGCTTATTGTCAAGTTCGCTATCGAAATCGGCCCCCGCCGCTACAAACATATCGCCATCACCAGTAGCATCGATAATAACCTTTCCCAGTATGGCCTGCCGGCCCGACTTGCTTTCGAAGTAAACGCCCGTTACCGAGTTTCCGTCCATAACAACCCGGGTGCCCCATGAATGGAGCCATAGTTCCACACCCGCCTCCAGCACCATGTCATTGAACTCATCCTTGAGTATCTCGGGGTCGACGACCGCGGTATATACTACCCTTTCCTTGCCGATATTATAATCGCGGCGTATGTAAAACCAGTCGAGACGGGCATCGTGGTAATATTCGACCACATTTTTATCGGTTGTTCCCCAGTCTTCCTTCTTGGGGTAAGAAGTCCCGCCCCTGGCATCCAGCCTGTCAATCATTTCCTGGGTAAGCCCGAACAGGTGCTGCTTGCCGTAGATATCGCTCAGGTTGGGTATGATATTGACCAGTCCGCCGGTAGCCATGCCGCCTAGGTGACCGTATCTCTCGATAAGCACGGTACTGGCGCCGCTCCGTGCCGCAGCTATCGCTGAGCTGATGCCGCCGGGTCCGCCTCCCACCACCACCACATCCGCCTCGCGGACCACCTTAATCTGACGGGCTTCTTCTGTAATCGTTTTGATAGAAACGTCTCTTGCCATAATAAACCTCCAATTCCAAGGAGGTAGTTACGATCTACCCCCTGAATTTCTTGAGATATTTTGACCTGATCACTTCCATTTAATGTGGTGGCGTAAAAGCAGAAGAGACCAATGCCGGCCCGTCGTATTTATAGTCCACCTTTTTGGTAACGTCCGGCAGCGGGACACCCTGCTTGGCCAGCTGCTTCTGGAGAGCCTTTATATCCACATTTTTAACGCCTACGTTAGCTTGAAGTGCTAAAGCAGAGGCGGTACCGGCGGCTTCACCGAAGGCAATGCAGTGCGGGATAAGGTTGAAATAGTCCTGGACATGCTCGTCCGAAGAGAAGGCGCGGCAGGCCACGAGCAGGTTGTCCACATTCTTCGGCAATAGACAGCGGTAGGGAATATACATATTGGGATGGTCCAGGGATTCCTGCCCGCGGTCAAGGTCCGGGAAGATGGCGATTGTATCCTCGAACGGCTGGTTATCAGCCAGGTCTTTCTCAGTCAGTTGGTATTCACCGATCATGCGACGGCTGGAGCGCGTACCGAGCTGCGGGCCGGAAAGGACGATAAAGCTCTTTTCAAAACCCGGCATGTTCTCCTTGAAGAATTCCCAGGTCTTCATCATCTTCTTACGGCCTTCGAACTCGACGCGGGTAAGCTCCTCGACATCCACCTGGCTCTTGTTGGGGAAGCGGTTGTGGAACCAGACGACGGCGTCCTGGTTCGGGAGGTTGCTGGGCATAAATCCTCCCTGGCCGCCAGCTTCCATAGCCCTGCGGTTCAATTCCATGAACTCCTTGGGGTTATTTATGCGGAAATCCATCGCCTTTTTCAGGTCGACGCCATCTACCCAGAAGCAGAGGGCCAGGTTGGCGATGCGGAAATTAGGCGGGATATTGTCTTCAAATTCGATTCCTGCATAAGGAAGGAGGTCACCGTCGCCGGTGGAATCTATGATAATCTTGCCCAGGATAGCCTGGCGACCGGACTTGCTCTCGATGATGACGCCCTTGCAGTGATTGCCTTCCATGATAGGTTCGGTGCCCCAGGCATGGCAGTAGACCTTGATTCCGGCTTCTTCCACCATTTCGTTAAGGATATACTTGGAGATTTCAGCATCGATGATGGCGGCATAGACCACCCGGTCCAGCCGCGTCATAAAGAAGCTGCGCTGGAAGTAGTACCTGACAAGCTCCTTGTCCAGAGAGCCCCAGTGCTCCTTCTTAGGGTAATCCACGGCATTACGGGCGATAAGGCGGTCAATCCACTCCTGGGTTATCCCGACAATCTGCTGTTTGCCCGTGTAGTCGGTCAGCTGCGGGATAATAGTAACCAGCCCACCGGTGCCCATGCCGCCCAGATACCCATATCGCTCTATGAGAACCGTATCAGCACCGTTTCTGGCGGCTGATACAGCCGCACCTATACCTCCGGGTCCGCCGCCAACTACAACGACATCGGCCTCGCGGCATACCCTGGTTTCTCTGGCACGTTCCTTGATGGTTTTCATGATGCGAACCTCCTGAGGCGAGTTATACTACTCTGCTGGTTTATTTCATGGTGCTAATCCAAAGGATATAGGATACCGGAGCGCTATGTCAAATTGTGGATTACAATTATTCCGACTATAAACCACTAATAGAAATCCTTGACATCTTATAATGCAGTAAACATGCTGGCACCGTCTTGGTGTGATGAAAGTCCTATCCCGGTAATATACCCCTATATATCATAATAATAGCGGTAATGTAAATACCTGTGTGTATGGAGAATCATGAAATCAAGTGATGTTATCGGTATTATTATCGGGATTCTGGTGTTATTGAGTGTGGTGTCAATACCGTTGATAAGCGCGTTGACCGGTGGAGAACCGGTAGTTGAAAGGGAAGTAATGTCGGAAAGAGAGGAAATGGTGGAAAGTGACGTAACAGTTGAAAAGCAAGCAAATATTCCAGCTATAGACGCCTCCAGACCCGCCAAAACAGAGACAGCCACCTTTGCTCTGGGTTGATTCTGGGGTCCGGACTCCCGGTTCGGGAGTCTAGAAGGTGTCATCAGCACTCGTGTCGGTTATGCGGGAGGAGCTAAAGAGAATCCTACCTATTATAGTTTGGGTAACCATAGTGAGACGGTCCAGATAGAGTACGATCCCGCGCGAATATCGTACGGAGACCTACTGGACGTATTCTGGTACAGCCATAATCCTGCCTTTCCACAGTGGTCGAGTCAGTATAAATCTGTCATTTTTTATCATAATGACGAGCAAAAGAGGCAGGCTATCGAGAGCCGGGACAGATTAGAGGCCGAGACAGATCGTAAGATATATACCGAGATTGTTCGCGCGCCTACCTTTTATATCGCCGAGGACTATCATCAGAAATACTATCTGCAACAACTTCGTGAGCTTGCAGATGAGTTCATGGCGATATATCCTGAGTTTAACGATTATGTGAATTCCACAGCCGTTGCCCGTGTTAATGGCTACGCCGGTGGGTACGGCACAAAGGAGACTTTACATAAGGAACTGGAAAGCCTGGGTCTGTCTCCCGAAGGTATCGACAGGGTTCTAGCAATTGCCGAGCGTGGCCTGGCACCCGCCTGTCCTGCCCCGGGAACTGCTTAACTGGTATCACCGTACTGCGGTATTCATCTGGCGATAGCTACAATAAGCTTGATTAACCTTACAAACAGGCTGATACCAAGTCCCACCGAAATGCAGATTAATACTATCGTAACAGCGACATGAGTAGCTGCGGCAGCAGTGCTGTTGGGTATAACACCGAAGTCGAAGGGGAAAACACTCAGCAGGGTAACCACCGTGGCCAGTCCGAAAACATCAATAACGAAGAGGACTATCCTGCGAAGCATCTGCCGGTCAAGAATAATCAGGACGATATGGCCGAGTATGGCTATGGCCATTGTTGTGGTCAGAATCGGCAGCCAGAGAGATATCTCGCCGGTGAAGAACGGAGACCTCGTCCAGACGACAGTACTGTCAATGGTTTCGGCACTATAGTAGGCCACATATTGATAAAAGAAATTGAAGAAGATAATAACTACAATACTCCAGGCGATGGCGAAAGCTGACGCTGTTATCCGGCCCTCTCTTCGGCTCTTTAAATATTCGTCCACTTTCCTGCCGATTTTCTCATCCAGGCCAACTCTGGCGGCCGGTGGCGTTTCCCGGGGTTCGGGAGTTGTTTTCCGTGGTTCAGGAGGTGTTTCTACGGGTGGGGGAGGGGCCGGTGGCTTCTGATAATTTACGATTGTGCCTGACGAGGCGATCATTCTTTCGGCGATATCTCCAGCCCAGGCTACTTTAAAGCGCTCACCCTGGTAAGCCTTGACCATGAGGACTATCCATAATATGAACCCGATAATCCCAATAATTACCGAGAATACGGCGCCGATTACCGGTATCCACCCGAGAAATACCCCGGCGAGGGCCAGGCCACCAAATACTATTATCGACTGCGCGGCGTGAAAGCGGACCCAGTTATTTTTCTGCTCCAGAACAAAGAATATTATGCCGGTTACCCATACACCCAAGTAGCATAACAGACCGGCGACATTCGGCTCCATGCCCACGCTGGTTTCCAGAGACGTTTTCCGTCTCTCCTGTTCTACCTGTTCTCTGGCGTCAATCCGCGCCTTCTCTTCTTCGTATATTCTTCTTCGTTCTTCAGGTGATAATTCCATGTCTATTACCTCAATATGGTTTTAAGCTTAGAATACCCTCTGTTTATGGAGATTGTCAATAACGGATATATTTATCAGGGTATGCCGTAAGTGCCACTGGCGGTGTCCTCGAAGAAAGGCACGTGTGGAGGATAGTAGGTGAAAAGTCCGTAGATAAGGGCGAGAATAATCAACAAAGCTATAGCTAACCATTTTAACCATTGTGGAAGCTGTGTCATTTTTAATATCCTGTAGCTTGTAAGCTGTCCGGCAGCGACGGCTATAATGAAAATTGCAATATCTATTATCACGTTCTCAATTCCGGTAAGAGTGGTGTAGGCATAGAAGAGGACAATTATGGTTACCGGCATGATGTAGACGCCGGCTGTTTTAGCGATAATGAAATTACTGGTAGAGTCCCGGAGCAGTTTGTACGTGATGGCGGCATAGATTACGGTTGGCCAGAAAGTCAGTTTCAGGTGCTCGAAGATGCTTTCGTTGACCGCGGCGATAATACCCATCGGCGCCCATTCACCGGATAACTCGAAGGCAAAGTGCAGCGCTGAACCCAGCACCGAGATGACGGCAATACCGATGAGTTCCCATTTAAGGACTGAACGTTTCATTTTCAGTTCTATATGAGGATATTGATATCAGTTGTCGAACTTTTTCTCGATTTCGGGCCTGGGCGTTCCGTCTTCGTTCCAACCGCGTCTCCGGTAATACTTGGAAAGGAGCGTCTGGAAATGCTCCTTATCGACCACCTTGCCGGCGTTGGGGCCGGTCAGCGGGGGGCTGGCATATACTTTATAGGGGAGGCTGTCGTCCCTGCGGGTAATGCCGAGGCGGACGTTTATCAGGCGTGTAAGGTCATAGACATCATTTGACCGCGACATCAGGTCTTCCAGCGTAAATCCATTTCCCGTAACGTGTTTATAGAAGAACTCATAGTGTTTTTCGTTGAGCCCCAGTTCTATCCAGGGCAGGCGGCAGACTCCCAGCATGTCGAACAGAGGGCGCAGTGTCTGGTGATATATCACGGTTTCAACCCTGTCCTCGTCAGACCAGGCTTGGCCTTCTTCCATTTCTCTGGCAATAGTCCAAGCCCGCGTGTGGTGTGCGCCTATGTCCGAGGTCGCGTAGGCCAGAGCCATAGAACTGCCGGCACGGCTGTCATAGGCGGACTGCTCAAGTCCCTTGACTTCCAGGATGAGTTTGTCCATTTCCGGCCATTTTTCAATGATACGGCGGGGTCCGTCCGCAATAATATCACCGATACCCTGGCGCCCGGCAATCATTCTTATCAGGTTCAATATGGCATCGTCGTCTCCCCAGGTGATGTCGTGACCATCAAGGTCGGCCAGAGAAATAATTCCCTTCTCATAACCTTCGATGATAGCGCCCACCAGGTTACCTGCAGAAATCGTGTCAATACCAAGCTCATCGCAGAGGCGGTTCCCCGAAAGCACCGCCGCAAAATCATCTATTCCCACGTTGGAACCGAGCATAACGCACGATTCATATTCTGGCCCCTCGACTACCGTTCCGGTGTATTTCCCATTCTTGACAAGGCAGATATTGCCACAGCACATGGAGCAGGAAAAGCAGGCGCTATCGCCTATCTTGTAGTCAGCGAGCATCGTCGCGCCGTTAATCTGGTCGTGCTTGGCGAAGACGGTGTCCTTGAAGTTATATGCCGGCAGGATACCCTTCTCGTTGGCATATTCAATGACATTCATCAGCCCTTCCTGCTGCCACATCCTGAAATACTTGTGTTCTTTCATATACTTGAAGGCCTTATCAGCCTCGGCGGCCAGTCCCTTAATATCATAAACGGGGATGTCCTGCTGCCCCCTGACGACAATCGCCTTGAGGTTCTTGGAACCCATGATAGCACCGAATCCTGTCCTTCCGGCGTTGCGACCCCAGTCGGTATTGACACAGGCAAACTTCACCAGGTTCTCGCCGGCTGGTCCTATTGTGGCGACATGTGCTGTCTGGGTATCAAGGCGTTCTCTGATAATGCCTTCGGACTCCAGGCTGCTTTTACCCTTCAGTTCGGGCATGGGGATAATCGTGGCTGTACCATCGTCGATGAACAGGATGGAAAGCTCTGGCGCCCGGCCGGCAATGGACAGGACATCGATGCCTGCCTGCCGTAGTTCAACGCCAAAGCCGCCACCTATGGAGGAGTCGCCATAGAGTCCGGTAGCCGGTGATATGGCCACGAAGGAGTTCTTCCCCGATGACGGCAGGTAAACGCCGGTCAGAGGGCCCGGCGCAATAACCATGAGATTTTCCTCGCCCAGAGGGTCTATCCTGAAATTATGCTTCCTGAGATTGTCCCAGACTAGCTTGGCGCCAAAACCACGCCCACCGATGTACTTTTCAAGGAATGAATCCGTGAGGTCCCGGTATTCCACGCTGCCTCCAGTGAGGTCAACATACATATGTTTCTTAAAATACCCACTCCTGATGCTCACAGCTCTTCCTTTCCTATCTCGGCGTAGCGGATGGTCTTCTTCTCGCCCTTCTCATAGAATTCTATCTCTCTCATCTGGGTGTAGCTCAACACGTTACTCAGGCGTTTGGTCTCGCCGAGGACATGCTCCGGCATGAGCCTCAGGGCCCCCAGAGGGCAGTTCTTGACACACTCCGGCTCTCCGCCGCACATATCACATTTGATAGGCAGGTCACAGTCCTCATGCGCGTATATTGCCCCGAAAGGACATGCTTCCACGCATTTAAAACAGGATATGCAGCTTTCTTTATATAGTTGTACGACACCATCGACCCAACGCAGGGCATCGGTCGGGCACACCTGGGCGCAGGCAGGCACCCGGCACTGGCTGCAGACCACGGGCATCCTCATAACAGGATGAGGATAGGTATTTATTATCCTGATGGCTGATTTCTTCGGGTTGTTAGCGCCGAAGTGCTGGATGGCGCACACCAGTTCACAGATTCTACAACCGGAACACTGTTCCGGGATTACCGTCAGCTTCCTGGACATCGCCGATCCTCCTCAAGGCTTCTGACCTTATTATAGCACGTTCCGCCCAGATTTCTCTTGATAAATTCGGTTTACCCTGACTTTCAATTCTGCCAGGTAAGTTAGCCATAAACTGGAACAACGGAACTGTAATATATTATTATTAGTAAGTTGACTCATATACTCGATTGAGATTGGATACCTGCGAATAAAAGGAGTGAAAGCGTGGCAATAGAGAGCGAAGAGCTTATTCAGATGTACCGGACGATGTTGACCATCCGCCGCTTTGAGGAAAGGGTAGCCAAGGAATTTCATGAAGGGGCGTTTCCCGGCGTAGTCCATTCTTATATCGGTCAGGAGGCGATAGCCGTTGGTGTATGTAGCAATCTCAGGAAAGAAGACCGTATTGTCAGTAACCACCGGGGTCACGGACACTGTATCGCCAAGGGTGCTGACATGAGGCGGATGATGGCCGAAATCTACGGAAGAAAGACCGGCTACTGTAAGGGTAAAGGTGGTTCCATGCACATCGCTGATTTTAGTATAGGGATTCTGGGAGCCAACGGGATTGTAGCTGCCGGTCTCCCCATAGCCGTGGGAGCAGCACTCGCAGCCAAGCTCGAAGGTAAAAACAGAATAGCCGCCGTATTCTTCGGCGATGGTGCCTGCCAGGAGGGTGAATTCCACGAATCGATGAACCTGGCTTCGATATGGAAGCTTCCTATTATATTTGTTTGCGAGAATAATTTATACGGCGTTAATACGCCGATGCAGTATGCCATCGCTGGTGGCGATATTCTCAAACGGGCGCTCGCCTATAACATGCCCGGCATAGCTGTCGATGGCAACGATATAATTGCCGTTCATGAGATAGCCAGGGAGATGGTGGTGAGGACGCGTGCCGGGGAGGGACCCAGGTTTCTGGAATGCAAGACCTATCGCTGGCGTGGTCATTTCGAGATTGACATGATACCTGACCTTCGACCTGTGGAGGAGATTGAGTCCTGGAAGAAAAAATGCCCGGTCGCCAGCCTGGAGCGGAAACTGTTGGAGGCGGGTATATTAACCAGACAGGATATCGAGGAAATGGACAGCCAGATAATGGCGCAGATTGAGGATGCCGTTACGTATGCCCTGGAAAGCCCCTTACCAGCTCCCGAAGATGCCCTGGAGAACATTTATTCTGTCTAGGGCTTAGTCAGCCAAGGAGGTATCACCACATGAGGAAAATAACTTACGCACAGGCATCGCTGGAAGCCCTTCAGGAAGAGTTCCGCAGAGATAATAAAACCGTTCATATGTCAACCGATATTCCCGTTGAACTGCAGGAAGAGTTCGGTGAGGAAAGGGTCAGGTGTACACCCATTTCCGAGTCCGCCTTTGTCGGGGCAGCTCCGGATTCAGACCTGTGGCCGACATCAGAATGGCCACCTTCGGCTTTGTGGCTATGGACCAGATGGTGAACCAGGCAGCCAAGATTACCTATATGTTCGGCGGGCAGGCCCGGTTTCCGGTATTGCTGCGGATGTCCATAGGTGCCGGCATTTCTTTTGCCGCCCAGCACTCGATAAGCCCGTATTCCATGTACATGAACGTGCCCGGACTGAAGATTATCCTTCCCTCCACCCCTTATGATATGAAAGGACTCCTGAAAACTGCTATCAGGGATGACAATCCGGTGATATCCTTTGAGAGCACAGTCCTTGGGTCTATGGTTGGTGAAGTGCCGGAGGAAGAATATACCATCCCATTCGGCGAGGCAGACATCAAGAGGGAAGGTATTGATGTGACCGTGGTTGCCCTGTCCAGGATGGTCCACGAAGCCCTGGCGGTGGCCGAAGAGATGGAGAAACAGGGAGTCTCGCTGGAGGTAATTGACCCGCGGACTCTGGTGCCCCTTGACCGTGATACTATCAGGGAATCGGTATTCAGGACGGGCCGGCTGCTGGTGGTGGACGAGGCCTGCCGGACATGCGGCGCGGCGGCGGAAGTCCTTTCTCTTATTGTTGAGGATGACCCGGTCTTCAGTCGGCTGAAATCATCCCCGAAGCGCGTCTGCGGGCTGGACGTTCCGATTCCGTTCAGTCCTGTTATGGAACAGTATGTCATACCCGATAGAACAAAAATACTGGCCGCCGTAAAAGCTGTACTTTAGCCAGATATAGTTCGAAATAGTATTATTATGCATAAATCAGCTGAAAACAGGTCTGTTTTTACTGTGTTGATAATCCTGTTCATCGGTTATATGTATTAGCGCCGTGACAAGTATTAACGGTTTATTTTATACTTATCAGGTTGCAGGCTTAACCTGCTATCTGTTTGATACTGATGCGTAACCGGGGTGAAATTAATAGGAGGCGAAAATGGCTGTAGAAGAGAAGCTGGCCAGAATAGTCGGTGCCGGCAATGCGAGCGATAAACCGGCGGTACTGGACGAGTACTCCAGAGACATGAGCTTTGTTAATCCAGTAAGGCCGGCATATGTTGTCAAGCCCAAGACGGCCGGGGATGTCGAGAAAATTATCAAGCTTGCTAATGAGACAAAGACGCCCCTTGTGCCGGTAAGCTCGGGTCCGCCTCATTTTCGGGGTGATACCGTTCCCGGTATCGGTGGGGCTGTTATTGTCGATTTAAGCGGTATGAAGAAGATTATCAGGGTCGACCGGAAGGACCGGGTAGCTATGATTGAACCGGGTGTGACCTTCGGTGAACTGATACCGGCGGTCAACAGGGCAGGAATGAGACTCAATATGCTGCTGATGCCGCGTCAAACCAAGTCCGTTGTCGGCAGTATGCTGGAGAGAGAACCGGTGATAATGCCCAAGTATCACTGGGATATCGCCGACCCTCTGGCCTGTGTCGAGGTAGTTTTCGGGAACGGTGAGATATTCAGGACCGGCGCCGCCGCCGGACCGGGCACCGTAGAGGAGCAATGGGCGGCCGGGGGTTCGCAGAAAGAAGCCGCCGGGCCCGGTCAGACCTCTCTTTACAGGGTTGTCGGCGGGGCACAGGGAACGATGGGTATCGTCACCTGGGCGTCGTTAAGGTGCGAACTGCTCCCCAGTCTTGAGCAGCCTTACCTGGTGGGTTCATCTCAGATTGATAAGGTGTTTGAGATGGTTCATTGGATTATCAGGCTGAGGCTGGTCAACGAATGCTTCGTGCTGAACAATACAAGTCTGGCGGCTATCATGGCGAAGAAATGGCCGGCTGATTATAAAGCGATTAAGGACAGCCTGCCTCCTTATATATTGTTCTTTAATATTGCCGGTTACGATTATCTGCCTGAGGAGAGGGTAAGCACCCATGTAAATGATATGAAGGGAGTGGCCCAGCGGACGGGCCTGGAGCCATCAGGGGCCATTGGCAGAATAACGGCCGGCGACCTGTTAAAAATGGTCAACCGGCCCTCCGATGAGCCTTACTGGAAGCTCCGCCGTGCAGGGGCCTGCCAGGACATATTCTTCGTGACCATCTACGATAAGCTCCCCGGCCTGATTACCGCCATGTATGACCTGGCTGACGAGGCCGGATATCCGGCTTCGGATATGGGTATCTATCTCCAGCCGATAGTTCAGGGCAGTAATTGCCATGTCGAGTTCAATCTGTTCTATGACCCGACCAGCGAGAAAGATGCCGGGAGGGTAAAGGAGCTATCGGCCAGCGCGGTGGATAGGCTGTCGTGCGAGGGGGCTTACTTCTCGAGGCCATACGGTGAAAACACGGGTATCATCGTTAATAAAGATGCGGCCACTGTTGAAGCTCTGCACAGGGTTAAATCGATATTCGACCCCAACAATATTATGAATCCAGGCAAGTTATGCTTTTAATACCTGTTCGTGGAAGATATTTACGATTCCTCTGGAGAAAGTAAAGGGAGTTCAGCCTGTATATATCTGCCCCAGCGTATCCAGATATAACTTTAATGCCTACTCGGGAGGTGGCCGGGTAAGTATGGGTGTGGCGATGCTGGAGAACAGACTGGAATACACGGACAAACTGCTTGATATAGTTTATAATTGCCAGACGTGTGGCGCCTGTGATATCTCGTGCAAATACGCCATGGACATGGAAGTCCTGGAGCCGATATATGAGTTCAGAATCAGGGCAGTTGAGACAGGCCATACCCACCCGGCCCTCGACAAGTTGATTAACAGTCTGCGGAAGCAGGGCACCATGGTGCCGGGAGCGAAGGCCAGGCGTGGCGAGTGGGCTGCCGGACTTAACCTGAAGGACTACACCAGAGAGAAGGTGGACGTTATCTATCATGTCGGGTGTCTTACGAGCTTCAACAAGGACATGTGGAAGCTGGCTAAAGCCACCGCAAAACTGCTGCAAAAAGCCGGCGTAAATTTCGGCATCGGTGGAGAGAACGAAATGTGCTGCGGCGGCCGCACTTACCAGATGGGCTACAAGGAAGACTTCCTGAATCAGGCCAAAAAGAATATGGAGGCGGTTAAGAAATCGGGGGCGAAAACGCTGGTCACCGGCTGTGCCGACGGCTATGGCGCTTTCAAGGTGCTCTACGATAAATACGAATTGAAGGGCAACCTGGAAGTGCTGCATATCACCGAGTATATCGACCGCCTGATAAAAGAGGGCAGGCTGAAGCCGACCAGGAAGGTCAATCTTCGCGTGACCTATCATGACCCGTGTTACCTCGGAAGGCTGGGAGAGCCGTGGATACACTGGGAAGGCAAGCCCATTCCCGGGCACCAGCGGCGCTTTGACCCGCCCAAGGAGTTCCGGCGCGGAACACACGGCACTTATGAGCCGCCACGTAATGTCCTCAGGAGCATTCCCGGCGTCAGGCTGACGGAAATGGAGAGGATTAAGGAATATGCCTGGTGCTGCGGTGCCGGGGGCGGGGTTAGCGAATCAAATCCCGAGTTTTCCATGTGGACGGCTAATGAGCGAATCAAAGAGGCCGAGGCCACCGGGGCCAAGGCACTGGTCACCGCCTGTCCATGGTGTGAGCAGAACTTAAATGGTGCCATCAAAGCCAGTGGCAGCAGCCTCAAGGTATATGATGTCATTGAACTGGTAGAGAAATCGGTTTAGGGGAAGCAGCCGATTAAGGCTACTAACCATGAAACCGCTCCTGCTGTAATCATCAAAAACATGTCAGGGTAGTGCGCTACTATCCGACGAATATCTCTACCTTGGCCGTGCCGGCAAGTTGATTGAGGTCGCTGGTAAAAGCAGTCCAGTCGAAGCCAGTGCGTCGGCGGTACTGGTAGTGCAGGCTAACGCGCTCCTCCAGCATGGACATCGTTTCCAACCTGAGTCCGCCCAGTCGTTCCCTGAGGAAAGCCGTCAGCTTACCTTCCAGTCCCGGATAAGAGGGCTGGTCTACGGAAATCATCAGGTGTCCCCGTCCGAAAATGTTAAATCGGTTGCGCGTTAACCAGTGAATCGTCAATGATATTATCACCACGGCGAACAGAATGGCGGTTACCAGGTAGTTCTCGGTGGCGGCGCCGATTGAAGAGGCGATTAATAAAAGGAGAAACCCTATTTCTGCCGGGTCTTTGACGGGAGTCCTGAACCTGACGAATGATAGCGCTCCCAGCAGTCCCAGTGAGAGCGGTATGGATACCTGAATGCCCAGGAACAGCGCCGTGATGGCCGGTCCACCGATGATGAACGTACGGTGTACACCGGCACCGATATGTCTCGATCCGTAAAATAGCTGATATATGAGGTATGTTACTATGGAAGCTATTAGCGAAAACAAGATGGCAACAACACCTTCCCAGAGTCCTACCGGGGACTGCAAAGTCGTTAAGAGTTCCCAGAGTTCATCAAACATGGCATATCCTCCTTTTCATCTATGGTTCAACCATTCTGCCCGAAGGCCAAAAACGAGCCACGGTACCTGGCTCTGTTAGATGCGTTTCAATACAATAGCCATATTTCGAGAATCGACTCCAGTCTGCATCCAGTACTCTCATACGCTTGAGTGTGGTCGGTAATTCCAGGGTCGGTCCTTTGACCTCGATGACGGCCCCGGCCAGACGCAGCTCTCGTTCTTGGCGTCCCAGTTCCGGTGCCACGATCGAGGTGCTGATATCCTGGTCGAACGATACACGTACCCCTGTCTGCATCTCGTTAAACCTGTGGCGTAAATAGGATATCAGGATAATCGGCCTCAGGGGCATTTCCGGGAAGTGGCCGAACCCGGCCAGTGTATCCATAAGTGCGGTTCTATCAACAATGCCACCAGTTAACTGGGCTACCTCAAGGCGTTGTCGCGGTACCAGCAGTCTTTGACGCTGCTTGCTACTGGCAAAGCCCTCTCTGGTCTTGAGCTCAAGGAATACAGGAACCGTACTCTGCTGGTCAGTAATATCGCCGTACCAGCGGATTCGTACCTTGTCCTTTTTGAAGTCGCCGGATGCTGACCGTATGTACTGGTCAAGGTCGGGAGTGTCGAAATACAGACTGTGGACGTAGTCTTTTGGATATTCTTTATCGGGGCGGCAGACCTGCCTGAGAAAAGTATAAGCGAAGCCAATATTTCTGGGCACTATGAAAAATTTACGTTCGAACCTTTGCGTCGGTTTAACTGTGCCGGTTACATGTTCGTCTACCGATGTTTTAGCTGCTTCTATTTCGATTGCCTCCCGCTATATTGCATTATATGGATAGTCAAGATCCCCCCATCCAGTCTATCATCCACATACTGCCTGAATTTCCCCCCTTGTAACCGGTACCACTGCGCAGTTCTCCATCAAGCTGCTTCCGGATCGACTTGTGACGCTCGATAATAAATGTTTTCAGGCCAAGTGAGTTGGGGCCGAACCCGGGCTGGCGGGGTGGCTGCGGCGCCATCAGGGGGCCGAATATGTTCTGCAGGAACAGATCATAGTTCATTTTAGATAAGCAGGACTCCAGTTTAGCCAGGTCATCATCTGATAATTCGCGGTTCATAAGCTCAAAAAGGCTATTCACACCGAAATTCCTGCGCAGGCAGGAGTGTTCATTTGGGGGTAGAAAGAAGGGCAGCATCGGTGACGGTCCACCGGCCATCCATCCCTCGAACCGGTCCGGTGGTCTCAGGTCTTCGGTCAGGCAGCGTTCCCAGTCTTCGAAGGAGTAGAACATCTCGGTATCGACCTCGGCGTAAGGACGTATCATTTCGACAATCCGGTCGATTCGCGGCAGGACAACATCGAGGGAAAAGGGGCCAGCCAGTATTTCTTCCATATATTCGTGATACTTATCCACGTAAGGCTGGTGTGAAAACAATCGGTCGACAACGGGATACCTGTTGACTTCGCCGCCTGTCGGTTCGTCAATATAATAATCAATAAGATACTGCTTGGTAATGCCGAGGTTAAAAGTCCCGAAGGCCATGTTCGTATCAAAGGGGATAAAGGTAAATTTGCCGTCAACTTCATAAAGATAGTTATTGTGACCAATGCCTATATGGTTGTCCAGGTGAACGATAGCTGCCGATACCGCGATGAACCGTAGTGTCTGGTCGACATCCAGCACCTTTTCGATTTCCTCCACGAACGTCTCATCAGGTTCATTGTTGAGGACATCGAGGAAGCGGAACAGGGCGGAGTGGTCCGGGTTATTCTCATTGGTCTTCAGGGCCATGGCTTCGATATAGTTGCGCGGAATTCTGAAAGGCGGGAGGCCGCGATAGTTGCGCGGAATTCTGAAAGGCGGGAGGCCGCGTGCCATATTCCCCTCGAGCTTGGGTAAGGGCTCGTAAAGGGCCACCGATTCCTCTTCGTCAAGGGCTCTCAGGAGGTCGATAAGTGGGGCACCGCCCAGGTTTGTATAGAGGATGGGGTCGTGGCGGGGGGGCTGTTTGGGCATGAACGGCATCTCAAAATCTTCGCCAGCGTCAGCTTCCGTCCAGTCCAGACGCGCCGCTACAAGTTCGGGTTTGTAAAGATTACCGGAAGCATCGGCGAAATGTCGCTGGAGAAACGCCTGGTCGACCATTTCGGCCATGGTATAAA
>SMTZ1_10002669_pt1 | contig 17908 bp, 13 predicted proteins | sample DeeMarSWOR136_30_FD_25667 | JGI IMG/M metagenome (IMG submission 25667)
AGAAGAGTCAGATTTCATTCTGTATCTGGTGGATCAGTCGACCAGCATTACAGACCTGGATATGCAGATTGCTGATAAGCTCAAGAAAATAAATAAGCGGGTGATGGTCATTGTTAATAAAGTAGACAATGAATTAATGGAGAGTGAGATTTATCAATTCTATGGTTTAGGTCTGGGTGATCCGGTGGGTATTTCTGCCCTGCATGGACGGAATATCGGGGATATGCTTGATCTGATAACTGATCAGTTAGCACGGGTGCCGGAGAAACCAAAACAGACTGAAGTGATAAAACTGGCTGTTATTGGCAGAGAAAATGTTGGTAAATCATCTTTTGTAAATACACTTATTGAAAAAAAACGCTCCATTGTTACCACCATCCCCGGTACCACCCGGGATCCAATTGATTCGGAACTTAATTATCAGAAGAAGAAATATGTATTGATCGATACCGCCGGATTAAAACGTAAAACTAAAGTTAAAGAAAATGTACTGTTTTATAGTCACCTGCGTACTATGCGTAGTATTCGCAGAGCGGATGTAGTGATTTGTTTTTTAGATGCCACCGATGGTACAACCCGACAGGATTTGCGGATCGTGTTTGAAAGTCTTCAACAAAAAAAAGGTGTAGTAATTGCAGTAAATAAATGGGATCTCATTCCCAAAGACGAACATACTCTCAAAATCTGGGAAAAAGCAATTAAAGAAAAACTTGGACATTTTAAATTTATCCCGATCGTTTTCACGTCCGTTCTGGAGAAAAAAAGGCTCTATAAGTTACTTGATATTGCTACCGAAATCTATCAGGAACTTCATAAGTACATCAAAACAAGTGAACTTAATCAGACCCTGTTGCCAATCATCCAGGAAATCAGCCCTCCATCAACTCAGGGTAAAGAGATTAAAATAAATTATATTACTCAGGTAAAAGCCAATCCCCCTGTTTTTACCTTTTTCTGCAACTTTCCGAAATTAATTGCCACCAGTTATCAAAGATTCCTGGAGAGAAAAATTAGGGAAATTTGGGGATTTACAGGCGTACCTATTATCATTTCTTTTAAAACAAAGTACAAAAAAATGAAATAACATAATTAATGGGTAGAATTCATTTACGTGATCGTAATTCAAATATTTTTTCGAAGCACACAGAGTTTATCATTTCCCTTATTATTAAGGACAAAAACAAAATAACATTAATCATCGAAAACATTTTTAATTAAGATTGGTTTAATTAGTAATTCATAGATCTATTTCAGACTATTTTATATTATGAATAATTTGGAAAAAAATTCTTACGTTTCTTATGCACCGTATTTAGTGGTTATTTATTTTATATTAATCTGGATAAAATCCTCAGTTTTTGCTACTGATTCTCTTTCCTTTACCCAGAATAGACTAAAAACGGCTCTATCAGGTAATATAAAGTGCGGTTTTCCTTATATTTTACAAATAAATGCACCCGGGAATGAACATTTGTTAAGAATATTGCAGGCACAAGTTAAGAGCCTTGCCCAGTTAGACTCCCTCTATATTTCACCTTCTGGGTATTTTAGAATTTATTATAGTATAACCGGATTTAATGCTATTCCAGCTTATGACCGGAATGATAACGGTACTCCCGATTACCTGGAATTTGTGGCAAAGTCATTTGATCGTGCCTGGCAGATAGAAATTGATTCTCTGGGATTTAAACCTCCACCCGATTCGACCGGAGAGAACAGATTATACTATCCCGTTTATTGTCGTCGGCTTGGTGTTTATGGCCGAACCTATCCCGACTATGAAATTCCGAATCTACCAGGATTAAATTATGTAAGCTACATTGAACTCAATACTAATTTTTCTTTTATACAATACCCCGGAATAATTGATCCGATTGTACGGGATAGCATGGCTATCGCCGTAACTGCCGCTCATGAATTCAATCATGCGTTACAGTGTGGATATCGTCTTTGGTTCGGTGATGATGATTTTCAAGATTCTTGGTTTATTGAGAGCTCTGCCGTTTATATGGAAGAAGTGGTGGCTGATGAAGTAAACGATTATTTACATTATTTGTATGATTATTTAAACAATACCAGAGATCCACTGGACAATTCCACCGGAAGTTATCCAGATTATGGGCGAGTCGTTCTCCCTATAATGCTGGGGGAGTTATATGGTAACAATATCACCCGCAAAGTATGGGAGGGAATTCGTCAGCAGAGGGCTCTCCCTTCGTTAGAAAATGTTTTAAATAATCTATCTTCCGATGTACAAACTGAAATAAATCGTCTTGCTCTCTGGTGTTTTTATACGAATGAACGAGCTATTTCCAACAGCTTTTTCCCGGATGCAACATACTTCCCTTCGGTGAATTTTATTGAAGGCCAATCAATCACCGTAGCACCAGCTGAATTAATAAGCGATTTACTTCCCCGGTTATCATTTCAGTGGTATCATTCACCCACAGAAACTGCCCGGCAACAAAATTTATTGTTGAAAGCAGAAGGTGATGCCCTTGCCTCCTATCTTTTATCAATCTATATTGATCTATCCGATGGAAGCTCCTATTTTTCACCAGCTGCTACACCTTATACCCTGCCTTTTTATCTCACAGCAGAAGGTTTACCTTTTTCAATTGTTAATGGCTATAATACAGGAGATCTTGAGTTCCGTTTCCGTTTACTCTCTCAGCCAGCATTGGTGGTAGAAGATGAAGATGTTTATGTCTTTCCGCAACCTTTTTACTTGAGTAATTTGCAACCTCATCTCAATTTTAAGAATGTTCCCAAAGAAGCCCAGATATTTATATATAATAGTCATGGCAAACATTTAATTACCCTTGAATCTCAAATTGAATCACAGGTTATATTCTGGGATCTAGAGACTCAATATGGAGAAACTATTGGGAGTGGTGTTTATTTATTCAAAGTGAAATCGGAAAACAGGGAACACGTGGGAAAGTTTGTTGTGATTCGCTGATTGGAAGTTTTCTGATATAGTTAATAGAAAATTGGATAGTTATTTTTAATCAGAAGTAACTTTATTTTATAGTGAGATAAGTTCAATTAGAATATTTAAGCTGGAATAAAATGAAAACTTATGAAAAAACAATTTCGAAAAGAATGGAACCCTGCTGTATGAACAATATACAATTTAAATTCACATTTAGAATCTATCTAATTCTACCTTTTACATTGTATACTCAAGATTTCTTTTCTAAATTGAATAGATATGCATGACAAATTACCTTATGTATGCGGTTCCACACAGTTCTGTTATGATGGATAAAATCAGATGGAGAGGCTGAGAGAGAATATAATGAATAAAATAATTTGATATTCTGAATCAGACTCAATCAAAATATAATATATGGATCTCATTTTTCTTTCCGCAATCATTAGTATTTTATCTCTTGATATCACCATTGCCTTTCAAATGCTTATCTCAAGTCCGATTTTCGCTTGTCCTATCATCGGGTGGATATTGGGAGATGTACGCACTGGGTTCGAAGTGGGTTTCCTCTTTCAATTAATTTGGCTGGGTCGCATCCCGGCTGGCGCTTATATTGTGCCGGAGGGTAATATTGCTTCTATGATTTCCACTGCACTTATTTTACTTCACAAAGAGATTGGATTTCCTAATACCATTCTTACTATTGTATTTATGGAAGCTATTATTATCAGTCTTATTGGAGCAAAATTAACCCTTATCTATCGAAAACTGAATGGCAAAATATTAAATCTTACTGAGAGATTAGTTCGCAGAATACATTTTAAGTTTTTGTTGATTTTAGAAGTGAGTAGTATGTTTATCTTCTTTTTGATGATCTTTATCACTTCAATCCTCATCTTTCAGGGAAATCAGTATCTTTTGCCACGGATGGTTCCAGTAATTGGACATCTATTTGAAGATCAATTTATTGTGGTAAAACCAGTGATATTGGGGATTGGTTTGGCCTCAATTTTTCCTATTTTTCTCAAGGTTATGCATAGAAATGCGAGAAAGAAAATTGGTTGAAGCAGAAAAGAAAAATATCCAGCAAAAAATAACCAAATGGGACCTTTTTAAGGTATTTTTTGCCAGCTTTTTTATGCAAGCAGTATGGAATTTTCGAAGTTTAATAAGTATTGGATTCAGTATATGTTTTTTACCAATTGTAGGAAAATTGTGCAAAACACCTCAAGCAAAGAGAGAATTTTTTGAAAGACACCTTAAATTTTTCAATGCTCATCCCTATTTCGCGTCCTTTGCTTTGGGAATATCTATTAGAATCGAGGAGATGCGATCAAAGGGTGAACTGGATTCGTTACCGAATGTTGACCGTTTAAAGGACTTATTGATTGGTCCTTTGGGTGCGGTAGGCGACCAATTATTCTGGGCTACTATCAAACCAGCAAGTCTGTTATTTGGAATGCTCGGAATCATTTTAAGTCCTACTGTGACCATCAAAATAATAGTGCTTGTCTTGACATTTCTCATCTATAATATCCCACATTTTTATTATCGATATGAAGGAATTGTGGAAGGATATCATCATGCGACAGATATTTACAAATATATTGGACAGCAGCGATTTGAAATTATCATTCGTTGGTACTCTTATGTCTTTGCTATTTCACTTTTTTCTCTGATATTTATTTATTCATATCAGTTATCTCAGGAGAATCCTTTATTAATACTGGTGTTACTCATTGCAGCCTTATATACATACTTATTAAATCGGTTCTCAACAAACTTCTATCTGGTGACCTTCGCGTCGTTCATATTTTTTTTAGTTGTAGGAATTTTGTTTTTTTAACTTTGAATTTTTGCGAGTGCTTGAAAGTATTTTTATGATAAAGAAAGAATTTAAAATTAAAAATAAAACAGGACTGCATGCCCGACCGGCGGCTTTACTGGTTAAAACAACCGGAAAGTTCAAGTCTAATATTTTCATCTCAAAAGATGGATTCGAGGTGAACGGTAAAAGTATCATGGGTGTTATGACTTTGGCTGCTGAACCTGGTAGTGTTATAGAAGTGACAATTGATGGTGAAGATGAGAATGAAGCCATGCAAGCACTGAAAGATTTGATTGTAAATGATTTTTACGAAAATTAACCGAATCGTCTGAGCGGTCCAGCTTAAGATGAGAGTTTAAATACTTATCCTTTAATAACCCTTATTGAGAATAAGTTTCAGGATTTTTTTTCAACAGCCTGCCGAAATATCCGACACGTTTTACCTTCTGAAAGCAAGTATATTTTAAACATATCTTCAATTATTACAATAGGTTAGTAAAAATTTAATATCATGTAAAATATCGGCATTTAATTTGCATTTAATATGTTGAGATAAGGTTTTAAGAGAAAAAACAGTTGATTGCTGATACTTCGGGGAGAAGATTGGATAAATCGGAAAATATAAATTCACCGGCTAGTTATTAAAGATGGATGTTGAGAAGAATTTTTTAGAATATGATTCCCTTTGTGAGGAATTACCTGGCAGTTATCAATACTTCTGTCTCTATATTAGAAACATGCTGGTCTAAAGGCAGTGAAGATCAAAAATGCTATTGAAAAAAGATTAATCATGAAAAAGAAATGATCCAAAAATTGATAAATATATAATAAACAAAGGTTTGACATATGAGGAGAGATGAGATAAAAATTCTGGTTGTGGAAGATGAGGAGATTATTCGCTTGATGTTCAAGCAATCGTTCGAGAACTGGGGTTTTAGAGTGGATATAGCGATTAATGGTAAAGAAGCTCTTGATAAGTGTCAGCAAGAGTTTTTTCACATTGTGGTTACTGATTTAAATATGCCGGTAATGGATGGTATGGAGTTATTAAAAAGACTTAAAAGTAAATGGGCTCAGCAGGAAGTTATTGTGGTAACCGGATATGCTACTATTGAATCTGCTATTGAGGCCATGAAATTAGGTGCCTATGATTTTATTCTGAAACCAGTGAATTTCGAGCATGTTCAATTTACAATTAATAAGTGTTTCACCAAAATTAGGGCTGATGCGGAGAATGAAGAGTTACGGGAAGCAAATAATCAATTGATGGAACTGAATGAGATGAAGGATAAATTTCTATATATTACTAATCATGAAATTAGGACGCCACTGACTATTATTAAAGGATATATTGATGTTTTACGTAGTTTAATTCCCAATCCTGCTGAAGAAGTTGACGAAACTTTAACCATTCTAGAAGATACCACCGCCGAATTAAATGAGTTGGTAGATCGGATGCACTTATTGAAATCTCTGGAGTTGGGTGAAATGGTTGAGACCAGAGAACCACTGGATTTAAAAGAAATACTGACCAATGTATATCGGGAATTGGCCAATCTATTCAAAGCCCGTAATATAGAATTAAAAGCCATGGTTGACAAAAAAGGTTTGATTTTGGAAGGCGATTATCGGCAGATAAGATTAGTTATGAGAGAATTGCTGCATAATGCTTTGAAATTTACTCCAGACGGGGGAAATGTGGTGGTTAAATTGGAGTCGAAAAATGACAAAGTCTGTTACACGGTAAAAGATAGCGGTGTTGGTATACCCTATGATAAAAGAAAGGTCATTTTTGATCGATTTTATGAAGTCCAGGATGTGGTGAATCACCGCTCATCAAAGAAGGATTTTATGGGAGGTGGATTAGGAATCGGATTGAGTATGGTAAAAGAAATCGTCAATTCAATGAGTGGGGAGATCGAACTGGAAAGCGAAGTTGGACAAGGCTCAAAATTTAAAATTATATGGCCTCAAGCAAATCAAAAATCGCAGCAAAGTGAGGGAGAAAAGATATTAAAAGACCAAAATGTCTAAGTATACACTCCTCGAATGAGCAGCAGAAAACCATTACTTCTCAAAAGTGTCTGCCTTTGTAATCTTCCAATAGATCTCAATAGCATTTATAAGAAACTTCTGAAAAATGCTCACCTAATATAATTTCTTATCTGATTTTATATCAAAACCTCAAGAAAATAGCACAAGAACTCAATTTAAGGTGATAAATCCTATATTTCATTATTATTTAGCCCGAATTTTTAATCTAATAATTCCCTCAAAATATTTCTATATTGTTTTCATCTTTTTCATTTAATTTAGACTTCTACCTTGGGAATCTGTACTTTGTTTTTTAGAGAATTTTTAGGTGTTTCATTTAAGAAAATATTTATAAAATAGGGCTTTGTGGGTAGATATTATTTCTTGACATTATTGTTACGATATGTTAATATGAATTGAGAAAATCAATATATTTTTTATGAAGATATTTTATTTCAGTGTACTAGTTTTCCTATCCAGCCTTTTCAGTCAGGAAAATTCTATAGTGCATATTTTCACTTATGATGGTGTTATAAATCCGGTGGCAGCGGACATTATTCATTCTGCAATTATTCAAACGTATGAAGAAAAAGGTGAGTGTCTGATTATTCAACTGGATACACCCGGTGGCTTGATGAAGTCAATGCAGGTAATTGTGAAGGACATCTTATCTTCTCCAGTACCTGTAGTAGTGTATATATCACCGTCGGGCTCGAGGGCTGGGTCAGCCGGTGTTTATATTACTTATGCCGCCCATGTGGCAGCAATGGCTCCCGGTACTAATATAGGTGCTGCCCATCCGGTAAGTTTTGAAGCGAGAGGAGACAGCAGTGACGTTATGATGGAAAAAGTAACCAATGACGCGGTTGCTTCTATCCGCAGTGTGGCTGAAAAGCGGGGTAGAAATGCAGAATGGGCTGAGAAATCTGTGAGGGAAAGTGCATCCGTACCCGCCAGTGAAGCCCTGGAACTAAATGTTATCGATGTAATGGTAGCTGATATAGATAGCTTGCTAGAATGGCTGGACGGCCGTGAATATGAAGTTTTAGAGGGTAAAAAAATATTACATACTGCCAACCCCAAAAGGATCATCATTGAAATGTCATGGCGACTTAAACTATTGAATGTTATTAGTGATCCAAATATTGCCTATATTTTATTACTCATCGGTATATATGGGATCTTTTTTGAACTTTATAATCCTGGTGCCATTTTTCCAGGAGTAGTCGGTGGAATCAGTCTTATATTGGCATTCTATGCACTTCATACCTTACCGGTAAATTATGCCGGTCTGCTATTAATTCTTTTTGCAATTATTCTCTTTATTGCCGAAATAAAAATACCAAGTTATGGAATGTTAACAGTTGGAGGTGTAGTGTCTCTTATATTAGGATCAATCATGTTATTTAAAGATTCTTTGCCTTTTTTACAGATTTCCTGGAAAGTGATTGCCTTTGCAACTGTGATAACCACCCTATTTTTTGTTGTTGCTATTGGCTTAGGTTTACGTGCCCAGCGCAGGAAACCAACCACCGGTAGAGAGGGTTTGGTGGGTGAACTGGGCTACGCTATAGAAAATTTCGTAAAAGGTAAAGGGCAGGTGAGCGTTCATGGAGATATTTGGGAAGCATTCAGCAGCGAAAAATTAAAGAAAGATGATCAGATAAAAGTTATATCCATCGATAACCTTAAAATTATTGTTAAAAAGATAGATTCATAACAAAGGAGTAATCTATGCCATATTTTGCCACAATTATTGTTTTATTATTGATTCTTCTGGCCAGCGCAATACGTGTTTTGCGAGAGTATGAAAGAGGTGTTATTTTTCGACTCGGGCGTCTTATCGGGGCGAAAGGACCCGGTCTTATTATTCTTATCCCGATTATTGATCGTATGGTGAAAATCAGTTTACGGACTGTGGTAATGGATGTTCCCCCTCAGGACGTTATTACCAGAGATAATGTGAGTGTACAGGTGAATGCAGTGATCTATTTTCGTGTTCTAAGTCCGGAAAAGGCAGTGGTTGAAGTCGAAAATTTTTTATTTGCCACTTCCCAATTATCCCAGACCACATTGCGAAGTATTGTCGGACAAGTGGAATTAGACGAACTACTGGCCCAACGAGATAAAATTAATAAAGACCTGCAACAGATTATTGATAAGCATTCGGATCCATGGGGAATTAAGGTTTCTTTAGTAGAAATCAAACATATTGATCTACCAATTGAAATGAAGCGTGCCATGGCCAGACAGGCAGAGGCAGAACGGGAAAGACGATCGCGTGTTATCAATGCCGAAGGTGAATATCAGGCAGCAACAAAACTTCAGATGGCAGCAGAAATTATTAATAAATTCCCGGTTGCTTTGCAGTTACGATTCCTGCAAACTCTGACCGAGGTTGCATCGGAAAATAATTCCACAACTATCTTTCCCGTACCCATTGATCTGTTTACTCATTTCATGAAATCGGGCGATGGAGCTAAGAAATAAGACATAAGAAACAAAAAAAATAATGTGCTGCTCTGCTGGCGAACGGATATGATTGACAGGGAAGTCTTAATTACCATTATCAGACGGTGTTGGAAAATAAATTGATGGGGATTTATGGGCTATATCTCTGTCTCTTTATAATAGAGCGATTTTCGGGGAATGGAAATCATATCTTTCATGTGCTTGTATCTGCACCATTACGTCTGTTTTACATTTCTTGTTAGCTAATTCACCTGCGAATTTCATTGATTTTAGTATACCTCTTTTGTAAACTCATTATAGGTTAATGACTGATGATTTAGATGAATACCCAAAACAGTAATCTTCCGAAGCTTATTGAAGTTTTAGATTTGTTAAATGAATTAATTGAGAATTACTCCATTTATATCTATCTGATTGATACCGGGTATCATCTTCTTTGGTATAATAATTTTGTTAACAAAATTTTTCCAATTCCTACTACTGAGGATAAACCTTCCTGTTGTGAAGCATTATGGAAAATGGATCAACCATGTCAGGACTGTCCCAGATGGGATGATTCAGATGCGAGATTGGCCAAGCGATATACCCTGAAACGAAAATTACCACATTCAGAGGAAGAACATTATCTTGAAATAATATCATTACCTGTTCTCACTCCTTCAAACGAAATTGAAGGCTTTTTAAAAATTGCCGTCGATATTACCCCGATTGAAAAAAAGCAGCTAGAGCTCCGCCGTAAAGAAAAACTTTTCACATCTATTATTGAAACCTCCTCTGATGCTATCTATATGTTAGATGAAAATGAACACATTGTTAGCTGGAATAGAGGGGCTGAAGAAATTTTCGGTTATTCATCCGATGAAATTATCGGAAAATCCAATATAATTCTTATTCCACAGGAAATGGTGGAATTGGGAGAACAATTTTATCTCACCAACGAATTGGCAACTAAGGGTTATATCCGTCGATTTGAAACCCAACGGGTCCATAAAAATGGTCATCTTATCCATGTTGATTTGATTAGTAATCAATTAAAGGATGAAAATGATAATATCATAGGTCGTTCCATTATGATAAAAGATATTACCGCCAGGAAGGAATTGGAATTTGAACTGCGACGCAGTGTTTTAGAACTGACCAAATTAAATGAGTTGAATGAAATTTTATATACCACCAATGTTCTTGATGAAATTCTCAAGGTGATGCTTATTGCCGTTACTGCCGGAGAAGGTTTACGGTTTAATCGGGCTTTTCTCTTTTTAAAGGATAAGAATAAGAATAGTCTGAGAGGGCATTTAGTAATCGGTCCTGGTGACCATTCCCGAGCCCATCGATTGTGGGTTACCCTGCAGAAAAAAATGTACTCGCTGGGTGAGATTGTAGAGAAATACAAAGCAGAACAGCTGGGTATTGATGTAGATCTGAATACCCTGGTCAGGGATATTGTTGTTCCAGTTCAGAACAGGCATCATTTGATGATCCAGTGTCTGGAAAAGCGTCAGACTTTTCATGTTATTAATGGTCGAGTTGAAGGCCGTCGAAGAATAGACTATAAGGTGAATGGAAAATCTCTAATGGAAATCCTTGGCAGTAATACATTTGTTCTCGTACCTTTAGCCACCAAACAAGAATCTCTTGGTGTTTTACTTGCGGATAACAATATCACCAATAGAGATATCTCGCGGGAGGATATTGAGTCGCTAAAACTTTTTGCTAGTCAGGCAGGCATGGCAATTGAAAATGCCAAATTATATGATAGTTTAGAGGAACGGATTAAAGAATTACAAGAGGCTTATAGAAAGATGGAATCAGACGCTGATCGCCTGGTCAAAGCAGAACGTTTGGCGGCAGTGGGTGAAATGGCGGCAACAGTGGCGCACGAAATCCGTAATCCTCTGGTTTCTATTGGCGGCTTTGCCCAACTCTTAAAGAAAAAATTACCTGACAATGAAAAAATTCAAAGATATGCCAACATTATTATCTCTCAGGTAGAAAATTTAGAAAACATTCTCGGCAACATATTGAATATTGCCCACCCCAAAAAGCCAGAACTACAAGTATTTGATATCCATAAAATAATTCATCAAGCCTTAATGATGATGGAGGAGGTGATTCAGGAGAGAAAGATTAAATTAAATCTACAATGGAATTGCCCGGATGCTTCGGTAGTAGGTGATGAAAAATTGCTGTTTCAGGCAGTTCTTAATATCATAAAAAATGCGCTTGAGGCGATGCAAATTGATAAAATACTGGATATTAAAACCAGTTGTGATGATGAGTTTATTGAAATACATATCAAAGATCAGGGAAGAGGAATTCCAGCTCAACACCTTGAAAAAATATACGATCCGTTTTTTAGCACCAAAAGCGGTGGAACTGGTTTAGGATTATCGGTAGTAAGACAGATTGTTCATGACCACCATGGTAATATTGAAATTCAAAGTCAGGTAAATAGAGGAACACAGGTTAAAATATATATACCTCGTTCAAAAAATAATCAGAAAACTTCCTGAGTTGTAGCGTTTACAATAAATTAATCAATATCAAAGTTATGTGATAAAAAAAACCTCCGAATCGCCTGAATCCTCTTTAAAATCTGAATACTTCCGTTTGCACATTATATTATTTTTGAAATAAATATCTGCAAATTCAATGAGTACCTCCGTTTTTTAATAGAAGGTATTGAAAAATGGGATTATTTTAGTGATGGTGCTATTTCATCTGTCCAGCATTTGCCAAATTTTTATTTAATATAATTATTGCTTTAGTTCCGAAAATATTTATAGTAACATATTATTTATATTATATTTAACAAAACTGTCATTTCGAATCCCACCTTACAGGCTGTTGCGGTTTCAAGATTTCTCAACTTCTCCCGCACTCAATTCTGTAACCAATATTCATACATATTTTGAAAGGTCTATTGAGTGCGGGATCACTCGAAATGACTATAATAGTGTGTCATTTCGAACGAAAATGAGGATGAAATCCGAATTTGAGGAGAAATCTAATCTTCAATTACCATTCTGCAACAGCCTGCTTAGTGGGACTCGAAATGACAGTTTTACTAAATATAATATAAATAATATGTTACTATAAATATTTTCGGAACAAAAGTACTAATCATATACGTATATTAAGAAATAAATGGTTATTTCATCATTTAAAATTTAGTATTCATATATTGCCTAATGGATTAATTTAATATATTGATTTATAGTTTTGCCAATAATCAGTTAAGGGTGACATAATGAGTAAAAAATTCATTGAAGAATTATTGAAAGCAAGAAGAGCGCTGCCTTCTTTCTTTGCCGATATGGATAAGGTTCATCAATTTGCCGATAACCTGATAGAGTTACTTTTTCCTCATTTTTCAGGGGAAATTGAATACTTTTCAACCAAAGAAATTGAGGGTCAGCTCAGTATTCTGGAACGTGATTTGAAAAAAATTCTCTTACCGCAACAAAGGGATATCACCCAGGATGTTGATTTTATTGTAAAAAAGTTTTTTAGCAAATTACCTGATATTTATCATGCCTTATTACTGGATGCCCGGGCAATTCACGAGGGAGATCCTGCTTCGGAGAGCGTGGAAGAAGTGATCTCTGCTTATCCTGGTTTTTTTGCTATCTACTGCTATCGAATTGCCCATGTTTTCTACCAGGAGGAGGTTCCTATTTTCCCGCGCCTGTTGACGGAATATGCCCATTTTAGAACAGGAATTGATATTCATCCTGGTGCTCAAATCGGGCAATCATTTTTTATCGATCATGGAACTGGTATCGTTATCGGTGAAACAACCATTATTGGAGACCAGGTAAAAATTTATCAAGGTGTTACCCTTGGGGCCTTGAGTATTTCAAAAGAGCTCTCAAAAACCAAACGTCATCCTACCATTGAAGATAGGGTGGTTATTTATGCGAGTGCTGCTATACTCGGCGGGAACACTGTAATTGGCCATGATAGTGTGATCGGAGGTAATGTGTGGCTCACAGAAAGTGTACCTGCTTATTCGGTTGTTTATCACCAAAGTGAAGTCAGGGTACGGCATAAGGACCAGAAAATTGAACCAATTGATTTTGTCATTTAAGAAGAGACTTCTGAGAAATTAAAAGTAATAATAATCTTTATGCACTCAGTCCGATTTCTGAGCTATGGCGAAAGCCCTCCTGATAAGAAAATGTCAGTATTATTAAAAGTTCATGACTAAGTACCTGAAGCGCTCTAACTGCTCTATCATCCTGGTGCCTGCCAGGAAAGCGGGCAGATAAGTCCGAGCCTGCAAGATGAAGCAAAATTTATTACTTTTTATAAGTTTTACAAAAGTAGCCTTAGGTTGAAAGTTCATAGAACCAATTGTAGTAATGATTTAAAATCAAATAAATAAGGAGCAATCTAATGCGTTTAAATAATATTATAGAAAGTATCGGCAATACCCCGCATATTCGCCTTAATCGGCTTTATGGAGCAGGAAGTGAAGTGTGGATGAAATTAGAACGAAATAATCCGGGTGGTAGTATCAAAGATCGCATTGCCTTATCAATGATAGAAGATGCTGAGGATAAAGGTTTGTTAAAGAAAGATAGTGTGATTATTGAACCGACCTCCGGTAACACCGGTATTGGTCTGGCTATGGTAAGTGCAGTGAAAGGTTATAAATTAATTCTGGTGATGCCCGAATCAATGTCCAGGGAAAGAAGACAATTAATGGCATCCTATGGGGCTAAGTTTGAATTGACTCCAAGAGAAGGTGGTATGAAAGCCACAATTGAGAGAGCTCATCAATTATTAAAGGAAGTTCCCAATTCATGGATGCCCAACCAGTTTGAAAATCCTGCGAATCCGGCTGTTCATGCTAAATTTACTGCGGAAGAAATCCTACGTGATTTTCCGGAAGGTTTTGATTTAATGATCACTGGTGTAGGAACAGGTGGACATATTACCGGCTGTGCCGAGGTATTGAAGGCAAAATCATCTAAGCTAAAGGTGTTTGCAGTGGAACCTGCTGCTTCGCCGGTTATTAGTGGCGGGCAACCTGGACCGCATCCCATTCAGGGTATTGGCGCAGGATTTATTCCCAAAATCCTTAATACTTCCATTCTGGATGGTACCATTCAGGTAACCAAAGAAGAGGCTTTTGAATATGCCCGACGTTGTGCCAGAGAAGAGGGAATAATGGTTGGTATTTCTTCAGGTGCCTCATTAGCAGCCGTAGCAAAAAAGATTACTGAATTACCAGCTAAAAAGCGGGTATTGACATTTTGTTATGATACCGGGGAAAGATATCTCTCTGTAGAAGACCTTTTTACATTAGAATAGTAATTTTAACATTCTACCAATTAGATTGATAGAAAAATATGGTGAGGATTGAGAATAATCAAACTAACTTTTTGCTGGTATAATTTCACCGACCAGATAAAAAGCGTGATCAAATTTTTTAGAATATTTTAATAAACTAGTAGTATATATTTCATCTAAAATAATTACCAGTCCAATTCCCAGGTTAAAAGTCTGTCGCATATCTTTTTCCGGTACGTTACCGACTTCCTGAATGAGATCAAAAAGAGGAGGTACGGACCAGGATCGCCATTTGAAATCCGGCATTAATCCTTCGGGAATTATCCGAATAGTATTTTTATATAATCCTCCGCCGGTAATATGGGCCATACCCTTGAGGGGAAATTGTTTCGAGATATCTTCAATAATGGGGTAATAATTCAAGTGAATTTTTAACAATTCATTCCCTAATTCACTATTAAGATCTTCTATGTATTGATCGGGGTTGTATTTGGGGAATAGTACTTTCCGTGCCAGTGAATAGCCATTGGTATGTAATCCATTTGAAGCGATACCCAGGATCATATCACCTTCTTGAATATTTGATCCATCTATAATATTCTCTTTCTCCACTATTCCAACAATGGTACCTACCAGATCATAATCGTTTGCCTGGTACAGGTCGGGCATTTCTGCTGTTTCACCACCTATCAATGGAAGTTGTGCTGCTTTACAGGCTGTGGCCAATCCTTCAATGATTTCGGCAAAAATCTTTTCATCCAGTTTTCCGCAACCGAAATAATCTAAGAAAAAGAGCGGCGTTGCTCCGCAAACCGCTATGTCATTTATACAGTGGTTCACCAGATCCTGCCCAACTGTATTATGGCGGTTCATCAGTACTGCCACCTTTAATTTCGTTCCAACCCCATCTGTGCTGGAGATCAGGACCGGTTTTTTATAATCTTCCACGGGAATTTCATAAAATCCTCCAAAAGCCCCAATATCCTTTAAAACCCTTGGATTATGAGATTCGGTAATCAGCTTTTTTGCTTTTGATAATGATGTTTCAGCCTTCTCAATATCAACCCCGGCATCCCGGTATGTCAATTTCTTCTTCATGGTACTTTTCTTCAACCATCCTGCTTATTGTTTTTTTGTTCAATGTGCCAGTTTTGAAGTTGTTTTAAGTATAATTGCCGTAAGCCTTCGAAATAATCAAGAATTTCCCTCTGGTGATAATCCGGGTAAGTCCATTCATTAACCTGAAAATGGCCCTGGCGGAATCGAAGGTGAACATCGCCGAATATACCTTGCTTCAGGTAAATTCGATGATCATAATCCTTGGTTGTTGCTAAAACTACCTTTGCAGCACAAATATATCCCGGGTCAATGTTTACAATTCTTTTTTGGTCTTTTTGATATTCTTTTTCGATGTGGTTGGTGGCAATTTTAATTTCTGGCAAACTATCAGCCGGTTGTAACTCCTGAAATGAGACTATCTTTTTGTGGAGATTTGATCCCATTTCAGCGCGGTAATATGTTGTGAATTTTTCAAAAAGATAAGCATTTGATACCGAGTCGATTGGAGATAGTTTCTTCTCAAGTTCTACTTCAATTCTATCAAGTGGTGCATTCAGACCATATGTGATTGAGGTAAAAATTTTTACCGGTGGATAAGATTTGATTTTTCCCATTGAGACTAAATATTATTTTCATCTTCAGCATACATTTCGTCTATCAACACTTGAAATTTCTGTTCTACTATGTTCCGCTTGATCTTCAGGGTTGGGGTCAGATCTCCACTCTCGATAGTGAAAGGATCCTTAAGAATCCGGAACTTTTTTATAGTTTCATAGCTGGCCAGGTCAACAGTAGCTTCATCAATTTCTTTACGAACAAGATTAATGATCTCTGCTTTTTTTATCAAATCGTTTTCATCGGTAAATTCTATGCTGTTTTTTTCTGCAAAATCTTTCAGGTTATCCATAGCCGGTACAATAAAAGCTGTACAATACTTTCGCTTATCACCCAGCACCACCGCTTGGTCAATGTATTTTGAGGTGATAATTAAGTTTTCAATGGGCTGGGGTGCAATATTTTTACCACCGGAGGTTACAATAATATTCTTTTTTCTATCGGTTATATATAAGAATCCATCTTTATCTAAGTACCCAATATCACCGGTATGAAGCCAGCCTTCTTCATCGATAACTTCTCGGGTTTCCTCATCATTCTTAAAGTACCCCTTCATCACATGCGGTCCACGGGTTAGAATTTCACCGTCTTCCGCAATAGCAACTTCTACATTGGTGATAGGTAGCCCAGGAGTTCCGAATTTAAAATTCTGCTCCTTATTGACCGAAATCACCGGAGAGGATTCGGTAAGACCGTACCCTTCCAGCAGACGAAGTCCGGCGGCGTTGAAAAATTCATTGATTTCGCGGGCCAGTGGCGCACCTCCTGATACAAAAAACCGGATTTTACCTCCAACTCTCTCTTTCAATTTGGAATAGACCAGTTTATCTGCCATACCATATTTTGTTTTTAATGTGCCCTTAAGGGATAATCCCTTTTGTTTATATAAATTTGCCTTTTTTCCTACTTCAATAGCCCAAAGGAAAATCTTTTTCTTAACAGGAGAGCCCTCCTCCAGGGAATCCAGAATTCTGGCGTATACTTTTTCAAAAAACCGTGGTACGCTGGTCATAACGGTTGGATGAACCTCTTTCAGATTCTCCGCCACAGTCTCGATATTTTCCGCATAAGCAATGGTTGCCCCCGAGTAGGTCGCCAAGAAATGTCCCGCCATTCTCTCAAATATATGAGAGAGTGGTAGAAAAGAGAGAAAAATGTCTGCTTCACTCACTGAGATGGATTGTAAAGAGCCTTCAATATTAGATAGAATATTACCATGGCTAAGCATCACACCCTTAGGTGTGCCGGTAGTTCCCGAAGTATATATAACGCTGGCTAAATCCTCGGATGTTATTTTCTCCAGCGCCATATCAATCAATTTGGGATTATCTGATAAGGCTTTTTTACCTTCCTCCATAATTTCTTTGAGTGAATTAACTTCTTCGGAGATTTCACCAGTCATTAGTATGATTTTCCTGAGTTTAGGTATTTTGTCGCGGATTTCCATGACTTTTTGTAGTTGATAGGCATCGGAAACAATAATAATCTGACCATCGGAGTGGTTGATGATATATTCAATATGGGAAGGAAGCAGAGTAGGATAAATGGGAACTGTTACACATCCTATAGATAAAGCGGCATAATCTGCCAGGGCCCATTCTAACCGGTTTTCTGACAGTAATAGAATCTTATCGTTTTTCTTGGCACCTAATTTTAATAATCCGGCT
>SMTZ1_10003978_pt1 | contig 17907 bp, 11 predicted proteins | sample DeeMarSWOR136_30_FD_25667 | JGI IMG/M metagenome (IMG submission 25667)
CGTCTTGCCTTATGGGTTTTCCCTCCAGCAGCGAACAGAGAAGAATCGTCATGGTGACTCCTGCGCTTGGTCCATCCACGCTGTAGGCTTGAGCGAAGTCGATGTGGGTGAAGAATTCTTGGGCGATGTCGACGCGGTATTTCTGCAGTATGACGCTTCTCACTTTCGCTACGCTGTCCGTGATGAACTGTTCCTGTCCTTCCTTCGCTATTCCCGTGACTTTATAGTATCCTTGCAGCTTATTGTCGCACCGGTCGTCCCGTTTTTCTAGGAAGCCCTTGACTGTGAGTACGTTGCCGGTCATCTCTCCGCTATAGGGGTCTTTGACGACGGCTACTCCATAAATCTGTCCCAGCTTGGCTCCTTCTGGGTTGATCTCTAGAAGTTTTCCTCTTTCGCTCATCTGATGCTCAAGAATCTGTTTCTGAATTGTTTTACAGTGCTTTTCTATGGCTTCTTTAACGTGCCTCTTTTCAACAAGCTCCAATCTTTCGTTCATTGCTAATGTGGCGGCTGTCTTCACCAACGAAATCATGGGACGGAACTTAGTGCTTAACGCATCCTTTTTGTTGCTTCTCCTGCGCCCCTCATCAATAATTTCCTCACATGCCTCTCTGCTGAAGGGCATCAACCGAAACCGCGAAACCTCTTGGGCAATAAACTGGACATATTTACGGCGATTTTCAATAGTGCTCTGCATGTCATTATTCATTCTGACTACTTTGCCGTAACCATAGATTCTGTCCATAAGAGCCGGATGAACTTGACTGATGCTGTCGAAGTTTCCAGCGCCAACCAAGAAGCACATGCAAGGCACCGGTTCCGTAGCCACCGCCATAGCCGCGGTTCCCCCAGCGTTGCCCCAACGGCTTCGCAAGGTTATAGGCAGTTGACCATCTTCTAGAACTGTCAGCAGCGTAATGGCTTCCTCCGGCTGCATGTTCTTAATTTCGTCAATGTAGAGGATACCAAGATTGGCACGGTGAACGTCTCCGGCGCTTACTCTCTGATGCTCTGGGGTGCCGAGCCCTCCGGTTTGCAGCGGATCCCATGCGATGCTTCCGAACAGCTGGGCGGAGCCGTGTCCTGTGGCGTCGATGAATGGGGCAACTTTCTTGGAGTTGTCTACGATGAATTTCGGAACCTTTGTCGCCCTTGCTCCGCCTATGCCTTTGGCGCTTCCGAGAACTCCGAAGCGTCCTAGTACAGTCACTAAGATCAGGAACATGAGCATCATTCCGGCTGGAAGAAAAGTTATACTTCCAATAGACACGAAGTTGTCTATCATGAATTTGCCGAAGTCGCCGTTGTTAACCGTTTGGATTGGCTCTCCGAACCCGGTCAGAGCGTTTGTGTCCCATGCGACTTTCTCTTGCCAGAGATAGTAGAAGCCTGCGAACATGAAGATGGAGGCTACCATTATCATCATGTAGATTATGAATTTGACTCCGAGCCGCTGAAGGAAAAGCTTCTTTGCTTCTTTCAGTTTCTGTTTCAGTATGATCTTTTTTCCTTCTCCAGCAGGGTGACAGGAGATTTTTGGTTCGCTGGGGATTATGTCGTTTTGCCAGCATATTGCGTCTTGAAGCTGAATGTTCTGTTTCTTGTAAAGGTCTGTTAGATGAACTGAAAGGGCTCTTCCTATCAAGGATTTGCCTGTTCCGGGGTCTCCCAGCAAAAGCAGGTAAGGTCCAGGGGGAGCAGTTTTGGTGGTTTGGGGCTTCTCTTTGTTTGGGTCCTTCCACGCCTCATACCACTTCTCTTCTTTGAGGTTCTTGAGTTTGTGGACCCATTCTTCCAGGCAGAGATAACACTCGTTTAATGCTCGTTCTTGTCCGATGACCCACTCAAGAAGGTTGCTGGAAACTGGGTAATCCTTTGTGGATTTGAAGTTCTTCCAGTTCCATTTCTTGCCGCGGATAACCTCTTCGTCTTCCCCGAAGTAGTCCAAAGTTTGCTCTCCTGACTTTCGGCTAATTATCTAGCTAGGTTTGCACAAGTTCAAACCAAGCTTGTGATTTCTCTGAAGAACAGAGTTTTCAACTAAAATAAAGTCGTATTACGGAATCGGTAATATGGCGGAAATGTAGTATGGGCAGCATCTTTTTTGGTTCTTGAGTAATAGAGAAGAAGTTTTTATTGAATAATCAATTGGAAATGTGGAATCTTTTCTTGAATTCCAACATTTTGGAGCATATTTGATCAAGAAGATTTTATTAGTGAGTAGCTTTGGAAAGGTTAGTCACAGGTTATGGAAGGAGCCGAGGATGAAGGACAGTATTGCAGTAATAGGCACAGGCGTAATAGGGGGAGCCATAGTTAAAAGTTTGTTGAAGAGCGGATATGACGGTGAGATAACAGCCGCGGAGATAAATCTGGAAAAAATTAGGGAACTGGAACAGTTGAAGATAAACGTAACAAGCGACAACAAGAAGGCTGCTAAAGAATCTGATATTATCTTTTTGTGTCTTAAGCCGAACGTTGTGAAGACTGTTCTGAAAGAGATAAGTACAGAAATTGAAGGAAAACTGGTGATTTCTACAGCTGCTGCGGTCACCGTTGGCTTTTGTAAACGCTTAGTACCTAAAGCCAGATTTGTCAGGATTATGCCAAATGTTGCTATTCTCGTGCAGGAATCCTTTACTGCCTACTGCTGCGATGATGACGTAACTCAGGAAGACAAAGAGAAAGTCAAAGAGGTTCTCGGCGTGATGGGAATCCACATGGAAGTTGAAGAGAAATATATGGATGCGGTAACCGCCCTAAGCGGAAGCGGTCCCGGATACCTTTCTGTAATAATTGAAGCACTCACGTATGCTGGCTTAAAGGTCGGGTTGCCTAAAGATTTGGCTTTGTATAGTACAGCTCAAACTGTTCTTGGAACAGCAAAACTTGTGCTGGAAACTGGTCAAACTGCTGCTCAGATACGGGATATGGTTACAACTCCCGGCGGAACCACCATTGAAGCCATTTATGAGATTGAGGGAAGTCAAGTTAGGCAGGCTTTGATAAGGGCTGTTGAGGCGGCAACTAAAAAAAGCCAAACGATTAGGAAGCAGTGGGAATAAGCGCCCACTTGACCAAGATTTAAATTTCGATATTGGACTACTGTATAAGCATGCCAGAAGAAAGAATTGTGGTTCTTATGGGGTCTCCAAGAGACTTCCAGTTTGCATCCAAAATAAAGAATTTCCTTAAAAAGGAAGGTTTTCAGGTCAGTTGCGAGTATAATGTTGCTTCTGCTCATAGAACTCCAGAAAAACTGCTGAACGACTTAAAGAGATACGAAGAGAGCGGCGGCTCCCTCGTCTATATTACTGTTGCTGGCTTGTCAGATGCTCTTTCAGGAGTTGTTGCCGGTTACACCACATATCCTGTTGTTGCTTGTCCTCCAGACTCTGAAAAATATGGAGACGCCAAAGTGTTTTCTTCCACTGCCATGCCGAAGGGGATACCTGTTGCCTACGTTGCTAAACCAGAAAACGCTGCCCTTGTAGCCGTAAGAATCCTTGCTATTTCCAACCCTGAACTAAAAAAACACTTAGAAAAATTTAAGCAGAAGATGGCAAAAGCCGTCTACGAAGGTGCAGAAGAAGTAAAGAGGATCACTCAGAAAAAAGACGTTAACCGGCTGACGGTTTAAGAAAACACTGTTTTCAACATACTACTTCTATTAGGCTACAAATAGAACTAAGCAGATGTTCTACTAACAGATTAAGCGAAAAAAATCTAGTTCTCTTCAATTTCCCATATATCTAAGGCCCTGTCCTAGTACGCTGAAGAGACCTTCTCGTCGGATTTTTCTGAGTATCCTCTTTGGTGATCTATTGAAACTCGTGTGGAATCGTTTCTGAATCTTAGAAACCGTTTCATAATCGAACGCATCAGTCTTGACATAGGTCACAAAATCTTCAACGCGATCATAGAGTCCATTCTCCATTATTTCCTTGTATAAAGCACTGCCCGGAACCGCTACGTAAGTATTAAACTGGCACCAGTCAGGGTCCAACTTCCTTGCGAACTTGAACGTGGCTTTCATGTCTTCGATTGTTTCTCCAGGTATCCCCAACATGAATGAACATGCTATCCGTATTCCCTGCTCCTTACAAAGCTTGAATGCATTAGTGATCTGCTCAATAGTAATTTTCTTGTTGAGCTTTTCTAAAATTTTGGCAGAACCTGACTCCACTCCAAACCATATAGTCCGGCATCCAGCGTCTTTCATTTCCCGCAGCAGTTCTCGCGAGATCTGATCAACTCTGGTATCGCAAACCCATTCTATATCCAGCTTCTCCTTTTTCATCAGGTTACATAGCTCTGCTGTTCGTTTTTTGTTAATTGTGAAATTGTCGCCTACAAAATAGACTCCCTTTGAACCATAGTTTTGGATCAGGTGGTTGATTTCTTCTACAATTCTGGGTGGACTAAAGGCGCGGACTCTTGATCCCCATAATTTCTTGGTCTCACAATATGCACAATTATATGGGCAACCCCGTACCACGTTCATGGTGTCTACAGGATTCGCGTTCAAGTAAGGGATAATTCTGTCGTAGATGTGCATAGGCAGTAAGTGCCTTGCTGGAAAAGGGATTTGGTCAAGATCCTGTATGAATGTGGAAGGAGTTTTGAATGTTTTTCCGTTATGTCTATAGGCGATACCTGAGATTTTGGTAATAGCTGATTTGTCTTCGCCTTTGGTAATGCTGTTTGCAAGTTCCACCATTGCCTGTTCGCCTTCTCCCATGACAAGGTAGTCTATCTCTGGGTGCTGCAACAGGCTTTCAGGCATGTATGAAGGCTGCCATCCACCGACTACAATCTTGCAGGAAGGAAGCACCTCTTTAATTGCCTTGGCTGTTTCAATGCATCTTCGATATGTGACGGAACCGCAAGTTATTCCAACTATTTCTGGCTCAAGCCTTTTGATTTCGAGTTTGACTTGTTCACTTGTTTTTTTGAGGTGATAATTGTCAAGGATTTCTACTTGGTAATCTGCTTTTTCGAGAGCTGCAGCAACATAAGCCAGTCCCAGAGGTGGAAGTTTTCCTGGTACACCCCATGGCGATTTTATGGGCGGAGCGGTAGTCATCAACAAAATCATTTGTATCTTTTTCCTCTGGTCATATTGTGGACTCGTAAGTATGCTAAATCGTTAAATAATAACGTTTATCTGATGAACTTGTCTGCATGAAGTTAAGCTGCCCTTCGATGCGAGTCATGTTTCTTGCTGATCCTTTTGTTTAAGCGGTAGCTTCTTGAAGGTGGCAGAAACCAATCTAGGCAGTTTGATCCGCCAAAGAATATGATTTAACGCGCTTCGAGCCATAATCTGGCTGTAAAAGTCTCTTTTCAAAGATTTACGTAACAGGTATGATATGGAGAAAAACTTGTTGAAAAACCTTCGCCGCATTTCCGCAATATCCTCAGCTGACATAAGCGGATTGTTAAAGACCAGTGTTTGTTCATCATAATGATACCATTTCGGGGATATTTCCCAACCCAGATCTTTTAAATGATCATAGAGCTCAGTGCCCGGGTATGGTATTGCCACGCACATGTAAACGTAGTCTGGTTGTGTTTTGTAGATGAAATCCAAAGTTTGCTGTAGCATATCTGTTGTTTCGCCTGGATATCCAACGACCACGGATATAGCAACGGATATGCCAACTTCTTTCGCCCACTTGATCGCCCTTTCATTCTGTTCAACCGTTGTTCCCTTCTTCATGGCATCCAACATTTTCTGGCTGCCCGACTCAACTCCGAAGTGGATAAGCTGACAGTTTGCGTCCCTCAGTATAGCCAAATCCTCTTTGGTGATCCGGTCAACCCTTGTTCGACAATCCCATTGAAGGTCAACCTTTCTGTTTTTCATCTCCTTGCAGATCTCGCGTGCTCTCTTTCTGTCAAAAGTAAAAGTGTCATCGTAAAAAGAAAAGGCCTCAGCTTCATATGTATCCCTAAGAAATTCAAGCTCGTCCACGACGTTTTTTGGACTTCTTGCCCTAAAGCGTCTTCCGCACATTCGCGATGCTAAGCAGAAGGTGCATTGAAATGGGCATCCCCTACTGGTTATGACTGGGAGGTAAGTTTTCCCGAAAATACGGTACTTGCTCACATCAAAATGCTTGAAAGCCGGGTAGGGCAGCTCATCTATGTTCTGAATGAACAGTCTGTCAGGCGTTTGGACGATCTGCCCATTCTTCCTAAACGTTATGCCAACAACCTCTTCAAGGTCTTTCAGGTTGGCTTTTGAAGCCAAGTCTGCAAGTTCTAAAAGGGTCTGTTCCCCCTCCCCCCTAACAACAATATCCACTTCAGGCTGCTCCCTAAGGGTTTGTTCGTCTAGAACTGTAACATGTGGTCCTCCTAGGATAGTCAAGCTATCTGGACAGGTTTCCTTTGCTGTCTTCACTATCTCGGTTGCAGATTTGAAGGTGAGCGTGGTTGACGTTATTCCAATTATGTCGGGTTGAAGCCGGGTGAGTTCGCTTTCTAATTCTCTCTTTGTGTGTTTCTGAACTTGACAATCGATTACATCAACGGCGTATCCATTGTCTTCTAAAACAGCAGCCAAATACCCGATGCCAAGTGGGATAAAGCCGGACTCGGGAGCCCCACTTGTTTGGGGCGGGTTTACTAAGGTTATGTGCGCCTTCACTGTGGTTCTCCCAAATTATTGGTCAATGAAAAGACGGATAAAGCCAACTATTATGTGTTTTGCATTCAGTTAAGAACGATGGCTTACGTAATCCATATAGAGGTTGCTGTTCTATTAGCGCGCTTCTGACTATTTCTTTAAATATCTCAATCTTGGTTCATTAGTGCATTTATTCTAAGGCGCAGACATCATAAAAACATATAAGAAGATAATTGGGCACAGAAGAAAAGAAAAACGCCCTATTGAATATAGAAAATGGGAAGATGATGCAAGCGCGAAGATCTTTCGGAGCACGAACAATGTTCAGGGGCTATTCAAAAGAAGAAACAAAAGGAAAAATAACTGCCCCACAAATAAATCTCATCATGCAATTTTTTGGTGCTAGCAAACAACTTTATTTATTAACTAATCTTAATACTGAAAACATTATATTGCTATACCAAATTCAATTATCTGTTTATCCGAATTGTTCACCCGACCTTGAAAAGGGGTCATAACATGGAATCAGATCTTAATAAGGAGGGGATACTGAAAAAGGCAAAAGAACATGAAAGAGAATATAATTGGCTGGAAGCAGCAGAGTCGTATAAATCAGTATTAAGTTCTGAATCGTGGACATGTTCCTCTGCCGCAGAGATTTGGCAGAGAATCGGTTTTTGTTTTAATCAGGGTTCGAGACAGACTGATAATATAGAAGAATTCAAGAAACTAAGACAATTGGCAGTAGACGCTTACAAGAATGCCGCCAATTTTTTCAAAAAAGAAGACGCGAAAAATGAAGGGAAGAGCGAACAATGCAACGCCCTTGCTGAATTCGCCCGTTCTTGGCTGGCCCATAATCTTTCAGAGAAAGAGAAGAGCCTAGAGGAATGTTGCACATTTGGAAACATGGCCCTGGAGGCGTTTCATAAAATCGGAGACGAAATGAGCTATGTAAAAATGTGCAACAACTTGTTATTGTGCCTTTTTGAGCTTGTATCTATTGCGCCTAACCAGAAGGAAAAGCAAAGCATTGCTCAAGAAGGCATCTGTCGTGGAAATGAAGCCATCTCATTTCTTTTGAATATGCCCGAAAGTGTTGAAAACAAGAGTGAGCTCCTTCTGGCCAATTCTTTAACTAGTCTTCATAGCTGGTATGCCGCCAACGTCAACGAAACAGAGGAAGATAGAAAGAACTTTGTAAATAAAAGTTTGAAATATTCAGAAAAGGCAATGGAGCTTTCAAGCGAGATCGATAATCCTTATTACACTGCAATGTCACGATGGGCAGCAGCTTTATCAACGCTGTACTTCACCAAAGACATTGAATCTTCACTGGAGCATGCTAAAGAAATGCTCCATCAGGGATCAACTGTAAATGACAACTACATAAAAGGTATTGCCTCTTACCTCATTACACATGTTACAGATTGGATTGCTGCGAAGGAAGCAAATCCTGAGAAAAAAAGGAAATATTACACTGATATCATCAAACACTCTCAAGATGCAATACGACATCTTCAACTAGTCTCTCAAGATTACCATATAGCAGAAACTTACCTGTTCTATACTGAAAGCTACACTCATCTAGGGCTTGAAGTTGAACTTGAGATTGAAGGTAAAAGCGCTCTATTAAGAAAAGCTGTAGAAATTGGACGAAAAGGGCTAGAACATGCAGTTAAATCGGGTTATCCAGACGCTTTTGTTCCTACTCTTCACGCTTTAAGCAAAGCACTACATTCCTACTCGAATCTAGTACAAGGAAAGGGTGAAAAAATTAAGCTGCTAGAAGAAGCGCTAGGCCATAGAAAAGAATACATCAAAATCGTTGACAACGCCTTTCCGTCCTATATTTGGAACGTTGGCGTTGGCAAGAATTATGCAGGACTAATAGAAGCAGAGTTGGCTCGGTTAGAAACAGATAAGGACAAGACGATCGCCCTTCTCGCAAATGCTGTCTCAGATATGAAAGACGCAATTTCAATCTGCACAAAATGGATCCGCTCTCGTCCCGTACAATTTGGCGGTTCAACAATACCTGTTGTTGCTGAATACGAAAACATGTTTGGAGGAGTGTTGAACGAACTCTATCTACAAACCAAAGACGAAAAATATTTGACCGAAGCAATCGAGGTTTACCATAGCGCTTCCGAGCGATTCAAGGGAGTTAATTTACCTAGCCGCGCTGCAGAGTCCTACTGGAAAATCGCAACGATCCAAGATATAATAGGTGAGAACCAGAAGGCTTCGAAAAACTTTGAAAATGCCTTTGCAGAATACAAGGCTGCTTCTAGAAGGTTGCCTTACTTCGCTGAATTCTATCTGGACCACGCTGTCTACATGAAGGCGTGGAGCGAAATCGAGGCAGCCAAATCAGCCCATAAGGAAAAAGATTACACAGTTGCAACGAACAAATATAAAAATACAGCAAACCTCCTGAAACAAACAAAACTGTGGAGCTATCTATCTTCCAACTTCCTTGCTTGGTCACTCATGGAAAAAGCTGAATATCTGAGTAGAGAAGAGAACAGTGCCAAGTCAATCAAGTCCTTCAAGAAGGCAAACGAGCTATTCCGAGAAGCTCATAAAGCCATTCGGGTTGAGTTAACCAAAATTGAGAGCACAGATGAAAAGGACCTGGCCATAAGACTCATTAAGGCTTCAAGATCTAGGACAAAATTCTGTGTCGGAAGAATCGCTGTTGAAGAAGCAAAATCCCTTGATAGGGAAGGTAATCACATGGCGAGCGCTAGAAAATATGGGTATGCATCAGAAATATTCCAAGAAATAGCAGAAGTAGAGTCAGGACAGACACTTAGGGAACTTAAACCGCTAATTTTTCTTTGCCAAGCTTGGGAAAAAATGATGACGGCAGAAGCAAGAGCCTCGCCAATAATGTACGAAGAGGCCGCAAGTCTCTTCAAACAAGCTAAGGAATACGCTCTTGACCAGCAGACAAACCTGCTCGCTTTGGCACACAGCAGCTTCTGTAGTGCATTAGAAGCTGGAACGGAATTTGAAATCACCCGAGACCCAATCATGATTTCAACAACCAGAAAACACATGGAAGCAGCCTCAAATTATTACCTTAAAGCAGGTTTCAAAAGCGCTTCAGAATATGCCAAAGCAACAAAGCGCCTCTTCGACGCCTACGGCTACATAAATAACGCAAAAAAGGAAACAGACCCAAAAAAGGAAGCAAGATATTACGTCATGGCTGAAAAAGTCTTGAAGCTTTCAGCTGAAGCCTACAAAAAAGCGAAGCACCCAGAAAAGTTTAAGCAAGTCCAGCAGCTTCTAACAAATGTTAAAGAGGAAAAAGAGTTAGCAGAATCATTATCTGAAGTTTTGCATGCACCGACTGTCACTTCATCAACATCGAGTTTCACCATGCTGACTCCAAGTGAAGAAACAGCAGTGGGTTTGGAGAAATTTGAACATGCCGAAATCCAAGCAAAACTCCTTCAACCAAAGAAAGAAATCAGAGTTGGAGAAGATTTCGACTTGGAACTGCAGATTGTGAATATGGGAAAAGAACCCGTTCTATTGACTAGGGTCGAAGAAATCTTTCCCTCAGACTTTCAGTTGGTTGCCAAACCAGATTACTGTGACTTAGTAGACACGTACCTTGACATGAAAGGAAAACGGCTAGAACCTTTGAAAACTGAAGAGATTAAACTTACCTTGAAGTCGTTTGACATAGGCACCTTTCAAATTAAACCAAGAATTGTTTGCGTCGACGAAATAGGAAATCAAATCTTCCGCGGATTAGATCCGTTCGAAATAGCAGTTGCAGAAATCGTGTTTCCAGATCGCATATCCATTGGGTGCAAAGAATTTGATACTTTATTGCTGGGTGGCATACCCGAGAATTATTCGGTGATTTTAACATCGCCTTCATGTGATGAAAGAGACTTGATGATAAAGAGGTTTCTTGAAGCTGGAGCAAAAGAGGGCCAAATCACATTTCACATTACAGTAGAGCTGAGGGGTGTAGAGAACCTTGCAGAAGACTTTCAGTCAAACTTTCACCTTTTCATCTGCAATCCCAAAGCGGATATGATGGTAGAGAGCTTACCAAACGTTTACAAACTGAAGGGCGTGTCAGACCTGACTGACATTGACATTGCCCTAACTAGAGCTTTCCGTAAATTGGATGCATCGTCTAAAGGCCCAAGAAGAGCTTGCATCGAAATTGTCTCAGACGTCCTGTTAAGACATAAAGCTGTGACCACCAGAAGATGGTTAACAGAGCTTATCCCAGACCTTAGATCAAAAGGCTTCACCACTCTGGCAGTGATGAACCCACTGATGCATCCTCCGGACCAAGTTCACGCGATTCTAGGTCTGTTCGATGGTGAGATCAACATCTATGAGATAGAAACCAAAACAGGTTCAGAAAAATTCCTTCGAATCAAGAAAATGTATAACAAAATATACGTAGAGAGAGCCCTGTCCTTGAAAAAATTGAAGTAAAAAAAGCGCGCAAAGTCATTTGGCATAAATAGATTGTTTAACAATCTTGCTACTTGAAAGAAATGTGTTAAAAAAATATAGGAATGTGGTTGATGAAATCCGCATGCAGAATATGTGATGCTTCATTATGTGCTACTCTTTATTTTTTGGAGTGTTGAATCCCATGCGTAGCCAGTCAGTATGGCGGTTTTCCAATCAAAGGCTTCTGGAAGCGCTGCTAACATAAGAAAACCTACAAGAAGAGAAAAGGCCAATACGATAAGATACGGCTTAGCTTCATCTCCAAATCGCGCCGCAAAACTCTTCTTAGTACTGTTTGGAATTGCTTTCCGCAAAACAGGTAGTAGGAAACTTACCAAAACTCCTAAAACAATGAAAAGATAGTTGCCTCCAATATTCAAAAAGATCTGTAAAAGATCGGATTCTGCAGACATATCAACTTCCTCCTAAGTAATTGCTATAGAATATTCTTTTTACCATTTAATAATTGGGGTTGAATCAGAAGATTTGTGCATCAGCAGATTCTCTCTAACGCATGTGCCTGCAAAAAATGGGGGTAACCCTCCAGAGTTGTTCTGGAAGGCTTCTTATGCTGGTGGCTTTCCTATGTTTGCCTTATGCGTCTTCAGGTGTTGTTTATACTCTTGTTTATCTTTAAACACTAGCTCACAGAGAGGACAAGCGTAGAAGTCAGTGTTCGCAGGGATGGGGTCTTTATAACTTCTTACACCAAAAGCCATCTTATCTTCCCACAGCGAATTGTCTAAACTGTTAATGTTATAAGATTTTTGGTATCCCCTTACATAACTAACTCAGAATTCTCAAATTGGCATTATTGTATATTTTTTTTATCCTCTCTAGAAGCGCGCGCTAAATTTCATTTTTCAGGACGCATTTTTTTGGGGATATTGCTTTTCTTCTTCAAAAAAGAGGGGAAATAGAGACGTCTTACGGTCTACTCGTTATTACGGCATATATTGATCGATGAAATCCAGTGCTTCTGAGGTATCTATGCGATAGTAGAAACCTGCTGCTATACAGTTGGCGTCTCCCCATGAAGTAACAGCAACCAAAGTTCTTTCGCCATTTGTTGGTTCCCAGAATACAGGTCCACCCGAGTCTCCAAAGCATGTGCCTCCGTTACCACTTTTTGCATAATTCTGCGATAGTAGGAGTTGTGTTTTTAGCAAAGCTTGGAACTGGGAATAGGCGTAGGAACGCGTGTCTGGATAGGTTATTACTGGAGGAGGCCACTCAAGGACTCCACCATAGCCTGCAACCGTGAAATATGCCCCTGTTGAACCTTTAGGGCGTAGCGTTCTTTCCCTCCTAAGATCATCGAGGAATCCTTCTTCTGGTAGCGCTGCGGGTGTAATGTCATCAACATGCCCATCCAAGACCAAGACACCCACATCGGGACGATTCGTTATGGGGTTATAATCTGGGTGAGAATGTATCTCCGTAACCGTATACCAGGTATCGACGTTCAGGGGATCGAGAGGATCAAAGCTAACATATATCTCCTCTGGATCAATTATTCCTTGATCTGTAGCCAATTCCAAATAATAGGTGCAATGTGCAGCAGTAAGGAACACAGCCCCATAGCTATTGTCATCTCCCTCATAAATCAAAGTCCCAGAACACAGCAAAAAGTAATCTTCATAGACTAAATGATAAAACACTACTGTACCAACGTTTTCATATATGTTAGTTGTATCTTCTGTTCCCCACGTTATAGCTTGAACTGGGAATATTCCTCCAGTTAAACTCAAGGCTAAAACGAGTAGAACAAACAATGTTATGACAGCTTTCGCGTCTCTCATTCTTTCACTATCCACCTAAATTATCCAGAATAAATGTAAAAAAGTTTTGTTAGAACCATTCTCTATACTTATTCTCTATTGACTTATCTTCCATGCGCACGTGAATGCCCGAATACATATAAGAAATTTAAAAGTATATATGGTAGTAACTTTGAATGACAAATTGAGAATCGGTTAATTGTAATAGGTGAGGGTGCTTTGTCAAAAATTGTTGAAACGGGAGTTCAAGGTTTGAATGAGCTGATGAGCGGAGGTTTCCCGGAAGGAAGAGTTGTTTTAGTGGTTGGAGGACCCGGAACTGGAAAAACAATTTTTGCAGCCCAATTTCTATCCAAGGGAATCAGTGACTACAACCAAAATGGTATCTTCATTAGTTTGGACGAAAGCAAAGATCACTTCTATTCAGAAATGCAGAATTTTGGATGGGACTTCAAGAAAGCGGAAGAAGAAGAAAAGTTTGCCTTCATAGACGCAACCAGAATGTCAAGATCTGCATTAACAAAGGGGAAACTGTATGGAGAAACCAGTAGTTTACGAGGCAAGCAACTGCCAATTGACAAGTTGATTGAAGAGTTAGAGGCTAGGATTCATCAAATTGATGCAAAAAGAGTTGCATTAGATACACTGGCAACACTTTTCCAGCGATTTCCAGACCCTATAGAACGAAGAACCGCTGTGGTAGATTTGTTTGAATCTTTGTCAGAGTTAGGGATCACCACTATCATAACCACAGAATTAGGTCGCCTAAGTCTTGATCGAAACGTTTCAGTTGAAGAATACTTGGCGCATGGAGTTATCATGATGCAAACTCTGTTTTCTCATGGAGTCACATCAAGAACTTTGCAAGTAGAGAAAATGAGAGGCGTTAAGATCAACCCAAACCTCGTACCCTACACAATAGATAGAAACGGTGTTGAAGTCTTTCCTGACATCACCTTGTTCGAAAAAAGGTAAATCTAGAAAACTAGATTGAGATTAACACGTGCACTTGTTCTATGCAAGCTTTGATGCGTGCGAAAATCAACCGAGCATAAAAGAGAAATTAGAACATCGGAAACAATTTAAAGACTTATATTTCAATATATGTTGCGGGTAATCGGATGATTGTTACTAATAGCAAACCATACGGGATTATCAAGGGGATGCTCAAAAAGTGGAAAAAAACCGGAATTGTATCCTGTAATTCCTGTGCCAGGGCTTGTGAAACAGGAGGAAAAGAAAAAATGGATGAACTAGCGGAGAGACTAAAGAATGATGGATATGATGTAGTAAATACGGATTTAATTCCGATGGCCTGTAACATTGATTTAGTAAAAAAACCAAAATATGAAGCGGATGTTTTGGTAGTTTTAGCTTGCGATTCTGGTGTTTACACTTTAGAAACACTTTTTCCTAGCAAAAAAATCGTTCCTGCCCTTAATACAATAGGTATTGGAGCTCGAGATGGGCAAGGAAACATTTTCTTAATGGTGAAATTCTAGAAACTGATAAATTGCTTTGGCAATTCGATGTTTCTCGTCTTTTTATTTATTCTAAACCCCTGATCATTGATAAAATCTGTAAGCCGACTAATTGTTCAGAAGATAAGCGCTCATCAAGGTACTTGAAAAAAGGTATCTGGACAAAGATCATGTAATAATTGATTTTTTTGAGTTTCTATTATTAATTAGAGGACAAATTACGTATTATCAACATAATATTATCCAAGCGTACACCAGCTAAAGTTTGTTAGCATGCAAAAACGAAATCGTTTTTAAATCGCAATCATACTAACATTTTGTTAATCTGGATGGATTTGATCCAAAATGGCATGTCCCGGTCCCCCGAAGAAACTGAAGAAAGGTCCCTTGATGATCACTTCTTGGAGAGCTACTGGCGCCTGTAACTATAATTGTGTATATTGTAATGTAGACGCAAACATGAAGCCGTCTCCCATCTTCACGCTGATTGGTCATGCGAAAGACTTGGGGCTTGAGGTATTATTGCTGACCAACGGATACTTTGTGGATGGAGAAATCCTTGACAATCTAGCTAAATATAATGTCTATACATCCATCAGCATAGACGGCTCAGAAAAAGCCAACGACGCGTTAAGGGGGAAGGGCTCATACAAAGCAGCCCTGTCAGCAATCCAAAAACTGTCAAAGGCGGGAATCCTGAACGGCTTATCCATGGCAATCACCAAACTCAACCTTAACGAAGCCGATCATGTGGTTGGTCTAGCAGAAGAATACGGCGCTAGGTTTGTTTGGTTCAATCATCTGGTTCCAACCGGAACCCACAAACACTACAAGGTCGAGTTCGACTTCAACATACATTGCCCCCACTACATCCGAATCTACAAAGAGAGAGACCCAGAAGGCTTCTGTGACTGGTACAACAAAACACACACAGCCAAATGCATATACTTCCTGTTTGGAGGATACCTCAGCGTCCTAGAAAACGGAGACGTAATCCCATGCTTCTATTCTGAGGACTTGAAGATTGGGAACATCAAAGAGAAGCCCCTGAAAGAACTCTGGGATGACATGCAAAACTCAGAATTCTACAAGAAACTACAAGACCCCGACAACTTGGAGGGCAAATGCGGCGTCTGCGAACATCGGAAAATATGCGGTGGATGCAGAACCAGAGCCTATGCGCTAACAGGCTCCTATTTCGGACCTGACCCAGCGTGTGCCTACATTCCTGAAGTCTTGCGTAAAAAGTAGGGATGGCAAAACAGGTCTGCAACGTTAACTTTTTTTTAGTGCCAGTAAAGAAAGAGCGGTTGTTCTAGGCTTCATAGGCATACGTGTACGTTGTGGAATTTGGAAGGTTCTTAGCGTGGATTGATCTAAAAGCATAAAAGAACAGGGAACATGTGAATCTTGTTGTTCAAGCAAAAACGAAGCGAGGACATAAAGTGAAAAAACTTGAACTAACCAGCTTTGTACTGTTAGCGTTATTGTTGTCACTTTTGCTAGTTTGGCTTTCGATAAGATATACGTTCAGTCTTGCTTATCCTCTATCTTATTTACCCCACGGATCAATCGATTGGGGTTTCGTGGTTTTGAACATTGCTCTTTTCAGCCTATTCATCTTATTCATACGATTCAGAAGAAGAGTGACACGCCTTCCATCAAGCATTTATTTGGCATTTATAGTTGCCCTATTCACTGAAATGTATGGCTTCCCTTTAACGATGTACATTATTTCATGGCTCTTCGGATCAACTTTTCCAGGTTGCTTGTGGTACCCACTTGCAGTTTTAACCGGAGAAGACCTATTCACCTCAATTTTTCTCGGTTTCATATTACCCGTCTCAAACATCATCATTCTACTCGGGATACTCCTGATCATCTTTGGTTGGAGAAGAATCTACAGAGCCAAAGGTCAGCTTGTAACAACGGGCATTTACGGGCACGTTCGTCATCCACAATATCTGGGATTTCTGTTGTTCACTCTCGGCATGAATGTCCTGTGGATCACATTCTCTGCGCTTTTGTTATGGATCATCCTAGCCGTCTTGTATTATCGGCTTGCCAAAAAAGAAGACAAAGAATTAGAAGAACGATTCGGCGAAGAGTATCTGAACTATAAACGTGATGTTCCAATGCTTATGCCCCGCATACATCGCACACGCAGCTAAAGGAAGATTTTTGCGGCACCACAAATAACTGCTTATTAAAGCCCTGAGAAGAATTATTTAGTCGGTGGCTGCCGTTTGTATACCAACTGTGAAAAGGTGGCATTCGCATGTGGGCAGATTTGGTTCTAATGGATGGGAACGTGTTAACCATGGATTCGTCTCAGCCCAGCGCTGAAGCAGTAGCCATAAAGAAAGCCAGAATCGTTAAGGTCGGCACAAACAAGGAGATCAGCCGCTGGATCGGAAAAACCACAAAGATCATCAATTTACGGGGAAGAACGGTTGTTCCCGGTTTAATCGATTCCCACATTCATGTCGGCGATTTCGGAAAGTTCTTAACTTGGATCGACTTGAAGGACGCCGATTCTATCGAAGAACTGCAGCGAAGAATCAGAGAACGTGCACAGAAGATACCTGAAGGAAGATGGATTATTGGCAGCGGATGGGACCAAACCCGTTTTGCTGAGAAACGTTATCCAAGCTTTCGGGACTTGGATAAGGCTTCACCAGACAACCCTGTAATCCTCTATCATCAATGTGGACGCGTCTGCGTCGTCAACAGCAAAGCCTTAGAATTGGCTGGCGTAACAAAGGAAACAAGTTCTCCGTCAGGTGGAACAATCGAGAAAGACGCTGAAACCGGAGAGCCAACAGGCATTCTGCGAGAAAACGCAACGGACTTGGTTTGGAAAACAATTCCTGAGCCCAGTGAAGAAGAGGTTATGGAGGGCGTTAGCTTAGCCTGCGAGAAAATTGTGGAAGCCGGAGTGACCAGCATACACTGGATAGTTGCATCATTAACTGAAATCCAAATCATCCAGAAATTTCGCTCAGAAAACAGGTTGCCCCTAAGAGTCTACATTATAGCTCCAGCAAATATTCTGGACCAAACAAACAGTCTAAACTCACTCGTGAGCTCTGGCGACAATGCAGATAGTAACTTGGGCATTAAGGTTTTTGTAGACGGCTCTCTGGCTGCACGAACAGCAGCTCTGAGTGAACCCTACAGTGATGAACCTGCGACAAAGGGACAGTTATTGTATTCTCAAGAAGAACTGGATGAATTAGTTGTTAAGGCTCATCAAGCTAATTTTCGTTTGGTCATGCATGCAATGGGCGACCAAGCAATCGACATGACTTTGACCGCTATCGAAAAAGCCTTGGTGGAAGAGCCGACAAAAGATCATCGGTATCGCCTAGAGCACGCGTCAGTTCTCAACAGGGAGTTGATTCAGCGCATCAAAGAACTGGGGATGATGGTTTCTGTGCAGCCCAAATGTGTTATCTCTGAATTTTCGGTTTGGTCGGCAGTTGACCGTTTAGGCTCTGAAAGGTCTCGG
>SMTZ1_10022476_pt1 | contig 17905 bp, 15 predicted proteins | sample DeeMarSWOR136_30_FD_25667 | JGI IMG/M metagenome (IMG submission 25667)
CTTATCCACCCTAGGCACCGTCTTTGTTCCGAAAGCCAGAGCGGCTATTGCCTGCGCACCACCAATACGGAAAATCCGGTCGACCCGGGCAAAGTCGGCGGCTACCAGCACCGGTGCCGGCACCTCGCCATCGGAGCCCGGCGGCGTCACCAGAACCACCTGCTTTACCCCGGCTACCTTAGCCGGTATCGCTGTCATCAGCACCGTCGATGGGTAGCTGGCAGTGCCACCGGGGGCATAAACGCCAATCCTCTCCAGTGGTCGGGCAACAGTGCCCTCGCCCATACAGCTCACCCCCGTCATCACTGCCTCCCGCTGTGCCACATGGAAGGAGTATATATTATCCGCTGCCAGCTTCAGTGCCGACATCAACCGGGAATCTATCTCGTAGCGGGCTTCTTTTATCTGCTGCTGGCCTACCTCCAACGAGTCAAGCCTCACGCCGTCAATCTTCTGACTATAGTCTAAAAGCGCGGCGTCGCCCCGCTTCTGCACCTCGGCGATTATCTGCCTCACCGCCTGCTCCGGATCGCTTGTGCCGAACATTTCTCCGAGCCTCTTTTCCAGTGACGGCGTAACGTAATAATCGCCAGCCGATACCTCTCGCGATAGCAATTGCTTTGCTTTCTGGTAACCACTAACTATTTTCAATTTAGCTTTCTCCTACTGCTTTCTTCAGCCTACCGACGATATACGCCGCTCTTTCGCTCTTAACAGAGCTCTTTATTCCGGCGGTATTGCCGATCAGGCAAGCTGTCGATTCGAAGAGGGTATCTATAATCTTCAGGTTATGCCGGGCGATAGTGCCCCCTGTTTCGGTATTTTCTATCAGCAGGTCGGCATCCTCCGGCAGAAAGGCTTCACTAGCTCCCCAGGTAGGAATTATGCGATACATACCCAGGTGGTTATCCCTGGCGTACCTGTCGGCTATATTAACATACTCCGAAGCCACACGGTAGGGCTTTTCCCCCCGGCGGCAAATCTGCCTTAGTCCATCTACATCATCTGCGGCGACGTCCTTACTTACCACGGCGACTATTCTTACCCGGCCATATTTCAGGTCTAACATCTCTCTTACAGGGCTGGACGGAAACTGCTCCAAGTGCTCCGTAAGCCAGTCCCTGCCGGTCATTGCCAGGTCAAAGTTACCATTAGCAACCTGCAACGGCATATCCTGTGGTCTGATTACCTTTATACAAACTCCGTCCAGGCTACTGGTCGGTCGGCGATTGCCCGTTGCCGATGGGTAGTCTTCTATCTCAATGCCGGCACTCTCCAGTATGTGTCTGACGTGCGACTGCTGGTGCCCGTCTGGTAGAGCCAGCCGAACAACATCATTTCCTGTTTCTTTAATATAACGCCCCCCGGTTACTTGCGATGCCTCCTTGTATTTTTTCGATACGGTGCTCTTGCTGACTAAATGCAGGCTATCCATAACCGAGCCCAGTATTTCAGCCACATCTTTGGATTTAAGACTTTTTTTACAGGCTATTAGACACGCCCCGTAACCAATAACCTTACCTATCGCCATAAGACCCTTAGCCGATAATTCATTATCCGTTTTACTCGGCAACAGCACCAGCTCGGCGCTCTCCGGGGGAAAAACCTCAGCCGCTCCCCACAAGGAGTATATACTGAACCGCCGCAGGCGGAGACGCTCGGCGAAGGATTCAGCCAGGTTGGGGTACTCGCTTACAATGCGGATGTTTCCCTTACTTTTTACCAGCTCCTCTATGCTTGTCGCCGAGCCATTTTCAGCCGTAGCCGCATATATTGCCCCGCTCCCGTATCCCAGATCCTTTACCCTGACTAGGGAGCTGCTCGGGTATCTGGCTAAAAGCTCTTCCACCCAGTCCAGCCCGCAGATGCCGAAATCGTAGTTGCCTATCGCTACCTGTATCGGTATGTCCCTTTCCTGAAACACCTTTATTATCAAGCCGGGGTATCTCTGCGATTTCAGGCGGTAGCAGCGTGCTTTATCGTGGTAGTCGTCCAACCCCCAGCCGGCCCTTTCCAGCAGTCTAGCTGTCTCCGCCAAGAGCCGCCCCTTGGGCAATGCTATCTTGAGCGGCATTTTACTCACACTCCAGCAGGTCTATTATCTCACCATCGCTCTCAACCGAAGACTCTTTGCCGCTATCCCGGTTAGTCAGGACAAACCGCGGGCTTTCATCCCTTACCTTGAGAAGCCAGCTACAATCAACCGCCTCTTCTTTCCCAAGAGCCAGCTCGGCTATATAGCCAGCCTCACGAAGCCTGCCGGCAATAGCCAGAGCTGATATCTCCGCCCCTGGCAACACACTAACCGATACTCTCTTTGTCATCGTCTCTGCTTCAATATCCTGCTTCACCAGCTTCATCAAACGGTCAAGATAGAGAGCAAATCCAGCGGCCGGGGTATCCTGCCCCCCCATCAGTGGTATGAGTGCATCGTAGCGACCGCCGCCTCCGATATCATTATTGCCGCTGAAAAGGTGGAAGATAACGCCAGTATAATACTCGAAGCCCTTGCCCGAAGTCAGATCAATACAGTAATCACAGCCCATATCTTCAACCATTCTGCAGATGGCGGTAAAGTTATCGATATTTTGATTAAGTTCAGGCATTTGCTGTGAAACAAGAGCCTGTATATTCTCCATAAATCCGGAGGATTTCCCCTTCATACCCAGTAACAGCGTTAGTGCTTCCACTGGCACCGTTAAGAATCTGGTCAAATATCCTGTCCTGCTCGCTGTGGCTTAAATCAAGCTTCTCCAGTAGCGCCCTGATTAAACCGGCGTGTGAGATTTTCAGCCTTATGTCTTTTATTTCTAGCCTCTTTAAAACGTCCATAGCCAGGGCTATCAGCTCGGCATCCGCCATCGGCGAGTTGACTCCGATAAGCTCGGCGCCGCACTGCCACCTCTCCCTTGATTTCCTGCCCGTTTCGTCAAACATAAAGACATTAGTCACATAGAAAAGTCTGGCGACTTTCTGCGACGCCATATTTTCAATATACATACGGGCAACGGGGATAGTGCCGTCCGGTTTTAGCACCACCCTCTCCCCGCTCCAGCCGTCCCAGTCGAGGAAGGAGTAGCCCCGCCGCAGCATCCCGGGCGTCAGCGTCCCCACCGAGGTAAACAGATAAAGATACTCCAGTGTCGGCGTCCTCACCTCCTGGTATCCCCACTTGAGGCATCGCTCCCTGAAGGTGTCCTCAATCAGACGGAAGCACACCATCTCTTCCGGGGTCAGGTCCTTGAATCCCTTGCACCTGTCAACTTTCATAACTATAGCCTCTAATCTTCCTGTAGATTCTACACTACTCTAGATAGCCCGTTCAACCTTGGATTGAGTTTGCACCCCACCTATAATCGGGTTATACTCTATACAGGCTAATACCGGGGGCTTATCATGCTTAAGGTCTTACGCTGGCTGCCACTATTGCTGCTCTTATTGGCAGTACTACCGGGGATTGTCCATGCCCAGCCGTCCAGCCCAACTATCCACGTCCTCCACGCCGAGGGAACTATCAATCCCGTCCTGGTCGATTACATCGAGAGTGGCATCGAGCAGGCTGAAGATAATAACGCCACAGCCTGTATTATCCAGATGGATACTCCCGGCGGGCTGCTCGATTCAACTGAAAAGATAGTTATAGCCATTATGAACGCCGATGTCCCCATTATAGTCTATGTGTCTCCCAAGGGTGCATGGGCGGCATCGGCCGGGGTGTTTATTACCCTGTCAGCCCACATCGCTGTTATGACGCCGGGCACCACCATCGGCGCCGCCCATCCGGTAAGCGTCGGTGATGAAGAGATATCCGAGGACGAGATGGAAAAGATTGTCAACTTTTCGGCTAAGTGGATGCAGACCATCGCCGATGAGCGCGGCCGTAACGCTGAGGAAGCACAACTGGCGGTAACGCAGAGCAAATCCTTCACCGATACCGAAGCCCTAGAGTATAACCTTATAGACTTACGAGCCGATACCCTTGACAGCCTAATCTCCCAAGTAGATGGCTGGCAGATAAACTTAGCCAATGGCAGCACTGCTACCCTCGACACACAGGATGCCGTGGTTGAGGATGTCGATATGAGCGCTGTGGAAAGGTTCCTCTACGCCCTCACCGACCCCAACATTGCCTACATACTATTAAGCCTGGCGATACTGGGCATAACGGTCGAAATCTTCAATCCCGGGCTTATCTTCCCCGGCGTGACCGGCGCCATCTCCGGGCTGTTTGCCTTTTACTCCCTGGGTATGCTGCCGGTCAACTACACCGGTATCTTGCTTATCGCTCTCGCTTTTGTCCTCTTTATCGCCGAGGCTTTTACTTCGACCTTCGGTCTGCTGACCGCAGGGGGCATAACCTCGCTGGTTATCGGCTCCCTAATTTTATTCAAAGGAGGGCCTTTATTTCAGGTGGATATCTGGCTTATTGTTTTGGTTGCAGTCTGTTTTGCCGCCTTCCTTGCCTTCGTTATCAACCGCGTCGTGGTCGCTCACCGACGCCAGGCAACTACCGGGCGGGAAGAACTGCCGGGTAAAATCGCCATTGTTCGCACCACCCTTAACCCCGAAGGCACCGTTCTCCACGAAGGCGAAATCTGGAAGGCGATACTAGACCAGGGGCGAGCCGAACCCAAAGAGGAGGTGATAATAGAAAGATTCGACGGCTTGAAGCTATACGTTACCAAAAAGAATAAAGGAGGTAGCTAATGGAACTTGGAAACATCATTCCTATATCAATCGCAGTACTTGTCGTATTGATGCTCATCTTCGCCGCAGTCAAAATCGTCGCCGAATACGAGAGGGGGGTTATCTTCCGCCTGGGCAGGCTGGTTGGCGCCAGGGGTCCCGGCCTGTTTCTGATTATTCCCCTTGTCGACCGTATGGTAAAGGTAGACCTGCGTATAGTGACTATGGACGTTCCTGCGCAGGAGGTAATCACCAAGGACAACGTCACCGTGCGGGTTAATGCCGTCATATACTTCAGGGTGGTTGACCCCGAAGCCTCGGTGGTCAAGGTCTTAGACCACATCAGAGCCACCTCACAGATAGCCCAGACGACGCTGCGTAACGTGCTGGGGCAATCGGAATTGGACGAATTATTAGCCTCCAGGGAAAAGCTTAACCAAATGCTGCAACAGATAATTGATGAGCATACCGATCCGTGGGGAGTAAAGGTCAGCACCGTAGAGATTAAGGAGGTTGAGCTTGCTGAAACGATGAGGCGGTCAATGGCAGCTCAAGCCGAGGCAGAGAGAGAAAGAAGAGCCAAAATCATCCATGCCGAGGGTGAGCTCCAGGCATCAGAGAAGCTGGCTGAAGCAGGAACCATTATCGCTAAAGAGCCAGTCACACTCCAGCTTCGCTACCTGCAAACCCTGACTGAGATTGCCACCGAGAGAAACAGCACCCTCATCTTCCCCATCCCTATAGACATGTTAAGCATGTTTATGAAGAAGTAAGATAGCCAAGTATAAACAGTTCTTGTTAACGGATAGCCTGCGCACTTAGAATCACAGGCTATCCGTATGGCTGTTTGACGATTCTTTATGTTTCTTTTTGCAGTGTAACATTACCGGCGGTAAACTGTTTAAGGCTGCCGTCCCGGCAGCGAATCAACAGTCTGCCGTCTTCATCTACCGATTCGGCGATGCCTTCGTATACTGTATCCCCTGAGCTGGCTTGCACACTTTTCCCCAGCGTAACTAAGCTATCCCGCCACTCCTGGTACACCACCCCACTCCCCTGTGCCAGCAGGTACAACCGCTCCATCTCGACCAGCAGTCTTTTCACCAGCTCCAGTCGGGATACCTCTCTGCCCAGTTCATAGGTGAGACTGGTAGCTGGCATTATGACCTCACCCATACTTTCTGTCTTAATATTTGCATTTATACCGATGCCGATAACGACATAGGTTTTGTCGCCACCACTTATGCCGCTTTCAACGAGGATGCCGCACACCTTTTTACCTTTTATCAGTACATCATTAGGCCACTTTATCTGCGGCTTTAATCCGGTAACAGACTCGATAGCCTTGACCACTGCCAGAGAAGCCACCATAATAAGTGAGAGCATATTAGACGGTTCGGGATACAAGATGACAGACAGGGCGATACTGCCCTGGGGCGATACCCAGGTGCGTTCCAGTCTCCCTTTGCCAGCGGTCTGCTCTTCGGCGATAACTACCGTCCCCTCCACAGCCCCCGCCAGCGCCTCTTCCCTGGCTACTGCCATCGTTGACGATAGCTTCGGGTAATGGATAATCCTCTGACCAACAAAGCTGGTTCCTAATCCACTTCTAATAGAAATCGCCGACAGCTTTTCTCTCATTGCTATAAATATAGCACAATTGAAATACCGGCGACGATGTTGCTAGCATATTTAATTAGAAGATGTTTTAGGCTAACTTTAGCTGTATCAGACCTCTGACTTACTGCCCTTGAGCAATTCCTCCAGCCTTTCTGGATAGATACTCCTGATTATGGCTTCTTCCTTCTTGATGACCTTTTTCTTCACTAGTTCAACCAGCGCCTGCTCCATCGTCTGCATACCATTGGCGTGGAGCTGCATTACCTCGATTATATCATTCGTCTTACCCTCACGGATGAGGTTCTTTATCTCCCGACTGGCAACCATAACCTCAAAGGCGGCTACCCTTCCCTTACCTTCAGCCCTGGGTAGTAATTTCTGTGACAGTACGGCTATCATAACCCGTGATAATTGTACCCTGACCAGTGATTGGTTTTCGAATGGAAACATATCTATTATACGGTCGATGGTCTGAGTGGCACCTTCGGTATTCATCGTTGCCATTACCAGATGGCCTGACTCAGCTGCCTTGATAGCTGTGCTTATGGTATCCAGGTCAGTCATATCTCCGATGACAATGACATCCGGGTCATGGTGGAGAGCATGCTTTAAAGCGTTATCTAATGATTTTGTATCATCCCCGATGTCCCGCTGGGCGATGAGGCACTTCTCGTTGCTGTGCAGGTATTCAATCGGCTCTTCGACAATTATCACATTGCTTCTCATGTTCTTATTAAGGTAGTTAATCATTGCCGCCAAGGTGGTCGATTTACCATTGCCAGTACCGCTAGTAACCATAATGAGACCCCTCGGCTCAAGAATTATTTCCTTACATATATCAGGTGCTCCCAGCTCATCAATAGTCGCCACCTCGAACGGCACCATACGGAAAGCAACACTAAGCGTCCCCCTCTGTCGCATGGCACTGACCCGGAAACGAGCCAGCCCGGGAACGCTGTAGGCGAACTCTACATCCATCTCCTTGAGCAACTTACTCCTCTGCTCCGGTGTAGCGATATGCTCAAATACCAATTCGACATCCTTGGTATTAACCGGCGGCAAGTCCTGTATTACCTCCAGTTCACCGTCAATACGTAAAATAGGTGGACTGGGCACCCTCAGATGTAAGTCCGATGCCCCTTCGTCCACCATCCTTTTCAGTAGTCCGCTTGCATCCATACCATAACCTCCATTACGACAATCCAGTACTATCACCACATACCTTTTGGTATAGTGCAAGCTATAATCTAACCTATATTAAACTATTTTTAAATCCCTCTTTAGTACTTTTTACCACCTACTTATATCCAAACTATAGTACCCTAATATACACTTTAGTAATGCCTATTTTCCCGCTTATTTATCCTCTCGCTTAAAAGCATCTTCGACTGCCATTTTTAATTCTTTAGAAGTGAATGGTTTGGGTAAAAACGGTATGCCGTATTTATCCATAAAGCTCTGCATATCTCTGCCCATCACCTCACCCGATGTCATTATCACTCGCCCCGCCAGATCCGGGTACTTTTCACTTATTTGCTGGTATAGCTGCCTGCCATCCATAATCGGTGTTCTCACATCAATAATAATCAGGTCATATTTCTTCTCTTCCAGTTTACTTTCGCCCTCCCTCCCGTTAGCCGCGATTTCCACCTCGTAACCCTCGTTGGTAAGAACCTTTAGGCAAACCTCGCAGATTATGGGCTCATCTTCGACTATCAGAATCCTCTTCCCATTGGAGCTAGGATTTATCACTGCGATACCCCTTCATCATCGGTTATAACAGGCAGCTCGACAACAAATTTGGCTCCTTTACCCGGCTCGCTGATAACGTATATTTGCCCATTATGCTTGCCCACTATTCCATAACAGATACTCAAACCCAGCCCTGTCCCCATACCTTCTTCCTTGGTGGTAAAAAAGGGGTCAAAGATATGCCCCATATTCTCATCTAAGATCCCGGGACCATTATCAACAAAAGAAATCCTTATTACATCCCCCACCCTCTCAGTGGTTATAGTCAAGGTACCTTTATTGTGTGCTTCAATCATAAAATACTCGGCATTCACGACGATGTTAAAAAATACTTGTTGAATTTGAAAAGCATCAGCCATAGTCAACGGTAGATCGTTGGCAAAAACTGTCTTCACCTTTATGTTGTGCACCTTCTGTTCATAGGCACGGAGTCTTAACACCATAGCTATAACGCCGTTTATATTTACCATCTTCTTTGCCGGTGCATGCTTTCGTGCAAAGGTAAGTAGACCGCCTACCACCTCGGCGGCTCTCATGGCTTCGTGGTGGGCAATGGCTATATCTTCTTTCATTCTATCGGGCACATTTCCTCCCATTCTATATTTTCTTCCATGCGCTTTCGTGCGGTTATATCTCTGGCGACATGGACACAGCCGATAATCTCACCGTTTTTATCTAATAATGGCGATGCGGTAACTTCAAGATTCATTCCCATCCCAAGTTCATAATACTCCATCATAGACGGCTCTTTGGTCTCCATCATCTTTTTATAAGGGCAATCGGCTATTGCTTCTCCTGTCCTGTGGAATATCTCGTAACACTGTTTCCCGATTAGCTCCTCTGGTTCCTTTTTAAAGGTCTCGGCAAACTTTCCGTTCACCCTTATCAATCTGAAGTTAGCATCGTGTATCGAAACCATGTCAATAATAGAGTCAAAGGTCGTTTCCCACTCCTTGGCTGATTGTTTTATCCTATCCTCCGCCCGCTTGCGCCTGTCGGCTAACCTCTCCAGCCTAGATATATATCCCCTTAGATTTTCCAGTTCCCCAACCAGTTCCACTCGTGTCTTATTTACGCTTTTCATCTCACTATTACCTAAAACTTTTTACATTTTTATAAGCGACTCATTGCTACTTTATAGCCTATTTTTTGACTTTTGTCAATAGTAGAGCAATTTTTTATACTTTTTTCTTCAATGTCCCCGTTTCTTACGCTTATTCCAACAGTATAATCTCTCTCCATCCTCTTTATATATACGCCTTTGGCTCATTTTCTAGACTACTGGCAATTGCCCCCCCGATGACGTTAATTGACAAGCTTATTAATTGATATTATTATTTATTCTATTCAGGCCGTTCAGGTTTTTCCCGCTATTGTTAGACGTTGTTTGAGGAGTATACAAAATGCCCAAGACGATTGAAGAAATAAATAAGAAGATAAGCCAGGGTAAAGTGGTCGTCGCCACCGCCGAAGAGATAATAGGCATTGTCAGGGAGAAAGGAGTGAAACAGGCGGCACAGGAAGTAGATGTAGTTACCACCGGCACCTTCAGCCCTATGTGCTCCTCCGGCGCCTACCTCAACATCGGGCACTCCAGCCCCCGTATAAAGCTTGGCGGCGGCAAAGCCTATCTTAACGATGTCCTCGCCTATGCCGGTTTTGCGTCAACGGATATATTCATCGGCGCCAATGCCCTGCCCGACGACGACCCCAGAAACCGGGTCTTCCCCGGCGAGTTCAACTACGGCGGCGGGCATGTAATTGAGGAGCTGGTAGCCGGCAAGGATATTCGCCTTATAGCCAGCGCCTACGGCACCGACTGCTACCCCAGAAAGAAGCTAGAAACCTGGCTTAATATCAAGGACATCAACGAAGCGGTGCTCTTCAACCTTAGAAACGCATACCAGAACTATAATGTCGCCGCCAACCTCTCTGACAAGACAATCTATACCTATATGGGAATACTCAAGCCCCGCCTGGGCAACGTCAACTTCTCCACTGCCGGGCAGCTGTCGCCGCTTTTTAATGACCCGTTTTACAAGACCATCGGCATCGGCACCAAAATATACCTAGGCGGTGGTGTCGGCTTCGTTGCCTGGCAGGGGACACAGCATAATCCCAACGTCCTGCGGACCAAGCAGGGCATACCTAAGAGGGGGGCTGGCACGCTGTCTCTCATCGGTGACCTTAAGCAGATGAGCCCGAAGTGGCTGGTAGGCACCAGTATGATAGGCTATGGCTGCACCCTTACCGTTGGCATAGGCATACCCATCCCGATACTCTCCGAGGAAATATTGGAATATACTGCGGTAACCGATGCCGATATTCTGGCACCGGTGATAGACTATTCCCGGGCATATCCCCAGCTAAAACCGGACATCCTTGCTGAGGTAAGCTACGCCGAGTTAAAGAGCGGCCAGATTGTAATCCAGGGCAAGGAGGTGCCCACGGCCTCTCTATCCAGCTACCCGCGGGCATTGGCTATCGCCACCACGCTGAAGGAGTGGATACAGAAGGGTAAATTCTTGCTGACCAAGCCGGTGGTGCCTCTACCAGGCGCCGGGTCGGACTACACCACCCGGCCGCTTAAGGAGCGTCCGATAGAGGACTAGAGAGACTGCCCAATAAAGTGAGGTTATGGCAATGATTGTGTCAAAGAGGATAGTCCTTCACTTCCCCAGTCGTCTGGTGGAAAAACCGATAGTCTATCGGCTGATTAAGGACTACGAGCTCGAATTCAACATTCTCAAGGCTTCCATCATCCCGGATGAGGAAGGTTTGATGGTGCTGGAGCTGCGCGGCGAACAGGCCAACTACGACAGCGGCATAAAATACCTGACCAAAGCCGGGGTAAGGATTCAATCGTTGGGGCAGAACGTCCTGCGCAACGAAGAAAGGTGCACCCACTGCGGTGCCTGCATAACCATCTGCCCCACCGGAGCCTTCGAGCTTGACTCCATCACCAGATACGTCACCTTCAATGATGATAAGTGCATCGCCTGCGGACTGTGTCTCAAGGCTTGCCCACCACGGGCGATGGAACTACACTTCTAAGGCCATGTACCAGCCGCGGGATTACCGAAACTGGGTTCAGGACAGGGAACTGGTTTCCTTTAACGTGGTGGTAAAGGAGACCGATTTGTATATCCGAGCCTCATCCGACCTCAGCAATGAAGCTCGGAGACTGGTGTTTGAATACCGCAACCAGCTGGAAGGCTATATTGCACAGCACCCATCGTTTGCCAGTTCACTTAAACCGCTAACAGCAGCCAAAGCAGCACCGACCATTGTAAGTGAAATGGCAGACGCAGCACAGAAGTTCGGCGTCGGACCGATGGCATCGGTCGCCGGCGCCATAGCCCAATTTGTCGGCTGTGGGCTTCTCAAGCATACGCCAGAGGTTATCGTTGAAAACGGTGGCGATATATTCATGAAGAGCTCAAATGACAGGGTGGTCGCCATTTATGCCGGTAAATCACCTTTAAGCGGCAGACTGGGGCTGAAAATCAAGGGGGAAGAGACACCTCTCGGCATCTGTACCTCGTCAGGCACGATAGGCCACTCCCTCAGCCTGGGGCGTGCCGACGCCGTGGTCGTCGTCGCCAAATCGGCTGCGGTGGCCGATGCCGCGGCTACGGCTATAGGTAACATCATCTTCCAGCCCGAGGACGTTCCCAACGGTATAGAAATGGCCCAGAGAAATCAGGAGCTAATCGGGGTATTAATCATCAAGGATGAAAAGATAGGCATCTGCGGCAGGATAAAGATATGCCATCTCCCCAATCCTGAGCACAGCCTTGACACGGTAACCAGCCCAAACCTATAATTGCCGTGTTCTGCAATATCAGCCATCGGGAGGGAGCGTGGACAAGCCGATTCGGGTAGTACCATCCATCCTGACCGATGACCTCGAAGCCCTCAGAAAAATGGTGCGCCAGGCGGAGACCTTCACCGACTGGGTTCAGTTCGATATCATGGACGGTAAGTTCGTTCTCTCTCACAGTATAACCGACGAGCATATCGCCAGCCTCAAGACGAAGCTACGCTGGGAAGCCCATCTTATGGTGCAACATCCGGAGAAATACCTGGAAGGCTTCCAGCAGGTGGGAGCGCAGAGGGTGATCTTCCACTACGAAGCCACCAGCTCACCACGAGAGGTCATATCGCAAGCCAGGAGCCTAAATATTGATGTTGGTCTGGCGGTTAATCCCGATACCCCCATCGCCGACATCTCTCCCCTTATAGACGAACTGGATTGCGTGCTCTTTATGTCTGTCCACCCCGGTTTCTACGGCAGTAAGTTTATACCCGAAGTGCTGGATAAGATAGCCGACCTCCGCCTCGCCTATCCTGATATGGAAATCGGCATAGACGGTGGTGTTAAAGAAGGCAATATCGCCCTAGTTGCCTGTTCGGGAGCAAACTCTATCTGCGTCGGCAGTGCCATCTTCTGTCAGGAACAGCCTGGGGAGAGCTATAATACTTTGTTAGCTCTGGCTATTGGAGCCTCAAGCCCCCTTTAGCAGCCTCTCGGCTTCCTCCGCCATACGCCGAGCAGTTAGCCCCAGCTTTTGATATATTTCCTGATACGGAGCCGAGACACCGAAGCGGTCGATGCCGATGGCGATACCCTCGCTACCCACATACCTTTCCCAGCCCATCGTAGCTGCTGCTTCTATGGAGACCCGTGCCTTTATTTCAGGCGGTAAGACGCTATGCCTATACTCTACCGGCTGGGTGGCAAACAGCTCCCAGGAAGGTAGCGATACGACACACGACACGAGCGGCGATACCCTTCTCCGCAAGCAACCTCCCCGCCTCCAGAGCGATGTGAACCTCGGAGCCGGTACCGATTAGGATAACCCTCGGTTTCCCTTTCGCCTGCCACAGTACATAGCCGCCACGCTGTACCTCGCTTGCCGGAGCCAGTATCTTTCTATCCAGCAGCGGCAGTTTCTGGCGCGTCAGTATCAGAGCCGTCGGTCCCTGGCAACGTTCAAGAGCAATTTTCCAGGCTTCTACCGTCTCGGTAGCGTCGGCGGGGCGTAGCACCACCAGCCTCGGCACCGCCCTAAGTCCAGCCAGTTGCTCTATCGGCTGGTGGGTTGGCCCATCCTCCCCCAGCCCGACCGAATCGTGGGTAAAAATGAATATCACCCTCTGCTTCATAAGGGCAGCCAGCCGCACCGGCGGCCGCATATAGTCATAAAAGACTAGGAAGGTGGCGGTAAAGGGGATAATTCCCCGGTGCAGAGCCATACCGTTGGCGATAGCGCCCATGGCGTGTTCTCTGACACCGAAGTGGAGGTTATGACCGCAGTAGTCTTCTACTCCGAAATGCCCCTTCTCTTTCAGTGTTGTCTTGGTAGAGGGGGCTAAGTCCGCGGCACCGCCGACCAGGGCATGAACCTTCTGTGAAACGATGTTCATCGCCCGACCCAAAGCTTCACGCGTAGCTATTGGCTCTTCCTCGTCTAGAAACAGACCGTCTAAATCACCATCCCAGCCATCAGGCAGGTCTCCACTCAAATCATCCTCTAGCTCTTTAGCTTCATTGGGATAGGCACTGCGATACGACTCCAGCTGCTCCTGCCATTTCGCCTGTTGTCGCTTCCCTTGTTCCTTTGCCTGACGCAAACGTTTTAACACCTCGGGCGGCACTGTGAAGGGCTCTTTATACCGCCAGCCAAGCCTTTCTTTTGCCAGCGCCACTTCAGCCTCCCCCAGCGGCTCGCCGTGCGCCAGTCCGGTGCCTTCACGGTTGGGGCTGCCGTAGCCGATTATAGTGCGGCATATTATGAGGCTGGGGTGGACTTTATCTGTTTTAGCCTCTCTTATCGCTGCATCGACGGCAGCTACATCCATGCCATCAATAAGCCCGATTACCTGCCAGCCGTAAGCCTGGAACCTCTGCCCTACATCCTCGGTAAAGGTAACATCGGTATCTCCTTCAATGGAGATGTCGTTGTCATCATAGAGATAGATAAGCTTGCCCAGTTGCAGCGTCCCCGCCAGCGATGCCGCCTCCGAGGATACGCCCTCCATCAGGTCGCCGTCGGAGACAATGACATAGGTATAATGGTCAATAATATTATGCCCAGGGCGGTTGTAGTGCCGTGATAACCACCGCTCGGCAATAGCCATACCCACCCCATTGGCAAATCCCTGCCCCAGCGGGCCTGTGGTCGTCTCGACACCGGGAGCCGGTCCGTACTCCGGGTGCCCAGGCGTCTTACTACCCCACTGACGGAACTGCTTTATTTCCTCAAGCGACAGGTCATATCCCGTCAGGTATAGCAGTGAATAGAGCAGTGCCGAAGCGTGACCCGCCGAGAGGACAAATCGGTCCCTGTCAGGCCATTCCGGATCGCCTGGATTATGTTTTAAGAAACGGTGCCACAGGACATAAGCCATTGTCGCCGCCCCCATAGGGGCTCCGGGGTGGCCGGAGTTAGCTTTCTGTACTGCATCTACCGCCAGAAAGCGAATGGTGTTGATGCACAGTTCGTCCAGCGTCACAGTATTCCATCCATAAACTTCACGCTCTTTGAGTCGATATATGCCAAGCCATTCTATACCACTATCTGTTCCATTTTCAAATACTTGGCGCGCTTTCGAGCCTATCATCCACTATCATTGCTTAAGAGGGCAAACACCATTACATTAATGGGTAAGATGAATAGTGTATAAATATCACTGGTTGGGGGGGCTATGATACCCCAGTGTTAGCTATCGCCTTCCGATTTAGCTCTGATATCCAAGCTTTTCGGTGGTGCCGGCTGGATGACGTTACAGAACACCTCTACCACCTCGGGATCAAACTGCTTCCCGGCACAGCGTTTCAGCTCCTTAACCGCTTCCTCCAGCGAAAACTGCTCGCGGTAAGGCCGCGGCGAAGTCATGGCATCATAGGCATCGGCAACAGCTAGAATACGGGCTTCCAGTGGGATGCCATCACCACTTAAGCCCGCTGGATAGCCACCACCGTCGTAGTGCTCATGGTGGTGCAGTATAGCCGGCAGGCAATTGACCAAGTCAATAACATGCCTTAGTATCTCCACTCCCAGCTCAGGGTGAGCCCTGATGGGTTTCCATTCCTCCTCGGTTAGCGGTGCCCTCTTATTGAGGATAGAATCGGGCACGCCGACCTTGCCAATATCGTGTAGCAGGCTGGCGGCGCGCATATTAGATATCCTATCCTGTGATAGCTTATAAGCTTCGGCTATAGCCACAGCATACTCACTCACCTTTCGGGAATGCCCGTAGGTATAGCTATCCTTAGCGTCAACAGTAGCCGCCAGGGCATATATTATACTCAAGGCTCTTGGTCTTGCCTCAAGCTCTATACCAATAAGCGAGGTGTCCGGTTTCAGTACGTCCGATGACAGACAGGTGCAGTTTCTGCCCGTTTGCTTAGCCCGGTAGAGTGCAGCATCGGCCAGGCCGATTACCTCTTCTTTCATCACGCCATCGTTGGGCCAGTTGCCCACACCCAGGCTGGCGGTTATCGGCATTGCCCGGGAGCTGGTCTTCGATTCTATTGTCTTACGAATACGTTCAGCCACCTTATAGGCGTCGTCAAGGCGTGCTTCAGGCAATATCACGGCAAACTCCTCACCACCATAACGGAAGGCGAGGTCTATGCTTCTGATGGAGCTTTCCAGATAGCGGCCCACTTTACGCAGTACCTGGTCTCCAGCCAGATGACCATATATATCGTTGTAGGCTTTGAAAAGGTCTATGTCCAGCATTATCAGCGAGAAGGTACCGCCAAAACGGGAACCCCGGGCTATCTCCTGTTCCAGACGCTCATGAAAGCTACGATGGTTATAAAGCCCGGTAAGTTCATCAGTATTGGCTCTTGTTTTCGCCTGGTGGTAGAGCTGGGCATTCTCTATTATTATCCCGACCTGACTGGTAATTCCGGTGACCAGCTGTATATCCTCGTGCGAATAGGGACCTCCCGAGCTCTTCTTGCCCAAACCAAGGATACCGATAAGCTTGCCCCGGCTCTTAAAGGGATAAAGTACCCCCAGACCGGACTTCTCCAGCTGCTCCTTCTCCATCTGCCATAGACCCTTTAGCTCGGCGATGTTATCCACCTGCTCTATATGAAGGGGCCCAGAGTGCTTATCCAGCCAGTCTATAATGGGGCTATCGGGATTAAAGCTAAGCCCGCTATCCTCCCCATCCTTGAGCTTGGGATAGGCATAACGCACCTTGAAATCTCCGCTTTCATTATCCTGAAACAGCAGTTTTGTATTGGTAATATTCATCGCATTTACCATAGCCGGCATCATTTCCTTTGCCAGCTCATCCAGATCCAAGATATTACCCATTTTATCGCTAAAGTTAAGCAATGATTGACGGTAATCATAGGTGCGGCGGTAAAAGATGCGGTCTATCGCCAGCTCAACCAGTTGTATCAGTGGACGAGCCGATACAACTACCAGTAATACAATCAGGGTAGAGAATAATATGATATAAATCATCGGCTGGTCGATAAAGATACTCGTGCCTAGTGTTACCACGCCGACGGAAACACCAACGACAACACTTATTAAAACTAAATATGTCAGTCCTTTTCGAGCCACCAGCCTTATATCCAGCAAATTCAACCTGGTTATGGCATAGCTTATTATCAAGGCGTTAATCAGGTTGCCGATATGGTCTGTAGGCAGCGTCTTTAAAGCCGGGGTAAACGGGGTAATAAAGCTTATGAGCACTAATATACTCCAGCCGGTTATCAGGTACGTTGTCCGATTGCGGTCTACCGGGTCTGTTGAAGTACGATATCTTCTAACCAACATTGTAATTGTTAAAGCAAGAAACGGGGTAAGAATAGCAGCTAGGATAAATTCCCAGGGTAAGATATCATGGTGTAGCAAGTCACCGACAAAATAGGCATCTTTAACTACATTCCCCGTGAAAGACAATATCAGTATAGCCAGCACAACAGCATAACCGATATATACCCCTATGCCGCCGGGCTTATTATTGTAAGCCCGCAGAAAATGATAGTAGGTCACCACCACCAGGGGTATTGCCGCTATTACCAGCCCATTAACGAATATCAGGTACTCTGTTGATGCGTTTACGTTATAGATAAGCAGCACAACGGAAAGGCTCCATATTGCCGAAGCGAAAAGGAATATGGCGAATAGCTTATTTTCCCGTTTTTTTGCCTGTGGCAAGACCACAATTAAAAGAATGGCAAAAGCTATAAAACTAACGAGTGGTATTATTGCCCATACGTTCATCGCTAAAGTTACCTGAATTTACCTGTATTTATGTTACGTTAATTATGTCTTATAGCTTTGACCTTGTCAACACGAAGGCGAAGGAGCAAGAGAGGTTACCTGAAGATATATAGTACGTTCGTACTATCACCTGAGAAAGGCGCCTAAGAAGCTGGCTAAAAGATAAGATAAGGAACGGCGATAAGGCTTTTAGGATACGGTGCCGACGAGGAATTTATGGTCAAGCAGGTCAACGTAAAGATACTGAGGAGCCCTGACTATCTCTTTTCTTCTCAAGAGTATATTAACCGCCTCACTGGCGGCCAGTATCGAAGCCAGTCCAACACCGACACTGCAGGTGGGAATCGGTCTCCTGCCGGCAATGATTTCCTGCATCATATCCTTAGACATAGCGGCATTGGCATACGTGGGCACGACAGGTAATATCCTCTCCGCCGGCACCGACAGCTCATTGATACTATCCAGGTCTATATCCGGCGGCAGTCCGTTATATTCCTCCAGGGTCATCCCCTGGGGGTCAAAGTTGGTCAACAGCGCTCCGAAGCCTATAGCCCCGGAGAAGAGGTAGTATATCCCCCTCCTCCTGG
>SMTZ1_10013177_pt1 | contig 17901 bp, 18 predicted proteins | sample DeeMarSWOR136_30_FD_25667 | JGI IMG/M metagenome (IMG submission 25667)
CCTGTGAGGAGGCGATGCGATACAGGACAAAGATGGAGGCTGCAATAATAACGAGATTGAGAGAAGGCCGGAAGGGCCCCGCCTCCCTGAGCGAAAGGACAAATGTAGCGATGACCGAGACGATACCGGCATTTCCCAGGATCATGAGGTAGGTAACGATCTTTCTTCTCCTGGGGTGGCCGACAACCATCTCCGCCTCCCTTGTAGTAAACCCTGTACCAGAAAAAGCGGATAGGGCTTGAAATCTGGCCCTCGACCTCTCCATGCCCGTCATCTCCAGGGCGATTGCCCCGATCCGGACGATCAGGTAGGAAACGGAAATAAATACGATCAAGAGAACGACGCTCATGTAAACCTCCCTTATCTTTCCCTCGTTACCGAATGTATCTGGATTTTCCTAAAAAAACAAGACCGAGTCGTGTCCGCTATTGGAGGGATTTCTTCCCCAGTTTTAGCCGCTTGACGACTGAAAGCGGAAAATGAACAACCAAAGTACTCTAGTCCCAGAGGATGCGGAGACGCTGATGGCCCGTCTATTCCGTATTTTCTCAACGAGATAATTGGATGGGATCTGAATGAGCTGTGCTACGGGAGGGAGCGCAACCAAAAGCCCTATCATGAGATTTGAGGCCCAAAGCTTCAATACAAAGGTTACCAGGAAAGCGCCGCCCGTTAGCGTGGCCATAGACGTACTGGCCATTCCGTCCTTTATTACGGCTCTGAGACCAGACTGAATTTCCTCCTCAGTCAACGTATCTTTGACCGTAAACCTCATTTTAGCCCTTCAGCTCAGATTTCAGCTAATACCTCACTATTTCAGCTTGATATTCCCTGCACATGATCAGATTGATTTTAGCAAGCTCGCAGTTTTTTTCAACGGCTTCCCTTTTTCTCTCAGAATTTCAAGGGTGTCTAATCAGAATGGATTGAAGAGCAGGATTAACAGGGTGTATCCTCTTCTCCGGGAGAACGGAATAGACTGCCGATCTCGGCGATCTTAGCGGGCAATCCGAGGACTATGAGCACATCGTTGCCATAAAGCCTGGTATCTCCGTCCGGACTGGGCAATGTCTGTTTTCCACGACGTATTGCCAATACCGTAACACCAAATCTCTTCCGTAACTCAATCTCTAACAGCGATTTCCCAGCTATGTATGATCGTTCGCCAACCCGAAAAGAATTGATTTCGATATCCGGAATGTGGAATTTGAAATCAGAGAGGGATGCAGCCTCCCTGGTAAGGCTTCGAAACATCTCGTAACCATCCGCGCGCACTTGAGATATTACTTTCTCAATTTCATCTCGTGGTACAAGGTATTTCACCAAAACCCGAGTAAATATCTCCACCGATGTCTCAAACTCCTCCGGGATAACTTCGTCGGCCCCTAACTCATAGAGAGGTTCCACCTCTTGGAGAAAGCGCGTTCGAGCGAGGATATGGACCTTTGGGTTCAGTCTCCGAGCGATTAGGGTAATCCTGCGTGTTGCCACGGGGTCGGAGATGACCAAGACAACTGCTTTTGCATCCTTAATGCCTGCGTGCTCAAGGACCGCCTCTTGGACTGCATCACCATAATGAATCAGTTCACCCTTCGCCTTTTCGCTCTTGACGGTTTCGGGGTTCATTTCAATGATCACATAGGGGATACCCGCCGCCTTGGCGGATCGTGCGACATTTCTCCCGTTCAGTCCAAAGCCGATGATAATGAGGTGGTCCTTCAAGGGGATTTTTCTGTCAGGACCTCGCCAGTGGCATCCGCAGAGCGAGATCCGCTATACGAGGAGCCAGGGCTATGATGAATGGCGTCGACGCCATGGTAAGGATGGAGACAGCCAGGAAGAACTGATAACTCCTTCCAGTAAATAGGCCATATTCAGCACCGGTCTTGGACAAAATGAACGAAAACTCCCCGACCTGACAGAGTGCCAGCCCCACCAGTATCGTCGTGCGGAGGGGGAAACCCAGTAGAACTGTTGATAAACCAGCTGTGACGCTTTTCAATGCGAGAACGCACACAGTAATCAGGGCAATGGGTGCTGCCCGTTGGAAGAGGAAACCGATGTCCAGCAGCATGCCAATGGAGATGAAAAAGAAACTCGTAAACACATCCCGGAAGGGTAGGATGTTACCAAGTGCTTGGTGACTGTATTCAGATTCGGATATGATCAATCCTGCTAAAAATGCGCCCAGAGCGAGGGAGAGTCCCGCGCTATGCGTAAGCCACGCAACTGCGAAGCATATCACTACAATGCTCAACAGGAAAAGTTCACGGCTCCGCGTCCGGGTAATTTGATACAGGACATGGGGAACAATCCATTTGGCGCTCATGATCACCAAGAAGATGATTCCGATTCCTTTGGCCACAAGGATCAGCAAGTTTCCGGCTAAATTCCCCTTTCCTCCGGCCAGCAACGGGGTAAAAAGCATCATCGGAACGATGATGACATCCTGGAAAATCAGGATGGCGAGAGCTGTTCGCCCGTGGGGGCTATCAACCTCAGCCCTGTCTTGAATGAGCTTCAGTACAATGGCCGTGCTGCTGAGGGATATAAGAAACCCCATGAAGATCGATTCCCCAGCATTACGACCGAGGTGCCGAGCTATGATGAAAGCGGCCAAAATGGTCAGCAACACCTGAAGTGAGCCGCCCATCAGGGCTGATCTTCTTATCTGCAGAAGATTTCTCAGCGAAAACTCTATGCCAATCGTAAATAGCAGCAACACAACTCCCACTTCAGCTAAAATTTCGACTTCCCGAACTGCATCTATTAACCTTAGCCCGTGAGGACCTGCCAGTATCCCGGTCAGGAGGAAGCCTACAATTGCCGGGACACGACATCTGTGGCACACAAATAGGACGGCAATAGAGAGTCCAAATATAATGACGATATCATTCAGTAGGGGTATTCCCATATCCCGATATGCTCCAGATTTTCAGCTAACCTTCCCCTTAGCAATAGAGCAGGCGCTGGGACAAAGACTTATGCACGCTGGAAGGGAGATCAGTTAAAATGATATGATCGTTTCATGTAACGTACGAGCCGGGCGCGACTTGCTGGCCTCAACCCCGATTCATTGACGCAGAAAAATGTTCCTGCGCGAAAGCCACGCGTTCCGTAACACTGCGTAATTTTTTGTGATTCTGTTCAACCATCTTAAGACGCGGAAATAAACCCGCTCGGTTGGCGATCTGGATATTAAGCCCCGGACGTGCATTCATTTCCAGAATCAGTGGGCCTTTTTCTTTATCCAGCACGATATCCACCCCCTGATATCCCAAGCCAGTAAGATCGTAACAGCATGAGGCAAGCCTTAATAGCGTCTCCCAGTTCGGAATCTGTACACCCATGATGTTATTCCCAGTATCCGGATGTTCGGTGATAATATCATTCCGCCACACCGCCGTAAGCGTCGTGCCAGTGGCAATATCAATGCCCGCCCCTATCGCTCCCTGGTGAAGGTTGGCCTTACCGCCCGACATGCGCGTGGGCAGCCGTACCATGGACATCACCGGCACACCCAGAAACACGATGATACGAATATCGGGCACCCCCTGATAGCTAATCGCCTCGAACAGGGGATCAAATTTGACCTGGTATTCGATCAGTGCCTTATCAGGATGTCCGCCCAGGCTATACATGCCGCTGAGAATACTTGAGACATGATGACCGAGCTCTCCCTGGCTCATCAATGAACCGTTTGACATGCGGTGCATCTCCTTCGAGCGACCGGAGATGATCAGAATTCCATCTCCGCCACTTCCATGGGCAGGCTTTATCACAAAATTCAGATATTGTTTTAGCAGAGCAGGTAGATCTCGAATTTGGCGGTTTATCTCAACAACTCCATACAACTCAGGGACAGCAATACCTTCATTCAAGGCGAGTTGCTTTGTGCGAAGTTTATCATCCACTAAGGGATACAGATGGCGAGGGTTGTATCTCAACGTGTACTCCGTATTGCGGTGGTTTAAGCTCAGTACACCTATTTTTTTTAGTTCTTTGGCCACTCCGAAAAACATTGCTTCCCTTCAGACAGTACCCTGAAACGCCGCAGTTCCAATAAGCGGTAGCCGGAATAACTCCCCAGCATCAGGATTCCGGCCAACAGGACGAGCAGCAATTCCGGGAATATGAACGCAAGGTGTTCGATATAACCGATGGTCATAACGAGGTAAGATAATGCCGCAGCAAGAAGACTCCCCAGTCCCTGTTGTAGGGCTTCACTTGCGCCGCGCTCTTCCCACACAATGGACATCCTTTCGATGGTCATGGTCAAAATGACCATGGGGAATAGGGCGACAGAGAGGCCACGTTCGAGGCCGAGCTTGTGGGTCAATATGCTCAGCATTAACATCAAAAGGATAACTACGAAGAGCAAAGAGGCCAAACGGGGCACCAGCAGTAATTTCAGACGCTCAAGGTAGAAGCGAATGCTTAGGCCGAGGGCAATGAGCGTTGTGAAAAGCACTATGCCCCATAGGAGTTGTGTCTCTCGGAAGGCAAGGGCGATGAGTACGGGCATGAAAGTACCGAAGGTCGTAATGCCTATGACGTTGCGTAATATAACTAAGAGAAAGGCGCCCACCGGTACCAGCAGCAATATTCGGTAAACTGCTTGGGCCTGTATGGGCAGGCTGAACAGGGAAAACTCCACGAGAAGTGGGTTTCTCATCTGTCCGCGTTCGATGGCCGCTCCAATAGCTGCCTCTTGATTGAAACTAACAGATAAGGTGAGGTCTAGCTTATCCCCTCCTCGCAATCGAACAAGAGGCTGTTTCCCTCGCCACCAAGGCAGATAATCATGGGGTATGCCTGAATCTCCAGTGGCTGGATCGTAGGATATCCATCGATCGTTGTCAAAAACCTCAAACCAGTGTACCAGAGGGGCATTCCGTCGGGATCCCTGCAAGCGGATGCCGTGTACAACCCTGGCAGGTATGCTATCTTTCGCAAGTATTTGAACAGCTACTTCAGCCCTCTTCGATAGGGATGGATGCTTGCCGAGCAGCAAATCTACATTATCATCGGGCTGTGGTTCATTGAGGCGCTTGAGTAATTCCTTAACCATCGTATCTACATCGGCAGATCGTGCTCGTACCTCCTCGATTAGCGAGTTGGCAGCTGCAAGAAAAGGGCCCTCAAATCCTGGGCTCTCTATCTCCGGTTGTTTCGATGGAGGAGGTGGTTCCTTGACCTCAGCTCGTCGGACTGTAACCTGGTAATACAGGGTCTGTACCCCTTTAGCCTTACGAATAGACCACACGGCTTGACGATTGCCGGCCTCGGTGAAAGTGCTAATGCCGTAGCCTTGAGATATGAAATTTTCATTCACAATTGCAAAGCGCCGTGTGCTCCGCGGGATAAACAATTACACCTTTATCTGCTCATTCCGCGCAACAAAGGTGACCTGTGCCTCAACATTCCATATGTCGGATATCCGTCCAGGGACCAATGGGAACCTCAGCACCAGAACCTTGTATAAAAATATGCATAAACCGATGACAGTTAGGCTCAGGGCCAACAAGTAGAGATGCCTTCTATTCAAGGTTCATATTCCCCCTTTCCGTACTGTAGGAACCTGAATTATTATAGATAACGCGCATAACAAAGACACCATTTAGACTGATGCCATGGATCTCCCCCCATCTCCTTTGGGCAAAGAGGACTGACAGGGAGATTAGCCCCTTCATCCCATGATACTCACTAATTCTTATAATCGCCAACTGTATGAACACGGGGGCAATTGGGGTGAGGGTGTTTGGGGACCAATAACACAGGAGAAATCATCGTTCTTCTCCTGTTCCATCTCGTACACGTTACACCCGATGGATACGGCGGGACTGCCTTCGTTACAATGGCCAAAATAAGGGCGAATGAAGCCATCTACTCTTTTCGGCTCTGAGATTTCGTAACGAATACCTTGCTCACATCTACGAGAAAATCCCCTTCTAAGGCTGTCCGACCGAGAATCATTCTGTAGTTCATTCCTCCTCGTTCCTCCAAATTAACTCGAATCCGCTTTCTAACCTCACCCAGGCATATCTCCATCTCGATCTCTGGCCTGGTTCTCTTTATGAATCTAGACTTTTTAATTCGGACTTCCCTCAACACGTTGGCCTCAATAGTCCGGTATTTGTCCTTGCGATACATCACCTTAAAACGGATTCTTAAGCCCTCCCCCTTACCCTTCCCGACGTACTCTATGTGAGTCGCATGGATGGAAGAGTTCTTCGCCCCCGTATCTATTTTTGCCCTTATCTTAAAATCATATTCGGGCAGATATACATTTTCCAACCATCCAATAATAGCCTTATTATCAGCTCTGGCATTTTTCATAAAACCAAGACTCATTGTGGTCGTGAAAATGAAAAATGCCATCCAAAAGAAAATTCTTGACATCGTATACCTCGCAAAATGCCATCACTAACCTATTTGATGGATCATTATTGCTGTTTATCATGTTGAGCAATATAGTATAATCATCGCCTGGATCCCAAAAGCCCCTTTCAAGAGTACTCGGTAAGGCAATATTGGTGGGGGGCCTTCAAATCATTTCCTTGGTCTATCAGGGATTTTTTGTGCCTGATCGGCGGTTATGTGGTAAAGGCTTTCTCTGTGTCCTTTGGCTTCTCCTCGACTATGGTTGTTTCGTAATCCGGGGGGATTTGAAGTTCCTGGGCCCGTTTTAGGTTCTCCTCCAATTCTTTGTGAGATTTGGTGAGTTGCTTGAGGGTATTTTTCAAACGAAAGCGGGCACCAAGCCCAATAAGGCTCCCCACCACGATACCGATGAACAGTGGGATGAACATCAAAAGGTACATGGGAAATGATGGTGTTTCCAAGTTAAAATAGTAGCGAAGGGTTACGGATTGCGTGTTTTCTGCCGCGAAGGTAACCGCTAGGATGAATACGAAAACATAAGAAATAAGTTTGAAATAATTCATAATTCTTTTCCTCTTCTATGCAATGCTGGTTTCCCGATGGGCTTGTTATTCCGTTTTCGCCCTGCCCCCTTTTGGCCTCACGGTTTTTTCCTTCGGAGTTTCTTCCTCGGGCGGTTTCTGCTCAGGCTCCTTCCTCAAGGCCTTTTCCAACCGATCAATAACATCGGCCGTCTTCTCCCTTAGGGATTCCGTCACGGATGTCAATTTATCCACCTGTTCCTTTAGACTATCTCCGGTACGCTCCTTGAGGGATTCCATGCTCGATGACAGCGAATCAACCGTTTTCTTCATTTCCTTTGCTCCTCCAGTCCTCTGATAAGCGAGGATAGAAATGATAAGCGCGATAATTGAAATGATAAAGGTGATAACTAGCATGATTTTTACCTCCTCTCTATGATTGGTATTAACCTAACCAAATTGTTTTGTTTTCGAAAGAGTAAAGCAACAGACATGCCATGTACTTAACCTATTGAAATTATTTAATATTATGATTTATGATAAAAATATTAAGAACCCTCGGTTCCGAAACCTACGGGCGCCTCTTCACTGTGACTGCTCGTGTAAAGACGGGAGAGTCTCAAATCCGTTGAAATAATAGGGAGATTTGATAGTGGAACTCAGAGTTCCGTTATTTCGCCTATCGGAACTGATAGTTCTCGTGTTTTACTGAATCCCAGAATTGGGTTATCAGTATAGATCCATTTTTTAGAAACACGTTACCCCCCTTGACTTCCTCCTCATAAAAACATAGTGTTACTTGTCAACTTTGGGAGGACTCATTATCGAGGGAAATAGGTGAAACATATTCTCATTGCTTCAGAAAATCAAATGGCCTGCGATGCACTCCGGGAATCATTTTCCCGGGAATTTAGGATTGATGCGGTATCCAATAAGGCATCATGTTTGGATAAGTTCGGGAAAAGGCGCTATGACTTTACTTTCATTGACCTAGACCTTTTTCGCGAGTCAAGCCTTGTCAAAGGCCAGTATGACTACAAGACGGCGTTACAGCCTTTTCGACAAGCCTTCCCTACCGCTGAAATTATTGTTATGTCATCTCAGGATATGATCAGGGAAGCCGTAATGGCGGTTAAGGCGGGGGCTAGTGATTATCTTACCTACCCTATCGACAAAGAAGAGGCAAGTTGAGAGTCTGTACGAGGTCGCCAGAAAGGAATCGGAGCTGAACCATCTTCGCGAGGGTTTTTGGCAGGCGGATTTGCTAGAACTCGTTCAGACAAACAGTCCACTCATGAGAGAAGTATTGGAGAAAGCTCGGGCAGTAGCGCCAACCAAGAGTACCGTCTTACTTACTGGTGAGACGGGAACAGGAAAGGGGGTTGTAGCCAAACTCATTCATAGCCATAGCAACAGGCGGGAAAAGCAGTTTATCAGCACTCATTGCGGTGCAATCCCCGATACCCTTCTGGAAAGCGAACTGTTTGGCCATGAAAAAGGCGCTTTTACTGGAGCCATACGGAGGAAGCTGGGAAAGTTTGAGCTTGCCCATGGAGGGACCATTTTCCTCGACGAAATCGGGACCATCACTCCATCCGCTCAGATTAAGCTCCTGCAAGTATTGCAGGAGAGGACTTTTCAACGGGTTGGGGGAGAGGCAAACATCGAGGTAGACGTAAGAATCATTGCTGCAACAAATACCGATCTGAAAAAGATGACTGATCAAGGACTTTTCAGAAGAGATCTCTACTATCGATTGAGCGTTTTTCCCATTGAAATTCCTCCACTGAGGGAAAGGAGGGAGGACATTTCACTCATTTCACGACATATTCTGACAAGACTGAACAGATATCATATAAAAGAAATTCAGAACATTCATCCCCAGATTCTAGAAGCTTTTGATCGGTATTCATGGCCCGGCAACATACGAGAGCTGGAAAACCTCATGGAGCGCGCATATATCCTCGAAACTTCCTCTATGCTCACCCCGGAGGGCTTTCCGAGCGAACTCTTCACACCGGAAGATACCCGGAAATACCTCACTCTCGATACGGCCCTTAAACTGGCGGAGGTGCGACGTCGTAGTGTCGAAACTATTGAAAAGCAATACCTGAAAGAGCTCTTGACCACACATGAGGGGCGGATCGGGAAGACGGCACAGGCTGCCGGTATCAGTGCTCGACAATTAAACAAGTTAATGACCAAATACAGTATTAGAAAAGAGGAGTTTAAATAAATTCCTCATACCATAATAGACGAGAATTGTAAGTTCCGATAGGAGTACCATCGGAATCGGAAGTTCTTATTTGCGAATTCCCATTTAATCTCCACGTATTAGACCATTTAAATAAATCTCTCAGTGATAAGGTTGCATATAATCCCCTAACTATCGGAACCGACAGTTCCGGTCATCACCCTTCATAATTTAATAATCCTTAAATATCAATAGCTTATGAAACTGGCATGAGTATTGCCATTTTTATTTCATAGAAGTGGAAGGATTTCTCTTCCCTTCTCATATTCCGGTGGTTAAGAGGAGGGGTGAAATATGAATATACGGCCATTACATGATCGGATTCTGGTAAGGACCGTCGAGGAGGAAGAAAAGAGCCGAGGCGGTATCATTATTCCCGATACGGCTAAGGAGAAATCAATGGAAGGGAATGTCATCTCCGTAGGCAAAGGTAAGGTGCTGGAGGGCGGAAAAACACGGCGCTTGGAGGTAAAGAAAGGTGATCGGATCTTATTTACCAAATATGCGGGAACAGAGGTAAAGATCGGTGGGGAGGAATATCTCATCATGCGCGAGGACGACGTCCTGGGCGTAATCCAGGACTAGAAGAGACGAGAGGAGGAAGCATAAGATGGCTATAAAGGAACTCAAATTTGATCAAGAGGCACGAAACTCCATGCTTAAGGGCGTGAATATCATGGCCGATGCGGTCAAAGTGACATTAGGCCCTAAGGGGAGGAATGTCCTTTTGGAAAAATCCTGGGGGTCTCCCACGGTGAGCAAGGATGGGGTAACCGTGGCCAAAGAAATCGAACTGGAGAATAGATTTGAGAATATCGGCGCCCAGATGGTGAGAGAAGTGGCGAGCAAGACGAGCGACACAGCAGGGGATGGAACAACGACGGCTACCGTACTGGCTCAAGCTATCTGTCGCGAAGGATATCGGGTTGTTTCCGCCGGCGCCAACCCCATGGAGGTGAAAAGAGGAATCGATACAGCAGTTGATTCAGTTGTCCGTGAATTGAAAAAAATGAGTAAGCCCACCAAGGATCAGAAGGAGATCTCGCAGGTGGGGACCATCTCGGCCAATAACGACGAGGCCATCGGCAACATCATTGCCGAGGCCATGGGAAAGGTCGGAAAAGAGGGAGTCATCACGGTAGAGGAAGCCAAGGGCATGGAAACGACATTGGAGGTGGTAGAAGGAATGCAGTTCGACAGGGGTTACTTAAGCCCATATTTCGTGACCGATGCTGAAAAGATGGAGTCGGTGCTGGAAGATCCATTCATTCTCTTGCATGAGAAGAAGATCAGCAACATGAAGGATCTGTTGCCATTGCTGGAGCAGATCGCGAAGATGGGAAAGCCTTTGCTGGTAGTGGCAGAGGATGTCGAGGGCGAGGCGCTGGCGACTTTGGTGGTCAACAAGCTTCGCGGTACCCTCAAATGCGCCGCTGTCAAAGCTCCTGGATTTGGCGATAGAAGGAAGGCCATGCTTGAGGACATGGCCGTCCTCACAGGGGGTCGGGTGATTTCGGAGGATCTTGGTATAAAGCTCGAAAATGTGAAGGTGGAGGATTTAGGTAAGGCAAGGCGTATTCAAATCGATAAGGACAACACTACAATTGTTGAAGGTATGGGAACGGTCAATGCCATAGAGGGGCGGGTCAAACAGATTCGGGTCCAGATCGAGGAGACCACCTCCGACTATGATCGAGAAAAGCTTCAGGAACGGCTGGCAAAGTTGGTGGGGGGGGTGGCCGTGGTCAATGTGGGAGCTGCCATGGAGGCAGAGATGAAGGAGAAAAAAGCACGGGTAGAAGATGCCTTGAACGCAACACGGGCCGCCGTCGAAGAGGGTATTGTTCCCGGCGGGGGCGTGGCTTATCTCCGGTGTATCCCCGCATTGTATAATCTGAAGTTTGATGATGACCGAGCAGTCGGAGTGAAAATTGTCAAACGGGCGCTGGAAGAACCAATCCGGCAGATTGCGCATAACGCCGGCCACGAAGGTTCTGTTGTGGTTGAAAGGGTTAAGGGGGAAAGTGGGGCCTTTGGCTTTGATGCGGCAAAAGAGGAGTATACCGACATAGTGAAGGCGGGTATTATCGACCCAACTAAAGTGGTCAGGCTGGCCATTCAGAACGCAGCCAGTGTGGCCTCCCTAATGATCACGACCCAAGCCCTGGTGGCCGAGAAGCCAGAAAAGAAAGTAGTTCCGCCGATGCCACCAGGGGGTGGGATGTATTAAGGCCGCCTCTTTGCTCTCTCCATTCATGGTTTGAGGTCTGGGGGGATTAGAGCATCATAGTTATCCAGGACGGAGTGGGGAGAAGTGGGGTAGGGAAAAAGACAGATCCGGATCAGAGGAATTGTTATTCCGATAGGGTGGGATGCGGAAGGTATTGCGATCAAGGCCGCTATTTTAACCACAAACGAAGAAGAGTATCTCATCGAGGAGAACACGAACTCGAAGCAACTATTAAGTCTGATCCGACAGGAAGTGGAGGTGAAGGGCATAGTGACATAGGAAGCAGGATAAAAGGTAATCACTGTTGAGGACTGCCAAAGGATGAGACGAGAACAAGATACTTCAAAGATTTTGCAGAAATAGGATGCGATCCATCATAGGTGGGATTCCTGGCCTCAATTACAGCTGTGTTTCAGTGAAATAGACTTTTTGAGAGAATTGGTGGAAGGGGGGAATTTATGGTAGGAGGTGATTACAATGCCATTTGAATTAACCCCATTGAGACCATTTAGAGAGTTAACGACTCTTCGGGACGAGATGGATAAGATATGGGAGCGCTTTTTCGGTGAGATGCCGACCGTGGAGCCATTTCCCCGTGAGTGGACGCCCTTTCTCGATGTGTCCGAAACCAAGAACAACATCGTGGTGAAGGCCGAGGCTCCTGGAATTGACCCCAAAGACATTGATATCTCCCTTACGGGTGACGTCTTGACCATCAAAGGGGAAAAGAGGCAGGAAAAAGAGGAGAAGGACGAGAACTACCACCGGGTAGAGAGAAGCTATGGAGTTTTCGCACGATCCGTTCGTCTTCCCCTTGAAGTCCAAAGCGATAAGATCGAGGCCAGCTACAAAAACGGTATCCTCAAGATCACACTCCCCAAGTCTGAAGAGGCTAAGAAGAAGGAGATTAAGATTACGGTGGAATAATGAGATCAGATAACCACGAGGTCCCCCTTCCCCATTTCTTCATTTTCACCTATAAATCATCGGGAAAATAAGTGGGTATCAGGAAAATAAGTTTGGTTTGAGATAACAGTAAAATGGATAACTTCTCATATTTTAGCCCGGAAATGGTTAAATGGATCATAATCCCACTTCTTATCGTTCTTGCGCGGATTGTTGACGTTTCACTCGGAACAATGCGCATCATTTCAATAGGAAGAGGATATAAACTCATTGCCCCGTTGCTGGGTTTCTTTGAAATACTGATTTGGCTTCTTGCAATCAGACAGATCATGCAGAATCTGACCAATATTTTCTATTATCTTTTCTACTCCGGAGGTTTTGCCGCCGGGACTTTTATCGGAATGTATATAGAGGAAAAATTGGCGATTGGTATTCTGTCTATCCGAATTATTACCAGGAAAGATGCATCTAAATTAATAAACTTTCTCAGATCTGTGAACTACGGAGTTACGAGTGTCGTTGCACAAGGCGCCACTGGGCAGGTCAATGTCATTTACATTATCGTAAAACGCAGTGATGTTAAAAATGTCATTGAAATAATCAATAGATTTAACCCGAACGCCTTTTATTTGATAGAAGATGTAAGATTAGCAAGTGAAGGAATATTCCCAGCCTACAAATCGCCTCTTAACAAAGGCTATTTCAATTTACTGAGACTCCGGAGGAAAGGAAAATAATCAACAAACCCAAATGCTTTTCCCTGGGAAACGAGGATCGACTCCAAAAGGGCAGACTTGTATTACTGTCTAACATATGAAGACCTGAATCGGGAGTTCTGATAGACGATCTCCAGGAATTGGAGGTTATTTTTTTTGAAATTCCATCGTCTGTCCACTGGTTGGACAGCCTCAATGGAACCCAGATTTCCGATTAGCATTCTTATGTAAATAAAAACCCTTGAATATCAGCATGCTATAGTGTTCGGATGTCCATTGATCATTATCTTCTCAAACATGTGAGTCATGAAAGACTGATACCATACAAAGAGGATTATCAGATCTCATATGGTGACGAAAAGGCGATAAGCTGCCAGGCGGCTAATAATGAAAAGAAAAAGCACGGCTTACCACAACTACGAGGTGGTTAATGAAAGGTTAGCCAAAGGCGAAAATACGTCTGAGATTAGGGAGTATTCAATTAGCCTTTTGAGAGAAAATGACACCAGCGATATCCAACAAAAAGAGGAACCTAATAATGGGCGAGTGGATTATGGCCGAGAAGTCAGGTATTTTGGGCATGAGGTTTCCAAAAACCTCCTTTCGGCTTACATGAGGGAGCTTGGCAAGATTCCCCTGCTAACCGTGGAGGAAGAGAAAGCATTGGCAAAGGAGATTCAGGAAGGACAGAGGTGTCTCGTGCACCGACTTCAAAAATTAGACCTCGGAATTGATGAAATCAGTGTTCTCACCAGAAAACAAAGGAATATCTCAGACGAGCTAATAGCGACTATCGTGGGGAAATTGGAAAGGCTTGAGAAGGAAAATAAAATTTCCCCTTACAAGATTATCCTTTTATCGGAAATTAAGAACCTCTATGGTCGACTGAGCCAGTATAAAGGGGAGATGCTCAAGAGAAACTTACGGTTGGTTGTTAAGATCGCCAAAGATTATATACATTCGGGAATAAGCCTTTTGGATCTCGTGCAGGAGGGGAATTTGGGGCTTATGAGGGCTGTAACAAAGTTTGATTACAGACGTGGATACAGGTTCAGCACATATGCAAGCTGGTGGATACGTCAGGCCATACTGAGAGCCATCGTGGAGAAGGAGCGAACAATACGAATTCCGGTTCATCTCATGGAGAAGAGGAAAAAATTGATAAAAACCTATGCCAATTTCCAGGAAAAACGAGGAGAAGTTCCTCGACCTGAAGAGATAGCTGAAAAGGCAAAGGTTCCAATAGATGTAGTACATAAGGCCCTCTTTTCCCTTCCCGAAGCGATATCTTTAGAGACCCCGTTCGGGGAGAATGCAAGCCTCGGATATGTCATTGAGGATAAGGAAACACCATCCCCCTTTGATATAGTGGAGAAGGAGGAAGTTCGCCGGATGGCCGAGAAGGCCCTTTCCCGTTTGCCGCCGAGGGAGGCGGAGATTTTGCGTCTGCGCTTCGGAATTGGCGGGGATGAGGAACACACGTTGGAAGAGATCGGGAGGAAATTCGGCATCAGTAGGGAGAGAGTTCGGCAGTTGGAGAAAAAGGGTATGAATCGGTTAAAGCATTGGAGGAAACAATTATCCGGATAGGTTGAAAAAATATGGATTCGAAAGAGCAACAAGAAACCTCGTTGCCCAACGTCGATGTCAACGCAATTCTCACGTCCCCCGATGGACTGAGAGATTCCCGAAAAATCTCAAACTACAAAGGACTCCCTTTTTAAAAGAGGGGTAAATAGATTGCGGCAGAACCAGTTTTTTCGCTAAACCGGAATTCGGAGTTCCGATACTTTGTCGAGGTCTCTTTAACCGGGGATTTCCGTGATGAATTGGTCGATTCCTAAGCGGTATGGGAAAAGGAGGTGACGATATGTTTTGGGAGAGTAAATCAGAGAGGGAGGATTTCATTGGTGCTGTGGAGGAGGCCCTGGTAAGGGCGTTAAAGGATTTCTATAGGTGGAAGGTAAGCTTTGATGAAAGCGATGAAGCTTATGCCGGAAGAACAGAGGAACATTTCCCGGAAGGCCAAGCCGGGAGAAACGAGGATGGGGATGAAGCGGAAGGGAATTACCCCATGTGTAAAAAGAGATATGACAGGTCGCCTCCGCGAGGTCCTTGACTCATGGAAAGGCTGGAAAGAGAGGATGAGGAAAAAGGAGCCGGAGTTTCTCAGATACCTTGAGGCCGAGATATTGGGCCGGATTTATCCGAGAAAGTGGGTCTAGGGCAAGGAGAGGAAGGATAAGGCCAGGGAGGCTCGGAGAATTATCAACAGGGTCTGTCGGGAAGTGGCGATTGGAGCGGACCCGTTTAAGGAGAACGGTCTGATATAGCCGATACAATGACCCGATTCTATCGGGACCTCGCAAACCATCTCATTGGGGGGGACGATGGAAAGGGTGCAAAAAGAGCTTGAGGAGATCAGGCGCATGCTCAAATCCCCACCAGAATCAGACCAGTGAAGCATAAGGAGGGAGATATGGAAAGAGACTTACAGCTAGAACTCCCAGAAAAGTATGCTCCGTCGGAAGTCGAGCCAGACCTGTTTGTCCATATGTTTAACTCCAATAGCACAAGTGAGCGGGAGTTAAGAAAACATGTGGATCAACACCCCCAGCTACGCCACATTGCTACTGAAGACTTGAGAGACTTCATAAGACAGGCCACGGCTATCTTGACGGCTATTCACGAAAGGGGAGATCGAAAGAGTGCTGAGAGGCTACTTGTCCAGGAGCGCATACCCCTTATTCTGAAACCATACCGAATCCCACCCAGCCTTATCCCTCAATGTTTCGCTCTAACCGACAAACCAAAGGAAACCCTCTGGTTTCAATTCATCTATCTAGCCCTAAAGAGGAAAGGCCTAAAGAGAATCGTTCCTTGTCTCAAGTGTAAGAAATGGTTTTATAGGCACGACATTAAAATGCTCTATTGCTCATACAGGTGTAAGAACACCGCTTGTGTGAGCAATTGGCGAAAGAGAAAGCGATCGGAGAGATTGTTCGCTGAACCGGAATTCGGAGTTCCGATACCGTGACTACGGGAACTGCCAGTTCATATTTTTGAATTTTTGATATATTTCAACTACTTACGCAATTTGAACGTGGTCACTTCAGGATAGAAGCCCCCTATCCTTCCACAATGGCATACCTATTGCTTTTCGTATTTATAAAAAAGTGAACACTATGGGTGGTTGTTCGAATGGGGAAATTCGAGAAGAAAATTTCATAAGGATGGAAGCTTTCCAGTGCAAAGGCGCGGAAAAAGCCCAAAGCGAAGTAAATCTCTCTATGTCTCAGGCTACCTAAGCACGCTGGTTCGTAAGAAACCATCTCCCAAAACAGAACCGATAAAGGAGGCAAGCACCATGAAAACCAAAATGATCTAAGTAGCGCTGCCAGTTGGGCAGGTTAGCTACATTGGGTATTCACCAAAATGAGATTAACGTTGAGAAAGCAGGTTTACTCAGTCCATACTGAGAACCTCATTCAAAGGAAAAGGAGGTATTTAAGGTGAAAAAGAACAGATATCTTTCGATTTTAACCTTTTGTCTCTTTGCTTTTGCCATTCTCTTTTCTTCGACAGTTGGTCTCACCGCTGTCGAGATGTCAATTACGGGAATGGTGTTTGCGGATGATTGGGATGATGAGGACAATGTCACTGCGGTTGTAATAGAGACTGCCGAGGGTGAATTCTACAACGTCTCTGAAGATGCAAAGGGGAAAGAACTCTATAAACTCGTCGATAAAAATGTGAAAGTGACCGGTACTGTTATTGAGGACATCGATGGCGAGAAAGTCATCACGGTAATGGCATACGAAGTCATGGAATAAGTTCAAAGACCCTGGGACAAGAGTATGAGCCCGGGAAGGGGAAATGTACCCCTTCCTATTTTCCTTGTAACCCAAAGCGATTTTTCCATCCGACTCGGTTGAGAATTTACCAAGAGAAGGTTGTCCCTCCATGTAAAGAGGGCTGATAACACATGAAAAGGGATAATGAACGAGTCAATATCAAAGGGATTCTCATTCCGGTGGACTGGGATGATAACGGGAATGCGATCAGGGCCGCCATTTTTACTGGCAATGAAGAGGAGTACCTTGTTGAGGAAAATGAGAAGGGGAAAAAATTACTTGGCCTCATGCAACAGATGGTGGAGATCAAAGGTATGGTGAGAGAAGAGGCCGGCCGTAAAGTGATAACTGTTGAAGCATTCGGGACGCTCAAGCGGGGGGAAATCCAATAATATGTTCTAAGGGTTGAGAAAAACCTTATGAACGAGAAACGGCGTATTTTGAGAGGATCATCGGAACATGTCAAATCTTTGCCCAGCAGAAATCCCGATAGAAGAGCCTATCAGAGGTACCAGATTAATAAGATAGTATCCTTTGCTCATAGGCAAAAAAGATTTCTGACATTAGCGGTGGATTTGGGAATGGGGGGAATGAAGATTAAAACTCATGAAAAATTTCGCAGAAACGAACGTCTGGATTTCAAAATGGTTCTGGGAAAGGATTCTATTTCATTGGGGGGAAGAGTGGTATATAACAAAACTCGCTCAGGCTGGCAGCGTGTATCAGGCATTCAATTCCTCGGGCTATCCTCGCGGGATTCCGATATATTGAGCGCGTATCTTTCCGATTGGGAGGAATAGCTAATGCCAGAAAGATTTGTTTTCTCCCGGCAGAGGAGAAGACGTTTTTTTACAGGAAAAAAGACCAAAAACAACTAATAACGAAGGGGGCAGAATGATGCCGAAGAAAACATCAAAGGAAACAAGGACCAAAACAAAAAGCGTGCGCTTTGATTTGTTTGCGCCTGAGGCCCAGGCGGTTTCGTTGGCAGGGGACTTCAATGCCTGGGATGCCAGTAGGCTCCCGATGAAAAAGG